>Ga0075364_10000056_pt1 | contig 41711 bp, 37 predicted proteins | sample EndMetdeltDD1764_FD_71517 | JGI IMG/M metagenome (GOLD analysis project Ga0075364, IMG submission 71517) | Populus endosphere microbial communities from Tennessee, USA - Endosphere MetaG P. deltoides DD176-4 | ecosystem: Host-associated > Plants > Roots > Endosphere | place: USA: Tennessee... | reverse complement strand
ACCCTATGTTTTGCCGCTCGTATTTATCGTGGGCTATCTTTTTTATCATTATCCTGTCTTGAACGGGTCATTCTTGGACTACAATCGTGAACCAGGAAAAGAAGCTACGACTAGAGTTACTGTCCCTCAATATATTCTGGATTTTGGTAAATGGTCAAATCAGCAGGATTCGACCAAACGATATTTAATAGTCCCAGAGATTAGTGAATCAGGATACATTGTCTATCAATGGCATTATTGGAGTTTGGCGCCTGTGACGAGTTTGATGACGAAGAATTCATTCGTGCAAAATACATCACTAGTTCCTGCTGATGAAAGACTCCTGATGCTGGCAATGTACCATTCTCTTGTACAAGGAGATATCAAAACATTTAATGATTTTGCTGAGGTATTTGCTATTGATGGCATTGTGGTAAATGAAGATTTCGATTGGCAACATCCTTCTTGGGGTACAACAGATCCGGCAAAGTATGAAAAGATTTTGGATAATAACGCAAAGTTTAAACAGATAAAAACATTTGGAAAATGGAAAGTTTATGACATAGCAGATAGAGACAGATCCCTTCGAGTAACTGCAACACCAAAATTGAATTTCCTAAAAGGCCAGTTGCAGAGCGTCATGTCCTTCCCTGAATTTGATCCAACGAGTCCTCTCTTTATGGCCGATGCTGATCCTGCGAATAGTGATTATTTTGTGAAAAAAGCATCTGATGTCTTTATTTCTCCTCAGTGTGTCCAATGTGATTTACAAAGAGAAAATCTTGGATTTACCTATTATAATCCTAAAGTACTTCCGGGTTCTGTTTTCTATCCATTTGTTTTATCTCGAGAAAAGAAAGTAAAAGAGCAAGCAAAAGACTTCTCTTCATCAATCAATTATTATCTGACAACTTCTGATAGAAGAATGGTGGAGGCAAAATGGATGATTGATTCAGGAGGAAAAATTGCATTCTTTCAAAAATCAGTTGAGAGTTATCTTGCTGCATTAAAAGATCTAAAGGCAGCGATTAATACAGATTGGGGTGTCTCCAGTGCTGATGAGAACAAACTTGCACAAACAATTGATAGCCATCTACTGCAACAAGTGGCGTTAATTGATTCAATCATCGATAATGAAATGCTTAATATCGACCACCGAAAAATACTTAATTTAGCATACGACGAAGTACTTCAAATAAAAGTTATTACTGATAAAAAGCAATGGGTGACAGAAGATATTCGAGATAAAAAATATGTCTTGGATCTTCCTAAAACAGGAATCTTTGATCTGTATGTCAAAAGAAATACCCTTACTGAGCCAAATGCGAATGCTGATAATTCATCAATCGTTGTTGACGGTAGCAATGCACAACTAACACCTCTCTCTGAACAAAATGATTGGATCTACTTTGGGAAAATGGATCAAAAAAATACAAAGTTGCGTTTATCGTTTAAAGATTCCACGATGAAAAATTTAATAACGGATGTCGTTCCTGAATTCCCTGATGGATCTGAGGGGATAATAAAAGAAAATGATAAATTCGAACTCACGACACTCAGTAGTAATAAATGTTTTACCTATACATTGCGTAATCTTGAAACGACAGGGACACAATACTTACTGACATTTGGTTATCGCAATTTTACAGAGAAAAAAGAACTCGGATTTTTCATTAGTGACGTTGATATCGCAAAACCACAATTGCAGATTAGAGAATCATTACTGAGTAATACAAGAACTTGGGGCAGTCAACAGCAAATAATTACTCCTAAAAAGGATAGTATCAAACTTAATTTTTGTAATAATTTCATGTCAATCAGTGATAAGGATAAAATAAAAGAACGATCTGATTTGATCGCAAGAAATCCTGGACAAATTGTGAGTGAGATAGAAGACATCTCCGTTTATAAGGTTTCCCAACCAACAATAATTTTGTACCAAAAACAAAAAGATACAGAAAAGAAAGAGTATGTTACGAGTTTCAAGAAATTAGATTCGGTAACCTATGCTATTCATACAAAAGAAGTTAAAGAACCAGTTTCTTTGGTAATGAGGGAGACTTATGCTAAATCTTGGCAGCTTTGTGAACGCGATGGTGCTTGTCTTGACGATATAAATCATTTTAGTTCAGCAGGGTTTGCCAATGGGTGGTATTTAAAAGAGGGATTAAAAGGTGATGCCACACTCTTCTATTCTCCTCAAAAAATTTATACAATAGGTGCATACCTCTCGATTGGTAGTTTATTAGTAATTATAGGAGGCATATGTTGGAAACTATTCAAAAGAAAATAAAAAGATTATTTATCGACACAATTAATGTGTTTAAAAAACATTTAGCGTATATCGTGTTTGTTGGAGTTGCACTACAAGTGTTTCTTTATATTCGCAAATTACCCTATATCAATATTATTGCGAGTAGCAGTAATTATTATTATTACGCTTTTGTTATCGTTTGGACTATTTCGCTCGTGATCTTCAAAAAACGAATTAATAATACCTTTCTTCTGCTTGGCTTATTATTACTATTTATTATCGGTATCCCCGCAGCTATGGTGGGCATTACCGCTCTCAATGACATAGTAGGATTTTTTGCCTACATTTTATTGTTTACCTATGTATTCCGAAAAGTTTCGTCAGAGCGAAACGACTTACGAGAGGATTTGATATGAATAAAAATGGTAAAGATAAGAAATTTGAAAAGAACTACTTTGGCGGCTACTACTACAGAAATGTAGGAGAGTTTGAGAAGAAAGATTTAGAGAAATCGATTAATTGGTTTACTGGATGGTTCACGTATCTGCAAAAATTTATCGATCTAAAAAAAGGAGAAGGAAGAAAAGTTTTAGAGATAGGAGCTTCTATTGGGGGAGCAAGTCACATCTTAGCACAGCGAGGGTTTGAAGTGCATGCCAGTGATATCTCTTCGTATAGTGTCAAAAAAGCTAAAGCCCTTGCCAAAAAGCTCCAGAGAAATATTACGTTTTATACCTTTGATGTACAAAAGAAAATTCCATTAAAAGATAAGTTTGATTTTATTTATGCATTTGAAGTGATAGAGCATTTGTCAGATCCTTTGAAAGGAATAAAAAATATGAAGACGCAGTTGAAAAAAGGAGGACTCTTAGTCTGTTCAACTCCAAATGGAGATCATGATTTTTCATCAGACCCCACCCACATTAGTGTTAAATCTCCTGCTGAATGGCGGAAAGTTTTTAAACAAGCAGGATTTAAAATAATCATTATTAAACAAATTGCATTCTTGCCATTCTTATACCGATTTCATAAACGATTTCATGTTATCTTCCCGTTTCCTATTTACACAAAGTATATTAACTCACCTCTTTTTATTATCGCAAAGAATTAAGGAAACATTGAAAGACACGAAAAGAGAGTATATACTAAACAAGTTTTCAGAATCATGACGGCATCCTTAACACCATTCTCCTTTAAAATAGAAAAATTCACCTCGTCTCAAATTAAAGAGAAATTAACATCATTTGGGCTGATAGATTTAATGAGTGGATATGGGACTGATGAACCAAACGATGAAAGGGCAGCGAGGGAATTTTTGGAAGCTGCTATGACGCATCCTGATCCTAAAACGATTTATCTTGCCCTTGACGATAATGGTAAAGCAGTCGGATCATTAGTAACCTGTCGATGGAGACAAAACGAAAGTGAACGAGGGAATCTCTTTTGGACTGCATTGCAGGAAGCTGATCCAAATTTCGCCTCACGAGCTCTTCATTTATCTCAAGACGCTTTTTTTATTGGTGGTATTGTTGTCGATCTAACCCAGAGAGGCAAGCAAATTGCCAAGCATTTATTAAAAGAAGCTTTTGAAAATCATCGATATCCTTTCGTTTTAGAAGGAACCAAAACACCAGGACAAATCATCGCGCAGGTGAGATCTCTTTATGAATTAGGCTATACGACTTTTTTTGGAAGACATTTAATTACGCCAGAATTAGAAGCAATTCCTTCACAAGCACCAGAGTCATTACTTACAGCATTTCAGAAGGCAAAAAAAAGTCCGCTCCTTTTTACTTCCCCGAGCGTCGTCTCTGCTATTCCAAATCTTACAGATGCCCCTCTCAGTTTTGTTGAAGCCTTCTCGGATATTATTGCGCTTCAAAAAAAGTTAGGCTCGTCTACTGCCGTAATGAAATCTCTTATATCCGTTAGAAACGAACTTTTAAGCTAATGGAAATATGAAACAAATTCTTAAAGAAGTTAAAAAAAAATCCGCTATAATAAATCTCCTCATCCCTGTGCTTATTGTTTGTCTGCTCGCATATATTTACCGATCAATTTTTATTTCCCCAATTACGAGCGCTGGAGATTTACCGTATTATTGGGAGGCGCATATCAAGGAACTGGGTGTTGCTAATCTTTGGAATCCTCATTGGCCCACGGGACTTGGTGGTAGTCAATCAATTGTCTTGCCATTAAAACTTTATTTTCAATTACCAATCGTTTTATTCGTGCAACAATTACACATCCCCTGGGAGATCGTGCAACGAATCATTTTCTTTTGGGCATTTTTTGTTTTGTCAATTTATTCAAGTTATCGACTAACAAAGTCATGGATCGGTTCATTAATTTATGCAAGTAATACCTGGATCTTGATGGTCTTTTCAGGAGGACAGATTGGCGTTGCACTCGGTTATTCTCTCGCACCTCTCATTTTATTTTTCTTTATGCATGTTATCGAAAAGGCAAGTTTAAGATCATCTTTGGTAACAGGACTTTTATTAGCACTTCAATTAATATTCGATTTACGAATCACGTATGTTACCTTACTTGGTGTTGGTCTCTATCTTCTTCTCAATCTTTCCTCATTGCTAAAAAAAGGAAACAGAGGCAACATCATCTTTTTTATTATCCCTTTTATCATTGCCGGACTTCTTAATTTGTTTTGGCTGCTTCCCCTCGTTACCGTATCAAGTAGTTTGCCATCAGTTTCTTTACTCAATCCGACGCTGAAAGAAGTTATTTTCTTTAGTTTTTCGACATTCCCAAACACCATGGGTTTTCTTCATCCCAATTGGCCGGAGAATATTTTTGGCAAAATAAGTTTCATGAGACCAGAGTTTTTAATCTTGCCATTGATAGCATTTGCAAGTTTACTTTTTGTACAAACGAAATTAATTAAGTCTGTTGAACGAAAACGAGTTCTCTTTTTTGCGTTAGTAGGATTACTGGGTGCTTTTCTCGCAAAAGGTGCCAATGAACCCTTGGGTGGTTTATATCTTTGGCTCTTTGAGCATATTCCTGGATTTAATCTCTTCCGCGATCCGACGAAATTTTATGTACTTATTGCTTTTGCCTATTCATTCTTAATCCCGTTTACCCTTACACAGCTTTCAAACACGTTTACTCAACGATTTAAAAAACAAAAGTATATGCTTTTAATTGTTAGTTTCATGTTTATTGCGTATTGGGGTTTTCTTATCCGACCAGTTTTCTTTAATGAACTCGGAGGGCTTTTTAAATCACACCCAATTCCACAAGAATATCTGCAACTGCAAGAAAGCTTATCATCTGACAAGTCATTTTCTCGGACGCTCTGGATTCCTCAATATCAACGCTTTGGGTATTTCTCAGATTTACATCCGGCAATAAACGCAGCTGATCTTGCAAAAGAGATGAAAGACAAAAACACGTTAAGTTTTTTGAAAAAGCAAAAGACGCTCTCTCAATTGCAGCAAATGTCGGTAAAGTATGTGATTTTGCCCTCTGACACAAATGGCGAAATCTTTGTCAAAGATCGGAGCTATGATGAGAAAACATACCAAAAATTTTTGAAAGATTTAAAAAAACAATCTTGGTTAAAAGAAAAGGAGCGATTTGGAAAAATGATTGTCTTTGAGGTGCCTGATCCTAAAGATCACTTTTGGTTTGCTTCAGGGGATGGAACTGTCTCTTATAAAACCATTAATCCGACACAGTACCAGCTCACTCTTAAAAACGTAAAAGCAGGAGATCGATTAGTGTTTTCAGAAAAATATGATCCGCAGTGGATCGCAAAAGAATCCCACAGTAAACAAGAAGGCAGTAAGTTATTTGCCAAATATTTTAATAGTTTTGTTTTATCACGAAGCGGCAATTATGCAATAGAGATCAGCTATCAAGCCCAAAATCTTACGAATATTGGTTTGCAGATTGGTATGTTGACCCTTTTTATTGTCTTTTCCTCATTACTTCTCTTTCTTTTTAAACGTCGCTAATGGTATTCTGATACAGTAGATGAATTATTTAATATACCGCTTTATTCTCCTTTTATCCATTTTTTGTTTTGCTTTCACTATTTCTCCGTCAATTGTAAAAGCCCAAAGTAACCCGTTGCCCAAAGAACTGTATCAAGCAAAACCTCAAACGTATAATCACACAGTAAATGGCACAAATTACTCAAATAATAAAAACCCTTTTGGAATCGAGAATTATGCCTGTGTCGTTAATGGTAGCGTGGGGTCGAACACTCAGGCTTTCCGAGATGATTGCGTTCCTACTGCGGTAACGAGAAATGGAACTAAGTGGTGGACGGGTGCTTGTGTGGGCAATCAACCTGCGCATGACGGACCAACGCAAGCTGCTGATACGAGAAGAATAAATGGGACGGGTTCGGCTAATTCACAAATACCGATATGTACTGATGTTGTTGGACAAAGATCGCAATATAATTTTATTGATACGACGACCCAGTTTACCTACAACTCGGGTATGTGTTCAAATGGAAGTGTTGTCGCCCTTGCTCCGCGTCCGGATATTGCAAATCCAGTTTGTTCAGGTTTAACATTTGGTACTTTGATGGCCAATCCTAGTAACTATTCTCCAAATCAACGTGCATGTTTTATGCAAGTTGATGATGCAGCCGACGTAACTGCTTGCAAAGGGGGGAGATGTAATACTTTTACCTATTCTCATGATCAAGGGATTATCTGGAGTGACACTCGGGTTGTCTCTACCTCGTATCGTAATATCTGCTCTATATTTACTCAAGGTGATGGCGTCTATGATATTAATTTCAAAGCGTTTGACACGGGGAGAGGTGTTTACGGAAGTAGCAGTTTCTATCTCACATGGCTCTCTAATGCTATCTCAGGAGACGTCTTTCTTGATAACAATAAAAATGGCGTTAAAGATGCAGGAGAAACAAATTATCTCGGCCCAATTTCGATAACGATTGATGGAAGAAATGTGGCAGTGCCAGCAGGGGGAAGCTATACACTGTCTGGTTTAATCCCTGAGAGTAGTCATACTATTTCGTTCAATTCACTCCCGCCGAACTACTTTATGACAGCTCCTTTAAATGGTCCACCACCAAGCTATGCCGTAACTGTTGGATCAAGCTGTAATACCAATGGCGCACGAGGGGCACAATGTCGTGGCGATATTACTAATCTTAATTTTGGGATTAGTAACTCAGTCCCGTGGATGCAAAGTTATGATTTAGATGTACGCTTTGATAATGGGTATAGTAATATCATTCCCCAGACACCAATATATTCGCCGTATGCATCAGTCCAAAGCCTCATTGCCAATACACCCGGGATCGTTTATTCAGGAGATGGTACGGCAAAATTTGGACAAGGACAAGCATCAAGTAAAGACTGGTGGGTAGGAGGAACAGTCTATCCAGAAGTAAATCGGGTGACCAACAATCGTTTATCAACATCTTACCAATACTTGTTTGATATAGCACAGACTGCTGACATCAATCCTGTCGATTTAAGCACCATTCCTTCGTGTCGCAACCTTACAAACTGTACCCTTCCAGCAAATTTGCCCAACGGAATTTACCAAGCAAATGGAAATGTGATGCTGAATAACTACACAATCTCTGCAGAGAGAGATCATATTTTCTTGATTAATGGAAACCTTACGCTTAATACGCCTATAACAGTCCCTACGACATCAACCGTCCTTTTTTCATCAGCTCGAGATATTATCGTTCCAGATACTATTGGCGCCACAATAAATACATTTCCTCTACCGGCTGCACAACTGGAAGGTTTTTATAGTGCAGGCGAGGACTTTATTATTCGAGGGACAAATAACTGTTTAATTGGTCCAGATAGAATGTTGGTAGTAGGAGGAGCAGTCATCGTAAATGCAAATGGAGGCGGTGGCAACTTTATTAATCAAAGAGATCTGTGTGGAGACAATCCGCAATATCCAGCATTTAGTATCCAAGCCCGCCCGGATTTTATTTTGAATGCCCCGTCATTTCTTATGAAACAAAACACGATATTTAGAGAAGATGCTCCATGATACAATCAAACTAGGTGAAACCACAAGATATTCTTTTTATCATAACGCTCGTCGTCTTATTGCTCAGGAGAAATCCCCAACATTTTGTGCTGGCAGGTCTTGTCTGTATTGTGTTATCAATACCTTTTTTTGCCTTGTGGATTTTCTTTACAGCTGAGCGATTGGTTTTGTATGCTGCAATATTCTTCTTACTTGCGATACTTAGTTCATTCTTCCAAAAAAAAATGATACAATAAAATCCATCAATTTATGAAATCACGATTGTTTTTAATTACAGGTGGTTCCGGCTTTTTGGGAATTAATCTTATTCGCTACTTACTAAAAAAAGGAGAACGCGTTGTCTCTCTCGACATTGTTCCTTTTGATTACCCTGACGTCAATGACAAAATCACTGCCATTAAGGGAGACATTCGAAATAAAGATGATGTTGCGAAAGCGATGAAAGGGGTAGACGTCGTCGTCCATTGTGCTGCCGCTCTTCCTCTCTATAAAAAAGAAGATATTTACTCAACAGATATTGATGGCTCAAGAAATGTTATTGAAGCCGCATATAAAGAAAAAGTCGATCGCTTTATTCATATCTCATCAACGGCTGTTTATGGCATCCCTGATCATCACCCGCTCTATGAAGATGATAAATTGGTTGGAGTCGGTCCTTATGGAGAATCAAAGATTAAGACAGAACAAGTGTGCAAAGATTATCGTAAGAAAGGTATGTGTGTGAGTATCATTCGTCCAAAATCATTTGTCGGCCCAGAGCGGCTTGGTGTGTTTGCTCTTTTTTATGATTGGGCAAAAGATGGTCATAATTTCCCCATGATTGGCAGTGGCAATAATCGATATCAGTTGTTGGATGTTGAAGATCTCTGTGACGCGATTTATCTCTGCAGTACCAAAGATAAAAAAGTGACCAATGATACATTTAACATTGGGGCAAAAGAATTCACGACAATGAAAGAAGATTATCAAGCCGTTTTGGATAAAGCTGCGAAAGGCAAAAAGATTATTGGTTTTCCAGCAGCACCCGTTATCTTAGGGCTCAGAGTTCTTGAAGCATTTCATTTATCTCCGTTGTACAAATGGGTATACGAAACAGCATCTGAAGATTCGTTTGTCTCGATTGAAAAAGCCGAAAAGAAGTTGGGGTATAAACCGAAATACTCTAATAAAGATGCGCTGCTTCGTAACTACCAATGGTATTTAGAAAATCTCAAATCGTTCGAACATCAAAGCGGTGTCAGTCATCGAGTCCCTTGGAAGCAAGGCGCACTTGGCGTAATTAAAAAGTTTTTTTAATTTTGGTTTAGTCGCAAAAAATGTTACAATTCCTCTATGATAAGTATTCTTGTCCCCGTTCTTAACGAAGAAGAGAGTCTGCAAGCATTTTATGACGAGCTTCTCAGAGTATTGCCAACGCTTGATAAAAATTATGAAGTCTTGTTTATCGATGATGGCTCGACAGATACTTCTCTCACACTCTTACGAGCATTCTCAGAAAGAAATAAAAACATCCGCGTGTTTTCTTTCCGTCGCAACATGGGGAAATCAGAAGCACTCACATTTGGATTTGCAAAAGCGAAAGGGGATTACATCGTAACGCTTGATGCTGATTTGCAAGACAAACCAAGCGAGATCCACAAACTATTTGAAAAACACAAAGCTGATGGAACTGAAGTTATTTCAGGGTGGAGAAAAAGTCGTCGTGACAAATCAAAGATGAAGATCATTTCAAAGTTCTTCAATTTTTTCGTTGGAAAAGCATTTGGTCTTCGACTGCACGATTACAATTGTGGCTTAAAGTTCTACACAAAAGATGCTGCCAAAAGTTTACGACTTTATGGAGGACTGCACCGATTCATTCCTTTGCTTGTCTACGAACAAGGATTTACTGTTGATGAGGTCGCAATCGAACATGCTCCACGAGAGTTCGGAACATCAAAGTATGGATTCTCCAAAGTATGGAAAGATATTCCGGATATGTTTACGATGCTCTTTTTAGTTAAATACAGTAAAAAGCCGCTCCACTTCTTCGGAGTAGTAGGTGGTTCTCTCTTGCTTATAGGGCTTTTGATCTTTGTCTATTTAAGTGTGTGGTGGCTCTTAGGACATAAGATTGGTACGAGACCGTTATTCTTTACGAGCATTTTATTGATTCTCGGAGGACTTCAGATATTCTTTACTGGATTTTTGGCAGATCTCCAGATCAATATTTCGCACAATCCCAAAATGCTCGATGAAGAAAATCTTCATTTTCCTATCAAGTATTCGAGCGATAAGAAAGAATTGAAATGAGCCCAAGAAAAATTGCTTTTTTTGCGGTAGTAATCGGCGCTCTTTTGAATGGCGCATCTGCCGCCTTCACAAAAAAAGGTGTTACAGAAATCCCTCCATTGACGTTTGCCATGCTCCGCCTTACGGTAGCATCTCTCGTTATCCTTCCATTCTTCCTCAAACAAAAAGGTCATGCTTTAGCTCCTATGCGTGAGATCACGCCAATCTCTCTTTTCGCGACTCTCAATGTTATCTTCTTTGTGCTAGGGATGAAATTGACCTCTGGCAATATCGGTGCGGTTATCTATGTTGCTGTGCCATTGGTAACGACATTGATCCTCTACTTTTTCTTTAAAGAAAAATTGTCTAAACACAAACTCTTGGGTGTGCTGCTTGGGTTTAGTGGGGGACTTATTATTACCTTACTCCCTCTCATTGAGAAAGGAAATCAATTTTCCGGCAACTTGCTGGGGAACTTCTTACTCATCTGTGCAATTACTTCTTGGTCCTTTTATCTCGTGTATTCAAAAAGACTCCAAAAGAAATATTCGCCATTTATGGTGACAAGCAATTTTATTTTTGTCACAACGGTAGTTCTTATTCCATTTTTCTTGTGGGATCTCCAACAGCATTTTGGTTGGTGGCAGCACGTGACGATGTGGGGGATTGGGGCGGTGTTTTATCTGGGTATTATCATAACCATTGGTGCATACACGCTTAATCAGTATGCCGTCAAACATGGTGGATCTGTCTTTGCCTCGACCACCTTTTATCTCTTCCCAATTTTTGGTTTCACCGCGAATTTTTTCATGCTTGGTGAACATGTCACGACAGGTCTTATCTTAGGCAGTGTGCTCGCGCTTATTGGAACTTCTCTTGTGATGCGCAAGTAAGGTATAATTGGGGGAACATGAGAATTGGTATCGATATCTCGCAAGTTGCTTATTCAAAGACGGGTGTTGCCAACTATGTTCGGCAACTGGTCAAACATCTTTTGTCTATTGATACAACAAACCAATATATCCTTTTCTATTCTTCCTTGCGACAACCATTTTCTCTTTCAGATCTTAATTTACAACCTCAAAGCAATGTCTCTTTAAAAAAATACAAAATGCCGCCACGATTATTGGATCTCGTGTGGAACAAATTGCATATCATGCCGATCGAGAAGTTTATTGGTGACGTGGATGTATTTATTTCATCGGATTGGACACAACCTCCAACAACGAAAGCAAAACAAGCAACAATCCTGTATGATTTAATTGTCTATAAGTTTCCAGAAGAAACAGATGCGACGATTGTTGCAACCCATAAACGACGATTGCAATGGGTTAAAAAAGAATGTAGTATGATTTTTTGTATCTCAGAGTCGACCAAGCAAGACGCGATGAAGCTCTTGGGCATTGAAGAAGATCGTTTGCGGGTAATCTATCCAGGAATATAACAGTATGATAATCGGTATTGATGGCAATGAAGCCAATGTTAAAAAACGAGTTGGGATAAGTGAATACGCATATCAATTGCTTGTTCAGTTTGCAAAGATGAAACCTGAGGGTATCAAATTTGTTATTTATCTCAAACATAACCCTTTGTCCCATTTACCTGAAGAAAATGCACAGTGGCAGTACCGAGTGCTTCGACCAGGAAAACTCTGGACGCAGTGGCGTTTGCCGCTTGATCTCTATTGGCATCGGCCACGTCCTGATGTCTTTTTTAGCCCGACACATTATGCGCCTCGTTTTTCACCTGTTCCTACCGTTATTTCGATTATGGATCTCTCCTATCTCTTCTTCCCAGAACTTTTTAGACCGTCTGATTTATATCAACTTCGCAATTGGACTGAGTACTCAATAAAAAATGCCAAGCGGGCTTTCACGATTAGTAACTCAAGCAAAGATGATATAATTAAAGAGTACAAAGTCTCTGAGAAAAAGATTGTTGTTACCTATCCGGGAATAAAAGAGAGTATCAGTTTCGAACCAAACATATACGGTATGAATACACTAAAAGCAAAATACAACGTCAGCGATAAATTTATTCTTTTCGTCGGCACCCTCCAACCTCGTAAAAATATTATCCGACTCATCGAAGCATTTTCAACAGTAGAAAATAAACCTGATCTCCAGCTTGTGGTGATAGGGAAAAAGGGTTGGTTATATGAGGAGATCTTAGCAGCACCCAAACAGTTTGGTGTCGAAGACCGCGTTAAATTTTTGCATAATGTTTCTGATGAAGATCTCAACATCTTTTATAAATACGCAATCTGTGATGTCTTGCCAAGTCTCTATGAAGGCTTTGGTTTGCCAGTGCTTGAGGCGATGAAACAAGGCTGTCCGGTGATTACCAGTAAGATTAGTAGTCTTCCCGAAGCCGGTGGAGATGCTGCTCTCTATGTCGATCCTGAAAACGTCGAAGATATTGCCAAAAAGATAACAAAACTTCTCGATGATGAAAAGCTCCGAAAAGAGCTCATTGAAAAAGGAAAGAAACAAGTAGCTAAGTTTAGTTGGGAAAAAACTGCCAAAGAGACGCTTGAAGTATTAGAGCAAATCGCAAAGAAATAATATGACATCAGACGCATTTTCAGTAAAAGTAGTACGCAGGATCAAGACGGTTTGGTTAGAATTTGTCGTATTTTTTCTTCATAAGATTGGTTGTTTCCCGTCTCATCACGTGAGGCGATTCTTCTATCGATTGGCAGGAATGGGCATTGGATCCGCCTCAACAATTCATACCGGGGCGACTTTTTATAATCCAGCAAATATTGTTATTGGCGACGGAACGATCATTGGAGAAAATGCTGTTCTTGATGGACGAGACAGATTAATCATTGGGGACAATGTCGATATGGCGACAGGAGTTATGATTTATAACTCGCAACACGATATTAATAGCGACGATTTTCATGCGATCAATGGTACGGTAACGATTGAAGACTATGTGTTTATTGGACCACGGGCAATTATTTTGCCTGGTGTGCGGATTGAAAAGGGGGCAGTTGTCGCAGCAGGTGCTGTCGTAACAAAAGATGTGAATGCGTATGAAATCGTTGGCGGTGTTCCCGCGAAAGTTATCGGAGAGAGAAAAAATAAAGAGCTTCATTACCGTTTAGGACGAGCTGCATGGTTCCGATAAAAATTTTATGATCCTTTCAATTGTTACTTTAAACTATAAAAAAAGCCATTTGACGCTCACCTGTATGGAATCACTCTATGCACAGTTTGAGGATGAATTTAAATCCAACAAAATTGAACTTATCATTGTTGATAATGCTTCAGGCGATGACTCGGTTAAAACAATCCAAAAAGAAATTGATAAGCATCATTATAAAAATATGCATCTTATCGCGAATAAAGAGAATGCCGGATTTGGGAGAGGGTGCAATTTAGGTGCGAAACATGCCAAAGGAAAATATATTGCTTTTCTCAATAATGATACCGTTGTAAAAGATCACGGTATGCTTAAGATGGCAGAGTATATGCATGATCGAAAGGGGATTGCTATTCTTGGTGGTCAACTTCGAAACTTTGATGGTTCGTTGCAAGCGTCTGCCGGAAAATTTTATACACCTCTTAATGCGTTTCTTTTAATGACCGGTATGCAAAAGTTTGGCTTACTTGATAAAAGCCCAACCAAAATTGTGCAAGTTGATTGGGTAAAAGGCGGACTTTTTGTGATAAGATCAGAAGTGTTCCAAAAATTGGGTGGCTTTGATGAAAAGATTTTTATGTATACCGAAGATATGGAACTTTGCTACCGTGCAAAGATGGCAGGATATAAGGTATACTTTTATCCATACGTCAAAGTTTTACATGCAGATCAAGGGAGCTCAAATAGGACATTTGCGATTGTAAATATTTATAAAAATCTTTTATACTTTTATAAGAAGCATCGCACACACCGAGAATATCTTTTTCTTAAATCTTTGCTAAAAACTAAGGCATATGGCTTACTGCTCACAGGGAAGCTAACCAAAAATGATTATTTAATTAAAACCTATGAAGAAGCTCTTAAAGTTACATGATTTATATACCTTAAAAGTTCTCGTTTGTTTCTTGCTCATCTTCACCGCGCTTTACCCTAAGCTGCCGAGTGTGCATATTATCAGAACCTGGGTTTATATTCGGCTTGAAGATTTCTTTATTTTAGCAGCAGTTATGGTGTGGTTTATCCAGCTGGTTCGGAGGAAAGTATCTGTTCCTCTTTGGCTTTCTGGTCCTATCGCAACGTATTGGTTAGCCGGACTGATCTCACTTATTTTTTCCTTCATTTTTATCGCACCAAATCTCACTAACTTTTTTCCACATGTCGCAGCGCTAAATTACCTTCGAAGAATTGAATATATGATTCTTTTCTTTGTCGCCTTCTCGACAATCAAAAGTTATAAGGATATCCGTGACTATTTTGTTATTCTTTCGGGTACGCTATTAGCTGTCTTACTCTATGGCTTCGGTCAAAGAAATTATCTTTTCCTTTGGAGTCTCTATCCTAAGTTCTTCCAATCATTTTCATTTTGTTTCCCTTCATTCCAAACAGGTAATGAAGAATTTGCCAAAGGAATACCTCTTTGTCTTCCCCAAGGTTCAAGAATTACGTCAACCTTTGGGGGACACTATGATTTGGCTGGCTATTTAGTATTAGTGCTTCCTATCTTCCTCGCTGTTTCTCTCAGTGTCAGACGATGGGCTGTAAAAATAGGAACGGCTTTGCTGTTTGTCGGAGGATTAATCCTCTTAATCTTTACTGCCTCTCGTGTTTCGTTTGGTGCGTATCTCTTTGGATCAATTGCTACATTAATCTTCTATCGTAAAAAATGGTATATCATTCCTGTCGTCTTTTTGAGTATCGTATTACTCTTATCATTCAGTGAATCGACGGCAAAAAGATTTTTGTCTACTGTCCGTATTAGCTCCATTGTCACGAACAATGAAGGAGAACTTATTGGAGAAACGACGTCTGGTTTGCCGCAAGATCTTAAAAATAAAATTTCACAAGATCCAGTTACAAAATCTGGGAGTTTACCTAAAGGTTCGGCCTTTATCGGTTTGGGTAATAACAAATCACAATCGAAGAAAAACACTGTCGTACAAAAACCGCTTACTCCTGAAGAAGCAAGAAGGCTTCAGTTGGCAGAAGGCAGTTTAAAACTTTCCACTGTTTCAGGGAACTTTGTTGTGCAAAAGGCACTCGTGTATGACATCTCCTTTACTACGCGGTTCCAATCAGAATGGCCGAATGCCTGGAGAGCGTTCATGATGAATCCAGCGATTGGCAGCGGCTACTCTACTATTACTCTTGCTACTGATAATGATTATCTTCGTGCGCTTGGTGAAGTTGGACTATTTGGTCTCTTCTCGTTTGTGCTCATCTTTATTGTGTTAGCAATTGCTTTTGCGGAACTCATTCCGCATGTTAAATCTCCGATCGTTCGAGGGTTTGCCTATGGTACGGTTGGCGGTGTCCTTGGCCTTGCGGGGAATGCGGTTCTCATTGATGTCTTTGAAGCATCCAAAGTTGCTGAGCCTTTATGGATCATTCTTGGTATTGCCGCTGGAGGTTTGTACTTATACAAACATAGTCCGATTCCTTATATGCAACGTTTGAAGAAAGTTCTCACATCGGGCTTTTTCATCGGCGTCTATTTGCTCATTATTCTAGGAGCAGCATTCTCTTCAAGTGTTTCACATTTCTTTGTCGCAGATGACTTTACCTGGCTCAATTGGGCAGCAGTAGCAACGTTCTCCGATATTATTGGCTATTTCACTAACTCACAGAATTTCTTTTACCGACCACTCGATAAAACAATCGTTGTGCTCTTATACAACTTTTTCGCTTTTCAACCAAACGGCTATCATGTCTTTACCTTAGCGATTCATTTCTTAGCAACAATCGCTGTGTATCTCATTGGCAAGAAGTTATTAAAGAGTAAACTTCTTGGGGCAGCAACGGCATTTGTTTTCCTCCTCCATCCAGCTCATGGTGAAAATATCTATTGGTTCTCAACGATCTCTGTTACCCTTGGAACACTGTTTGTTTTATATGCACTTAATGCTTTTATTAATTATCGCCAACAGAGCTCTTGGAGAGCGGTACTTGCTTATATCGCGGTATTTGTCTTTAGTGTCTTAGCATTTCTTTCCTATGAGATCGCTGTAGTGATTCCTTTCTTATTGATTGCGGCAGATATGCTGATTTTCAAACCAAAAAGGAATTGGGAGACAGTTATCGAGCATATTCCTTTCCTTACCTTACTTCCTTTGTATTATCTTATTCGACAATTGACTCATGCATTTAACGGTGGTGGAGATTATAGTTACAATCTCTCTCATATGATTCCAAATGTTTTAGGAAACATTTTTGGTTATCTCGGACTCTTCTTCTCTGGACATGCTTTCTTACCAGTGTATGATGCATTACGGGAAAACTTACGACAAGAGATTTTGGTATTTAGTCTCATTGCGCTGATTCTTATTCTCTTCTTTGTTTGGCTCGGGTATTTCTTCCGAAAACCTGTCACTCATTATGCAAAGACTCTGTTGGGCAAAAGTGTACTTTTTGGAATAGTCTTCGGGTTAATTTCACTTGTTCCTTTCTTAGCATTAGGCAACATTGCTGAGCGCTATCTCTACTTAGCTTCAGCTGGCTTTATCCTCGCCTTTATCGCAGTTCTCCAAAGCATTGTCGGAATTTTGGCTCCTCACAATCGAAAGAAGCATATCATCCTTGTTATTATTGTTGTACTCATCGTAGGCGTTATGTATCAAATTGAAAATGCTCGAGAAAGTGAAAAATGGAATCGAGCAGGTGAGATTACCAAAGGGACACTCGCTCTCTTTAGAGTTGACTATCCACAACTTCATACGACCGACGACATATACTTTATTGATATCCCAGTCAAATATGATGGCGTATGGGTTTTCCCTGTCGGACTTCGTGATGCCTTATGGTTTATTTATGGCAGTGATTTGCCAATGATCCGTCAAGCGAATTCACTCGAAGATGCACAGATGACTGCACAAACTACTAACGCGAAACGAAATTTCATTTTCCAGTTTGATAAAGAAGGGAAGATCAGACACATCAAATAAAGATGAAGCAGCGATTATCCTTAATTATTTTGGTTGCAATTTTGCTGGCAGGCTTTGCAGTTCGTCTTTATCGATTTGATAATCCTCTTGCCGATTGGCATTCTTGGCGACAGGCAGAAACATCATCAGTCTCACGCAACTTTGCTCAGAATGGCTTTGATCTACTCCATCCGAGAATGGTAAATATCTCAAATGTTCAATCAGGTCTTGAGAATCCTCAAGGATATTTCTTTGTTGAATTCCCAATTTATAATGCTGCTCAAGCAGGACTTTTTAAATTGTTTGGCGTTTTAACAATTGAACAATGGGGGAGACTTGTGAGCATTTTTTCTTCCACATTCGCAGCTCTGTTTCTCTACTTACTCGTTTCTCGGCATAGTAACCAAAAGATTGGACTCTTCACAGCTTTCTTCTATGCGCTCACACCGTTCAATATTTACTTCGGAAGAACAATTTTGGCAGATACATCAATGGTGATGGCGCTGCTTGGTGGAATCTATTTCTTTGATCGATGGGTTGAAACGCAAGACAAAAAGCATAAAACAAATGATAAGCAATGGCTTTGGTTCTCCTTATCACTTCTCTTTACGACTCTCGCATTTCTGCTCAAGCCTTTCTCGCTCTTCTTTACGTTGCCGATGCTTTATTTGGCTATTACTCATTTTCGCTGGGGTATATTCAAAAAATGGCAACTCTTTTTATTCGCGCTTGTCTCAATTGCTCCTTTAGTTGCATGGAGAATGTGGATGATGCACTTTCCTGAGGGCATCCCTGCCAATCAGTGGTTGTTTAACGGCAATGGTATTCGTTTCCGTCCTTCGTTCTTCCGATGGATTTTTTATGAACGACTGACGTTGTTAATCAGCGGATACTTTGGGATGGTATTCCTTTTGTTTGGCGTCTATAAAGTGAGAGCACTCAAAGAATGGTTATTCTTTGTCTCCTTTTTAGTGAGTTCATTATTGTACGTTTTTGTTGTTGCGACAGGTAATGTGCAGCATGATTATTACCAAATCCCGATCATGCCAAGCATCGCGATCTTCTTTGCCATTGGGAGTTATTATCTCTCACTCTGGATGGTGAAAAAAATCCCAGTTGGGAGAATCTTGCTCAGTATTTGTCTCGTTGGATTCTTTTTCTTCTCATGGCAACGCGTCGGTGATTACTTTAATATCAATCATCGATCGATCGTAGTAGCCGGAGAAGCAGTAAATCGATTAACACCCAAAGATGCAAAAGTCATTGCTAGTTATAATGGGGATACAACATTTCTTTATCAAACAAATCGAAGCGGTTGGGCCAGCTTTGAAAAAGATTTACCGGTAATGATTGACATGGGTGCAGATTATTTAGTTTTTGCAAATCCGGTAAAAGATGATTATCGTTTTGAAAAAGAATACAAAGTAGTTGCGTCAACAAAAGACTATATTATTTTTGATCTCAAAGCACGCAAATGAAAATACTCGTAATTGCCTCATATCTGCCGTATCCGCTCCATTCTGGTGGGCAAGTTCGTCTGTATAACCTTATCAAAGAGCTTGCACAACATCATGAAATTACGCTTATTTGTGAGAAGAGATCACATCAGACACGCGATGATATCAATGAACTTGCCAAAATCTGTAAAGAAGTGATTACCGTCCCACGACGTACCCAATGGAGTTTTACTAATCTCTTTAAAAGCATTTTTTCGATTAATTCATTTTTAATTACGGGACATACGCATCCTGGTCTGCGTCAGAAAATTCAGGAGACATTAGAGAATGACTCGTTTGATGTAATTCATGTTGAAACCTTTTATGTAAGACAAAATATTGGAAAAACGAAGACGCCGATTGTAGTAGCAGATCACAATATCGAATATCTCATCTATCGCAGGTTTGTTGCTAGTGTTCCTTTTCTTTTTAGACCCCTCCTTTCAATTGATGTTGCCAAAATTAAACGAGAAGAGGAGGCGAGTTGGAAGAGTGTAACGAAGGTTATTGCTGTATCAGAAGACGATCGCGCAGTGATGGAGCAAGAAGGGATATATCCTGTGGTTGTTCCCAATGGCGTTGACTTGCAAAAGTTTACAATGAAGGAAAAGCACAAGGAGAAAGAGCAGCGGATATTATTCCTTGGTGATTTCACTTGGATTCAAAATAAAGATTCGGTAAAGTTTATCATTGAAGAGATCTGGCCGAAGCTGCAAGATAAAAAGGAATCGGTGAAGTTATGGATTGTCGGTAGAAAGATCCCTGAATCAATTCGACAATTAACGAATGATCCTTCTGTTATTTTTGATGAAGAAAGTTCTGCTCTGTCTACTGAAAAAATCTTTCAGAGAGCCTCCCTCCTCCTTGCTCCTATCCGAGTAGGTGGTGGTACAAGTTATAAGATCTTAGAATCCATGGCGTGTGGCACACCTGTTATCACGATGCAGATGAGTGCTGATGCGATTGGGGCACATGATGGAGAAGACCTACTAGTAGGTCATACAGCTTCGGAACTTGCTAAAAAAACAACACAGCTTTTGGAAGACGACAAGCTTTACGAAAAAATTAGCAAGAGAGGGCGGACTTTAATTGAAAAGAAATACAGTTGGAAAGAGATTGCAAGAATTTTAGAAAAAACCTATAAAGATATTTTACGCACATAATACGTATTGACATGTGATTCAAAAATATTCTAATCTTAATAGAAGAGCACTGTGAAGATCTTGAATATAAAAAGGACAAGCCAATCAAAAAAGAATTTTCTTATTCTTGCGGTATTGGGTTTAAGCCTTCTTTCCCTCCCTATCATTGTTTTACGATCCAACTTTTACAATACACAAAATAAAGCGAGCGCTTCCGAAAGTTTACCTTTTGGTCAAACTGGACCATGGAACTTAGTTTTTACCGATGAGTTTGATGGTGCATCTTTAGATACAACAAAATGGGTGACCTGTTATCCAACCAGTAAAAGTGATGATGGATGTGGGCATACTAATAATGAACTAGAGTGGTATTTGCCGAAAAATGTTAGCGTCAGTAATGGCTTATTAAATCTTACTGCTCAGAAAGAAAACTATGCTGCACCTGATGGGAAAACCTATGATTACACCTCTGGGATGGTTACCACAGGGAAAAATAAAACCGATTCGACACCTGCCAAATTTGCTTATAAATATGGGTATGCTGAAATTCGTGCAAAGGTGCCACATGGTAAAGGCATTTGGCCAGCATTTTGGATGCTAGAAGCTGATCAAAATAATCCTCTCAAATGGCCACCAGAGATTGATATTATGGAAATCTTGGGAGATGATACTACCAAAACATGGATGAGTTTTCATCGAAATGATTCAGCAGGTAATCTGGTTATGAGTCCTGCTTCTTGGGTAGGTCCAGATTATTCAGCGGATTGGCATACCTTTGCCGTTGATTGGGAACCTGATGCAATACGATGGTATGTTGATGGTATAGAAGCTCGAACAAGTTATCTTGATCCCTCAAATATTCCTAATGTACCAATGTTTCTGTTGCTCAATCTTGCCGTTGGGGGAGACTGGCCCGGTAACCCAGATGCAACTACCGTTTTCCCAAGTAATTATCAAGTTGATTACGTAAAAGTTTGGCAGAGACCAGACTCAGTTACCCCTGTTCCTACAGCAGCTCCGACAGCTCTTGAAGTACAAAATGGTACTTTTCAAACAAGTTTAGCTCCATGGCAATTTGATAGCTTTTCCCCGGCAGTTGCTACAATTACAAGAGCAGCCAGTACTAATACTCCTGGTGGCTATACTGCAACAATGAATATCACACAAAGCGATCCAGGTGATTGGTCTGTCTCGCTGAAACAACCTCTGGCGAATGGCTTAGTTGCTCAAAAGACATATGCACTTACTTTTTGGGCAAAAGCATCAAGTCCACGCGAAGTAAGATACCTTATTCAGCAATCAACGAGTCCTTATACTTTATACCTGGAACAAAAAATTAATCTCACAACTTCTTGGCAAAAGTTTACTCAATACTTTGGTGCTAATGTCACGAGACCCAACGCCATGCTTCAATTTAATGTGGCACAAAATACAGGATCTGTGTCTATTGATAATGTCTCACTTCTTTCAAGCGTATCATCTCCTACTCAGTTGCCAACTTCAGCTCCTACTGCGACATCAGTACCGCAACCAACCCCAACGGCTACTCCTACAACTATGCCAACTCGTACTCCCACACCTACGCCAACCCGTACCCCAACACCGAGTCCTACAGCAGCTCCTACTCTCAATGTCATACCGAATGGTTCTTTTGAGTCGGGTCTTACTCCATGGAGTTTCATTGTTACCTCTCCTGCAAAAGGGGCAATAACCAGAACAACAAGTACAAAAGTACAAGGGACTTATGCAGCGAAAATTGATATTACAACAAAGCACGCAAATGATTGGTACGTGCTTCTCCAACAACCAATAACCAATGGAGTGAAATTAAATAAAATATATACACTTACTTTTTGGGCAAAGGCCTCAAGTGCGCGACAAGCTCGCTATGTTATTCAAAAAGGAGTGAGTCCTTTTACTGTCTACTTTGCGCAAAATATTAATCTAACAACTGCCTGGCAACAATATAAATATACGTTTGTTGGGCAAGTTACCGATGCCAAGGTGAATCTCCAATATAATGTCGCAAACACGACAGGTTCAGTCTACTTAGACGATATCTCCCTCCTTTCGAATTAATCCAACTTTAGCTATACTGAATCCATGAGAATTGGGATAGATGGTCGTTTATGGAACGAGACTGGGGTAGGACGATATATTCGGAATCTCGTCTGGGAATTACAAAAAGTTGATAAAAAGAATGAGTATGTACTGTTTGTTAAGAGTGGAATTAACAAGCAAGATGTAAAGATCACCCAACATAACTGGAAGATAATCGAAACAGATATCCACTGGCATTCACTTGCCGAACAAATAAAATTCCCTCAAGCTTTAGAGAAAGAAAATTTAGACTTAGTACACTTTCCTTATTTCTCTTTACCTATCTTTTATAACAAACCTTTTGTCGTGACGATTCACGATCTTATCATTAATCACTTCCCAACAGGTAAAGCGTCTACCTTGCCATATCCGCTGTACCAACTCAAACGTGTTGGCTATTCTGCTGTTCTTAATCATGCTGTTAAAAATGCAGAGAAGATTATCGTGCCCTTGCATGCTGTTGAAGAAGATGTGATAAAAACATTAGGGACTCTTCGAGAGAGAATTGCAGTAACCTATGAAGGCGCATCTCAAGCAAAAATATCTCAGGCTCATTTTAAGCAGGACAAAAAATATTTTCTCTATGTCGGTAATGCTTATCCTCATAAAAATTTAGCGACATTGTTGGACGCATTTACTCAGTTTAGAAAAGAGAATCATGAAGATGTCTCACTTGTCCTTGTTGGGAAAGATGATTACTTTTATAAAATACTTTCTGAGAAAATAGCTGAGGAAAAGATAGAAGGAATGGAGCTGAAGCACAGTTTGAGTGATCCTGAATTATTCGCTCTCTATTCTCAGGCAATTGCATTTGTTTCTGCCTCTCATATGGAAGGGTTTGGCTTGCCTCCACTCGAAGCCATGTCATCAGGCTGTTTGGTCTTGCTTTCTGATATTCCATCATTTAGAGAAGTATGCCAAGATATTGCTTTTTATTTTGATCCTTCCTCAGCAACTGCTCTCAAAAAACAGATGCAGATTGTGTATAATTTGGATCACAAGAAAAAACAATTACGGCAAGCAAATGGGAGAGAACGAGTGAAAGATTTTTCTTGGGAAAAAATGGCCAAACAGACGTTAAAAATCTATGAAAGTTGCATTAGTTTACGATCGAGTTAATAAATGGGGTGGAGCTGAACGAGTACTCCTTGCTCTTCATAAATTATTTCCTAAAGCTTCTCTCTTCACGTCAGTTTATCATACAAAAAAAGCTGATTGGGCAAAGGTATTTGATACGAAAACATCCTTTCTGCAGAAATTTCCTATCATTCGATCCAAACATGAATTCATTCCATATCTTATGCCAATTGCATTTGAAAATTTTTCCTTCGATGGCTATGACTTAGTTATTTCGGTAACGAGCGAGGCAGCAAAAGGCATCATTACCAAACCTGGTACCGTGCATATTTGTTATTGTTTGACACCAACTCGGTATCTCTGGAGTGGCTACGATGAATACTTTGCTCATCCAGCAATAAAGGCACTCGCAAAGCCAACTGTTTCTTATTTACGAAAATGGGATAAACAGGCGGCACAACGTCCAGACCATTTTGTCGCAATATCGAAAGAAGTGCAGGGGAGGATAAAAAAATATTATGATTTAGATGCAAGTGTAATCTATCCGCCAGTTACGTTACCAATACCAAAAACGAACACTAAGCGTACCAAGAAGGCTTCAGGATATTTTCTCGTTGTTTCTCGTCTGTCACAATTCACCAAATATAAACGGATAGATTTAGCAATCGAAGCATGTAATATTTTACAATTGCCCTTGAAGATTGTTGGTGAAGGGAGCTGGGAAAAAGAATTGAAATCAAAGGCGGGCCCGACGATTGAATTCTTGGGCAATGTTACTGATGAAGAGCTCATTACCTATTATCAAAATAGTAAAGCGCTTATTTTCCCAGCAAAAGAAGATTTTGGCTTAACCATAATTGAAGCCCAAAGTTTTGGGAAACCTGTCATTGCTTTTCGTGGTGGAGGAGCACAAGAAACCATTATTGAAGGGAAGACTGGCTACTTTTTTGATCAACAAACAGTAGCGGCCTTAGTTACTGCATTGCAGGATTTTGATAAATTTAGCTTTGATCCAAAGGCTAGTCGTAAGCAAGCAGAGAAGTTCTCTGAGGAGAAGTTCCGGAAACAATTCTTGTCGCTTGTCAAGAAGCTCATTTAAGACTATAATTGAACAGCTGTTATGAATATTGTTATTTTTGCAGGAGGGGTTGGCAGTCGGCTTTGGCCACTCTCACGAAAGAACACTCCAAAACAATTTGAGAATATTTTGGGAGATAAATCTACCCTTCAACTTGCCGCAGATAGACTTCAGCCGGACTTTCCATGGGATCACTTATATGTATCGACAGGAAAGACATATGTTGAAACAGTTCGAAAACAACTCTCCAATATCCCTTCCCATCATGTGATTGGTGAACCTATGATGCGAGATGTTGGACCAGCTGTTGGATTAATGGCCGGAATCCTCAATAAAAAATCTCCTGATGAACCGATGGCAATTTTGTGGAGTGATCATTTAGTTAAACGAGAAGAACATTTTCGAAAAATTCTCAAGACCGCAGGAGAACTTATTGAAAAAGACCCTAACAAAATTATTTTTGTAAGCCAAAAACCTCGATTTGCTAGTGAAAACCTTGGTTGGATTAATTATGGTGATGAGGTATTCAAGAAAAACGATGTCTCATTCCATAGCTTTACTGGTTTTAAATATCGCCCTGATAAAGAAACTGCACAGAAATACTTCACCAGTGGCCATCATGCATGGAACCTTGGTTACTTTGTGACAACACCTCGATTCTTATGGAATCTCTACGAGCAATTTGTTCCTCACGTCTTTGATGGACTTATGAAGATTGCTGACAGTTGGCAAACGGATTCTTTCGAAAAAGTTTTGGGAGAAGTGTATCCTACGCTTGAGAAAATTCACTTTGACAATGCTATCTTGGAAAATCTTGATCCAAAAGATTCATTGGTTATTTCTGAGAATATTGAATGGAGTGATATTGGAGCATGGGAAGCGCTTAAAGAAGCTCTTGAGGAGAATAGAGAAGAAAATGTCACCAGAGGAAATGTGTTAGTTGAGAGTAGTCGTGATTCGCTCCTTTTCAATTATACCGATCAACTCGTTGTTGGTATTGATATGGATGATATGGTTGTCGTTAATACCGGAGATGTCCTCTTAGTGTGTCCCAAAACATCTGTACCCAAGATTAAGAAACTTGTTGAGAGCCTAAACGGTACCTCTCATGAACATTTGGTATAACTATGTTGTTTGACGGCACGAAACGCTTGATTGATATCATCCTTTCCCTATTTCTTTTAGTCCTTTTTTCACCAATTATTATTATTGTTGTTCTTACGATCAAAATGGATTCTCCGGGTCCTATTCTTGCAGATACACCAGAACGTGTTGGTAAAAATGGTAATTTATTTTATCCTTATAAGTTTCGTTCCATGATTGTGAATGCTTACTATCTTCTCAAAACAGATCCTAAATTTAAAAAGGCTTATGAAGAACAACAAAAAGGTGGTAATTATAAAATTAAAAATGATCCTCGGATCACAAGAGTGGGAAGATTTATTCGTAAGTATTCGCTCGATGAAATTCCACAAATCCTCAATGTCTTAAGAGGCGAAATGAGCTTGGTAGGACCTCGTCCTTATTATCCTGAAGAGCTCAAACAACAGCAACAACGATATCCGAACACTCGCAAACTTGTCAAAGAGGTACTCTCCGTTAAGCCTGGAATTACTGGTCATTGGCAAGTTTCTGGGCGAAGCGAATTAAATTTTGATAAAAGAATTCAGATGGACGCAGAGTATGGAAGAAAACGCTCAATCCTTTATGATTTTTGGATTATATTTAAAACACCTTGGGCAATGATTTCAGGAAAAGGTGCGTTGTAATAATCATATATTGTCAAGTTGACAAGATGACAAGACGTCCAGTATTATAGATAGATGAGTGGATTTGATAAGATAGAATTCGCTCCGAAGAGGAATTCTTCCTCTAAGGAAGCGCAGTCACCTGATTCATTTATGCCTAAGAGAAAAAGAAAAACCAGCAAAACTCCCTTTAAATTCAATCGAAAGGTTGCAACTATTTTAGGTGTTATTGTTGGCCTTCTAGTTTTGACAGGCATACCTGCATTTGCTACCTACCAGTCTGGCATGAAGACATATAAGCAAGCAAAGCTTGTTTCTGCTGCTTTAAAGAATCAAAATATCGAACTTGCTGCTGATGAAATTGCAAAGACCAAAAAATCCCTTGAAGAAACTCGAAAGAACTTCCGCTATTTAATTGTGTATAAATTTGTTCCGATTGCTGGTTGGTATTACTCTGATGCCGAACATCTTTTGAATGCATCAGCGGAAGGCCTTGATGGCGCGACCACGGTTGTTGATGCGATAGAACCATATGCAGATGTGTTGGGTCTTAAAGGGCAAGGAACATTTGCTGCGGGTTCTGCTGAAGATCGTATCAAAACTGCCGTAATGACTACCGGAAAGATTATGCCAAAGATTGATGATATTGCGGCATCATTGACCAAAGTGCAAAAAGAAGTAGATCAAATTAAACCATGGCACTATCCATCATTTATTTTTGGTAAAAATGTTAACTCACAAATCACCAATCTTCGTCTCGTTACTGACCAAAGCGCTACGTTTATCAATGACGCTCGGCCATTAGTTAAAGCACTCCCTTCATTATTAGGAGAATCAGAGGAGAAAAAATATCTCGTGTTATTCCAAAATGATAAAGAGCTTCGTCCAACAGGAGGGTTTATTACTGGCTATTCGATCTTCCGTATCGACAAAGGTGTGATTCATCCAGATAGAAATGATGATATTTATCCATTGGATAATACGATTCCTAACAAAAAGAAAGCTCCTGCGGCATTGGCTAATTACCTTAAAGTCTATCAATTTAACTTACGAGACAGTAACCTTTCACCTGACTATGTTGATTCTATGGAAACATTCCGTTCAATGTATGAACAATCTCCGATGGCAGAAGATGTTGACGGTATTATCGCGATCGATACCAATGTGCTCGTCAAGACAATTAAGATTCTTGATGATACGATCACCGCTGGTGGTATGACATTTACAACAGAGAATGATCCTCGTTGTGATTGTCCACAAGTTATCTTTGAGCTTGAGAATAATATCTCGCGTCCTGTTAATTATGTAAAAACAGATCGAAAGAGTATTCTGGGAGATTTGATGAATGCGCTGTTGGTTAAAGCTCTCTCATCTTCACCAAAGAAATATTGGGGTCCACTGTTCCAATCGATTGTTACTCATTCAGGGGAAAAGCACATCATGTTCTACCTCTATGACAAGCAAGCGCAAAAAGGAATTGAATCACTTAACGCTGCTGGAAGAATTAAAGAGTTTGATGGTGATTATCTCCACATCAATGAAACAAACTTCTCAGGAGCAAAAGTTAACATCTTTATGCAAGAGCAAGTTGATAACAGCTATGATATTAAATCAGATGGCACAATCGAAAAGACTGTTACCATTAATTACAAAAATCCTTTCCCAGCATCTGACTGTAACTTAGAGCGAGGCAATCTCTGTTTGAACGCTGAGTACAAAGATTGGATTCGTGTCTATGTACCAAAAGGGAGTGAGCTGATTAATAGTAAAGGTTCTTCTGTGAAGTTACAGTCGTATGACGAGCTAGGCAAGACAGTCTTTGAAGGTCTCGTCCGAGTCCGACCACAAGGAAGCGCAACATATAGTTTGACCTACAAATTACCATTCAAGATGGAAGGGAATACCTTGCCAGTTCTGATTCAGAAACAACCAGGGACGAATGGCTTTGAATATAAAAATATTGTTAATGGCACAACAAAAGAGACATTCCCTCTCAAAACGGATAAAGAATTCGAGTTAAAGAAATAATTTACCCTTACGCTACACATGTCTAATTCACCAAAACGATACGAGATAGTCCCGGCGACACCTGCTGATGCGAAAGAGATTGGCTTACTTCGTGCAGAAGGATGGTATGAGCAATATGGCAGCTTACCCGGAATTGATACCGCATGGATTGAAAAGGAAGTCATTAGAATCACGAGTAATGACAGCACTGAACAACGATCATTGTCTATCTCAGAATCTCTCAACCCTGAATCGGCACACTTTTGGCGAGTCGTAAGGCGGACTGACGACAATTTTGTTATTGGTTTTATTGATGCAAGGCGATTAGCCGATGGGAGGCAAGAAATACATAGTATTCATGTGCAAAAGAATTATCGCAAGCAAGGCCTAGGGCAATCGTTAATGAAAGCAGCTCACGAGTGGTTTGATCAAACTAAACCAATCTTTGTGGATGTTGCAGTAGGAAACAAGAAAGCTCAGGAGTTTTATACACGTGAACCCAACAATTATAAACCAACGGGATATACCTATCATTATGAAAAATTATCAATGATGCGACTGAAGCGTGGGTGAGGATGATTGCTTCTCTGAAGGGTATACTATTATAATAATAAAATGCGAAGTTTTAAAACCGAAGGGATTGTCATCAAAAGAAAAAATTATGGTGAAGCAGATCGTATCCTCACTGTCTTTACCAAACGAGAAGGGAAGATCCAAGTAAGAGCCAGTGGCATCCGTCGCGTACCCAGTCGTCGTTCTGCACATGTTGAACTCCTAAATTATGCAACACTGACGCTTTACCGCGGAAGTATGTTTCCGACACTTACCGAAGCACAAACAATTGAGTCTTTCTCGCCAATCAAAGATGATTTGAAAAAGATTGGTACGGCTTATCATGTGTGCGAATTGGTAGATGGACTCTGTGCTGAGGATGAGGAAAACGAAAGAGTTTTCCGATTGCTTGAGAGGATACTCATTCGTTTGGCAACAAAAGAAGATATTGTCGAAACGCTTCACAAGTTTGAAATAGAATTGTTAATCACGCTTGGGTTTTGGGATCGAGGTAATGACTATAACTTTGACACACACGCGTTTATAGAGAACATCATGGAGCGAAAATTAAAAAGCCACAAATTCCTTAAGGACCTTGCTTTTTAGGTACTCTTTGAAAGTATAATTTTGTGTAATTTTCACCCTCAGATAGTGGATTCGTTTTTCTCACCAGTTGATAATCTGGTAATGCATCTGTCATAGTAGCGATTAGAGAAACTCTTGGCTCTATCGTAGGAAAAGAAGTTGTTGTCCAGCCCATTAAATATACAGTAGTGGCATTAGGATCACGGCGGACATCAGCAATTTTTTTTGAAAATGGGTCCGTATCCGTAAGTAGTCGTTCAATCGCTTCTATGTTTGTTCCCAGTTCTTTACCTCGCGCCATAGTTGGCGTAAGTATAGATCTGATAAGAAAGAATGTCAAATAGAAAGCGAGCGTGTTATAATGAGTCTATGGCTGAAAAAAAGAATGATGTAATGGACAAAATTGTTTCCCTCTCGAAGCGTCGTGGATTTATTTACCCGGGTTCTGAAATTTATGGTGGTTTGGCAAACACCTATGATTACGGTCCGATGGGAACGGAGTTGTTGCGAAATATTAAAGATCTTTGGTGGAAGTATTTCGTGCAATGGAGATCGGATATTGTGGGACTTGATTCAGGGATTGTTTCGCATCATAAAGTCTGGGAAGCATCAGGGCACGTTGCCGGATTTGCTGACGCGATGATTGATTGCAAAAATTGCAAAGCCCGTATGCGTGCTGATCATCTGCTTGAAAATTATCTTGAGACACTCGATTCACAAACACGAGACACGCTACTTGAAGAGCATGCAAGTAACAACGAATTTGTTGACGCATTAAAGAGTGGTAAGGTCGAAGGGTTATCTACTGCGTCTCTTGGAAAGATACGAGAGTTGTTAAGTAATCTTCCCAAAAAACCATTGCGTTGCCCAAATTGTGGCAAAAATGATTGGACAGCAATTCGTAAGTTTAATCAATTGTTTCCTGTTCAACTTGGTATTGTGGAAGGTGAAGGCGGGATGGCCTATCTCAGAGGTGAGACAGCACAAGGAATCTTCATTAATTTTCGAAATGTCATCGATTCAAGTCGTGTTAAATTGCCTTTTGGTATTGCTCAAATTGGAAAAGCGTTTCGTAATGAAATCACTCCAGGAAATTCTGTTTTTCGTACCATTGAATTTGAAGCAGGGGAGATAGAATATTTCTTTGATCCGAAAGAAACTGATTGGGAGGAACAATTTGAGAAATGGCAGAATGCTATGTGGGAATTTGTCACGAAATACCTTGGTGTTTCAGCAGAAAATCTCCGTTGGCGAGCGCATACGGATGCCGAGCGATCGTTCTACAGTAAAAAAACAGAAGATCTTGAATATAACTTCCCATTTGGTTTTAAAGAATTATGGGGACTTGCGTATCGTACAGATTATGACTTGAGCCAACATATGAATTTCGCCAAAAAAGATTTGGCAGTAACCGATCCTCAAACAGGAAATAAAGTTGTCCCTCATGTTATTGAGCCAGCCGTTGGGCTTACTCGATTGCTCTTGATGACGTTAGTTGACGCATATACTGAAGAAGAGAATCGAACAGTTCTCAAACTTCATCCCAAGATTGCACCGTATAAAGTTGCTATATTCCCACTGCTTGCCAATAAAGAGCATTTGGTAGAAAAAGCGCGAGGGATTTATGATGAGCTGAAGAAAGAATTTATGGTGACATTTGATGCGCGAGGGAATATTGGAAAACGATACTTAGCACAAGATGAAATTGGTACCCCGTGGTGTGTGACGGTTGATTTCGATTCTCTTGAAGATGAACAGGTAACGGTTAGAGATCGGGATACAACCAAACAGGAAAGAGTAGCTATTGCCGAGCTTGCTTCTTATATCCACGACAAATTAAAATAAGCTGAAAGATGGAAAAAAATAAAATCTCATTGCAAGAAGATTATGATCCTGCGCGTGATGATCCAGACATGCGTTATACGCTCACTGGTGACTTCACGGTCCCCTTTTTGCGGCCATTTCGCCCGTTAAAAGATTTGCTGCAAATCAAAAAGGAAAAGGGTTTGGAAGTAATTCTTATTATTCCTACTCGTAATGAAGAACCAAATATTGGAACGACACTTGATAACGTGCTGCCGCTCAAAGAGGTAGGCCTTGTTGATATTATTCGCGTCATTGATAATTCAGACGATAATACTGAAGCGGAAGTGCGTAAGCGAGGAATTCCTTTTGATCGTTCTTCAGATATCTTAACAAAACGAGGAATTGCCTACGAACCAGGGAAAGGGACCAATCTTTATGCTGGTGCGCTCCACTATAAAAAGCCAAATCAAATTATTATCTTTGCAGACGCAGACTTTAGTGTCAGAGCTTCTCAAATTCAAGGAGTTCTCTCGCCTCTTATTGAAGATTCGTCATATAAGATGTCACTTGCTTGGTTGAAGCGGAGAACAATGCGAGGAGAAAAAAATGGAAGTTCTTTTTCTGTTGGAGGGAGAGCAACAGCCAATGCCTTTAAGCCAGGAATGAGAATCTATTATCCCGAACTCAATGGTCTTCAACAGCCTTTGTGTGGATTGTATGCTGCACGAGCAGATACACTCGCAAAGTGTAACTTCACTAATGGTTTTGGTATCGAAACCTTGTTGATTACCCAAATTGCTGATACGTATGGACCAGAAGCGTTTGTTCAGGTGTTTTGTGGAGAGAAAACACAATTGGGACAGAACTCCCAGAGCATAGCCATGATGTCTCAGCAGATTGTGCGGACAATTATTGAAAATGCAGAAGCCGCAAAAAGAAAACCTGTTGAAGTTACTGAAGTTATCACTTATCCGATGCGTATTGATGAACGAGGCATAACCATCATAAATCAAAAGATCGAAGCATTACCTGAAGTGATCTTAGAGGCTCCTGAAAACGTCGACCTCACGTAACTTGACAAGGAATATTCTGTTGAGCTATCCTTTACACGAACCTATGATTCAGCTAAAAAATAAAAATGTTCAAATGGGGATTGGCGTAGGCCTCGTTGTTGCAATCTTGGTTGGCGGTTACTTCTTTGTGTTTGGAAAATCTTCACCTAAAAAAGCGCCTGTTAGTGAGTCCCAAGATACCATTCACACACTTTCTGCAAAAGAACTTGGACTTACGATGGAATTGAGTCCTGACAAGAAAAAAGTACGATTTGTTATTAAAAAGCCACAAGGCATTACGGCAATCGAATATCAGATTACTTATGAAGCGGACTCGACTGCTCAAGAACAAGCAGAAGGTGGGGAACCCCGAGTTGAAAGAGGCATTACTGGGGAAGCAAAAATAAAAGCTGCTGATTCTACCTATAAATCTGAATGGCTGGATCTTGGTAGTTGTTCTCGAAATATTTGTCGATATGATACCGGACTTGAAAGTCTTGAACTTACTTTAAAGATTACCAAAAAAGATGGCAAACTTTATGAAGCTACTGACACCTTAGATTTGTAGTTCTCCTCATTCTTACACTTTTCTTACAGTTCTCTACCCTACATTTTGTATTTCCTTTTCACGGCACACACTACGGCCAGTTGACATGTTTTCACAGAAGGCGCACAATAGAGTAGTAGTCCAAAGTAGGAAAAGGTAGGACGATAAGATATGTTGATTGGACAATACGAAGGAAAAGTCGGAGAGAAACATCAAGCGGCATTGCCGAAGAAATTCAGAGAAGTTTTGGGTGACAAATTAATCGTTACCAAAGGGTTTGAGAATTGTTTGATTGTGGTATCAGAAGCGAATTGGAAGACATTACTCGAAGGAACGGACGGAAGACCTTTTACAAGCAAGAGCACTCGAGAACTGCAACGTTTTTTGCTTGGAAATGCAAATTACGTCGAGCTTGATGCTAAAGGACGATTTGTTCTTCCTGAGTATTTACGAGAGTTTGCAAAGCTCAAAGACGAAGTGATCTTTGCAGGGATTCAGCGATTTGTTGAGATTTGGGATAAAAAGAGTTGGGACAAACATCAAAATGAATTGGCAAAAGATATCGGATTTATCGCTGAAAAATTGACAGAGCCGGTGGAAAACACGAAATAAGGTATAATACGCGGATGAGTTATCACACAAGTGTACTTTTACAAGAAACATTAGATTTTCTAAACGTTCAAAACGGGAAGCAGTATATCGACGCGACGCTCGGTGGCGGAGGACATACGAAAGAGATTTTGGAACGAGGCGGAAAAGTTTTGGGAATTGATGCAGATCAGGATGCGCTTGATTACGTTGGAACCAAAGAAAATCTGACTGTTGCCAAGGGGAACTTTAAAGATATCGACAGGTTGGCAAGAGAGAATGGATTTGAGAACGTAGCAGGAATTCTTTTTGATTTAGGAATTTCGAGTCACCATGTTGATGATGCCGAAAGAGGGTTTAGTTTTCAAAAAGAAGGTCCGCTCGATATGCGAATGGATCGTGAGCTAGGGGTGAGCGCAGCTGATTTGGTAAACGTCTTACATAAAGGTCAGCTCTATGAATTGTTCACCAAGTTTGGAGAAGAGCGATTTGCAAAATCTATCGCTCAAGGAATAGTAAATGCTCGTCAGAATCATCCGATTACGACGACGACAGAACTTTCACAGATTGTTAGTAGAATAGTGCCAAGAAGTGCGACAGCAAAGCACATTAATCCGGCAACACGGATTTTCCAGGCGCTAAGAATCGTTGTTAATGATGAATTAACAAGTATTGAGGAAGCATTGCCAAAAGCAATTGAATTGCTCGGTAAGAATGGAAGAATAGTCGTAATTTCTTTCCATTCACTAGAAGATAGAATTATAAAAAGGGCGTTTCTTGCATATGCAGAAGAAGGAATAGGACGTATCTTAACGAAAAGACCGCTTATTCCAACTGAACAAGAGCAAGAAACAAACAAAAGAAGCAGAAGTGCAAAATTGAGAGTCTTTGAAAAAATTTAATATGAAAAAACCAGTTTACTTAATCTTATTTCTTTTTACTATCATCATAGTCCTTTCATTAGTACAGGTCGGTTTGTCGAATAAAATTTCCACAGCTGGTGCACAATTAACGCAACTTGAAAAGAGTCTTATCTCGTATCAAAAAGAAAATATCGTACTGCAAGAGCAATTTCTTGAAGCATCATCATTTACCAATCTGTCAAAGAAAGCAAAGAAGCTTGGATTTGTCGAAGCCAAATCACAGGTTTATCTCAATACCCCTCTCCCATTGGCTTTGAAGCAATAAATGTTTATACTAAAACAACTCTGATATGACGTGGCGCTACCGTTTTGTATTATTCTTTTTCGTCTTTTTGTTTCTTGCTGTTATCGGAAGACTTTTCTATTGGCAAGTAGTTCGCGCGCAAGAATTAGCAGCATTGGGACAAGCCCAGTATGGCAAGCAAATCAAACTTACTCCGCAACGAGGAGAAATACTTACCTCTGATGGTTTTGCCATAGGTGCCAATAAGCTTTCGTATTTAGTGTTCGCAAATCCAAAAGAAGTAAAAGATGCCAAAAAACAATCGGAAATTCTTTCCCCCTTCCTCACGATCGAAAGTTCTACTATTAGCGCATTATTAGAACGCGACAAATTTTGGGTGCCCCTCAAATCGCGTGTAGATCGAAAAGCAAAAGAAAAAATTGAATCATTACATCTTCCTGGCATTGGTTTTGAAGAACAAGCAGTTCGCTTTTATCCAGAAGCATCAACAGGTGCCAAGATTTTGGGATTTGTCGGTAAAGATGATGTGGGAGAGGACAAAGGCTACTTTGGTCTTGAAGGATATTATGATCGACAATTGCGAGGGAAATCTGGTGTTGCTGTGCAAATTCATGATGCGTTAGGACAACCCATTCTTGCCAAAATGAATGATCGAGTAAACAAAGTTGATGGGAGAGATCTTATTCTTCATGTTGATCGCACGATTCAATTTATGTTGGATGCAGAATTAAAAAAAGGAATAGAAGAATATGGAGCTGTAAGTGGCATGGCAGCGGTTATGGATCCTAAAACAGGTGGCATTCTTGCTCTTTCCTCATTCCCGACCTATGATCCAAGAAGTTATCAGGATTTCTCAGATAAGCTCTATAAGAATCCGTTTATCTCAGACGCGTATGAGCCAGGTTCTACTTTTAAACCGCTTGTTATGGCAGCAGCGCTTGATGCTAATCTTGTTCGTCCCGATACTCCTTGTTCGATTTGTGCGGGTCCTGTTGCGATTGGCGGATACACGATTAAGACCTGGAATGATGAATATCAAGCAAACTTAACGATGACTGATGTGATTCAACATTCAGATAATACCGGTATGGTATTTATCAGCCAACGTTTAGGGTTAAATCGGATGATGTCTTATATCAAAGACTTTGGCATTGGTGAAATGACCGGAATTGATTTACAAGGAGAAGTTGCTCCTGCTATTCGACCAAAGGAGGATTGGTACCCAATAGATCTGGCGACTGCGAGTTTTGGCCAAGGTATTACCGTGACACCGATTGAACTTTTAACTGCTTTCTCTGCAATTGCCAATGGAGGGAAACGGATGGAGCCGCATGTTGTCGCTGCAATACAAACACCAGAAGGGGATAAAATTCCGATTCAACCCGTGCAACTTGGCCAACCCATCTCTTCAAAGACAGCAAGAATTATGACAGAGATGATGGTGAATGCAGTTGATAAAGGGGAGGCAAAATGGGCTAAACCCAAAGGGTATCGAATTGCGGGGAAAACTGGTACCGCACAGATCCCGGTAGAGGGACATTATGACGCCACAAAAACGATTGCCTCCTTTATCGGATTTGCTCCTGCAGATGATCCGAAGTTTTTAATGGTAGTAATTATTGATCGACCCTCCTCCTCAATTTATGGAGCAGAAACAGCAGCACCACTTTTTTTCCGAGCAGCAAAAAACATCTTCACCTATTATGGGATTGCTCCGACAGAGTCCAATTAGAAGTCTATAAAATGGTCGCACCACTTGGTGCTTTTGAACGAGGTTTGAGCGGCAATGGTTTTTTTCCTTCGGCTGCAAGAAGCATCCCTTCTGATTCTTCTCCCATCATTTTGCGAGGTGCTAAGTTAAGAATAAACACAAATTGTTTGCCAATAAGATCTGCTGGTTTGTACCAGGCTTTAATCCCTGAAAGAATATTTCGTGTCCCTTCTTCGCCAAAGTCGACTGTTAACCTCAACAACTTATGCGATCCTTCTTTTTCTTCACAGTTGGTAATAGTACCAACACGGAGATCAATTTTGTCAAATTCCTCAAAGGAAATAATTGGTTTCATCTTTGCAGTATACCATTGTATTTTCAAAAAAGCAGCATTATACTTTTAATAGATATGAAGAGAATTAAAATATATGAAAAAGACTTTTGGGCAGATAAACTTATGGATTTGGCAAACTTAGGATTTGTTACGTTGGTCCTCAGTCAAGGTATCTCAGAAAGTGTCAATTGGATGGCGATTATTTTTGGTGTTATACTGTATTCATCACTTGTGCTTTTTTCGCGATCCTTAATAAGGAGGTGATATGTATTTAATGAACATTTTTAATGATCCAATATTTGGTATAGCAGTTATGTTTGTTGGTGCGATGCTCGGTTTTGTTGTTATCAATAGAGATCTTTTCTTTACTAAGAAAAAAAAATAATTATATGACAGGACGTACTCATGATCTTGCTGCTTTTACTGCTTTAGGTGTTGTTGTTTTATTGCATCCTGAGTTGCCTAAGATAACATTGGCTACTGGTTTGGTAGCTGTTATTGCCAATATGATTGGGGGGATTGCTCCTGATCTTGATCAACCCACCGCTCCTTTTTGGCGTAATCTTCCTGTTGGAAAATATGTCGGCAAAGTGTTATCTCCTTTGACAGGTGGCCATCGATTTCTCTCTCATTCATTGCTTGGTATTGGCATCTTCGGAGCGGGGTTTTATTATCTGCTTCAAATTCTCAAACCTAGTTTTCCGGCGCTTGATATGCATCTGATTTGGCTCGCGTTTATGATTGGATTTATTTCTCATTTGTGTATGGATTCATTTACCAGAGAAGGTGTTCCATGGTTTCTACCGATTCCAATTAAGCTAGGGCTTCCTCCCGTTCGTTCGCTTCGTGTCCCGACAGGTGGATTCCTCGAACGATTTATCATCTTCCCCGGACTTATTTTGATCAACGGCTATCTCTTTTATATCAACCACAATAAAATTCTTGATTTGTTACATCATCATTTAAAATAAGTTTTGTTTTCGTTATAATACAAACATCTCATGTGGCAGGACACTAAAAATATCTATCATTGGTTCCAAGCGATTCTCGCGCTTCTGCTTTACCGCTTCCCGGGTCGAGGGATGACCATTATTGGTGTTACTGGTACTGATGGAAAAACCACCACTGCTAATCTTCTCTATCATATTCTTCAACAAGCAGGTCATAAGACAGCACTTATTTCGACTTTGGGAGCTGTCATTGATGGCAAAGACTCGGACTTAGGTTTTCATATTACGACACCTGGTCGGTTTGCTGTGCAGTCATATCTCAAACAAGCAAAAAAGGCTGGAGCAAAATATGTCGTTTTAGAAGTAACGTCGCATTCGCTTCATCAACATCGTGTGTTTGGTATACCTTTTGCGGTGGGGGTAGTGACCAATATCAATAAAGAGCATTTGGATTATCATAAGACGTATGAGCGTTATGTCCATGCAAAAGCCAAGCTTCTGAAAAAGGCAAAGGTAGCAGTTATCAATAAAGATGATCAATCATATCAACGATTGAAAAAAATCGAATTGAAGAATCGGGATAAGAAGATCGTAACCTACGGATTTAAGAAAGATGCCGATGTTAATCTGCATAACTTTCCTTTCACGACCAAACTTTTAGGGAAGTTCAATAAATACAATTGTCTCGCGGCAACTGCGGCGCTGCAGCAAGTCGGTATCCCTGATAGTGTTATACGAAAAGGTATCGCTACGTTTAAAGCGCCTGAGGGGAGACAGGAGATTGTTTATGACAAAGACTTTATGGTGATGATTGATTTTGCACACACACCGCAGTCGTTCAATAGTATTTTGCCTGAGATGAAACATCTGGCAAAGAAAAGGCTTATTCATGTCTTTGGATCGGCAGGAAAAAGAGATGCGATCAAACGACCAGAAATGGGCAAAATTGCTTCTCAGTATGATGACGTTATTGTTTTGACTGCTGAAGATCCTCGCGGAGAACCGGTTGAGAAAATCAATCACGATATCATTGCAGGAATCAAAAGTCAGCAGTTTGGGATTATGAAGTATGCAAATAAACAAGACATGAAACTTAAAGATGAAGGCAAATATATTATTCCCATTCCTGATAGAAAAGAAGCGATCGAGTTCGCAATTTCTCTGGCAAAGAAGGGTGATGTTTTGATCCTTACGGGCAAGAGTCATGAGAAATCGATGAACTATGGAAAAGGGGAAGAAGCATGGAGTGAATATGATGCAGTAAAAGAAGCACTGAAAGCACGGCAGCAAAAATGAAGGATGAAATATATCAATTTAACAATCTCCTAACTTACTCCTCGATCAAACACGGGATTTCGACGAAATCTTTTGGGTCCCTGAAAAATGAAGATGGTGGGATTAACTACGATAACATTGAATCTTTTCGAACAAAGCTTGGCATTAAAGACAGAGCCATCACGATGCAGCAAATCCATAGCGGCAATGTCGTAACGGTTCATGACTCAAACAATTTGCGGATTGCCGAGACAGATGCCTTGGTAACAAATCAAAAAGGTATTCCATTGCTTGTTCTCACTGCTGATTGTCTTCCTATTTTCTTATTTGATCCGAAGAAAGAAGTGATTGGTCTTGTTCATGCCGGTTATCGAGGATTGTTACAGCATATTATTGAAAAGACTATTCAACGATTTTCTTCAGAGTTTGGCAGCGAAACAAAAGATATTGTCGTTGGTATCGGTCCTGCAATTGAACCTGAGTGCTATGAAGTGGGAGAAGAAGTAATTGCAAAGTTTCAGGATGCCTTTCCTTCGTTTCAAGCTATCTTTGTTCAGAAACAGGAAAAGTATTTCCTCAATTTACGTGAGATTGCAGTCCAGAGTTTGCACAAAGAAGGAATTAGTAAAGAACATATTGAGGTAGCAGCTATTTGTACGAAGGACGATGAGCGATTTTATTCATATCGAGGTGGAGATAAAAATGGACGATTTGGGAGTATTATTTGCCTCTGCTAAGTATTACAATGGGGCTATAATAAGGGCTGTTCTCACATGATGAAAAAGAAGCAAATTCATTTTGTTGGTATTAAAGGTGTCGGCATGACGCCGCTTGCGTTGATTGCAAAAGGGGCAGGTTTTGCTGTCACTGGTTCTGATGTTGGTGGTGAATTTATCACTGACGCTGCATTGAAAAAAGCAAAGATTACTCCATTTGTTGGTTTTTCCCCAGAACATATTAAAAAACCTGATTTGGTTATCACCACGGGAGCACACGGCGGCTATGACAATATTGAAGTTCAAACAGCAAAAGAAAAAAAGATTCCTGTCTTGAGTCAAGGAGAAGCTGTTGGGATTTTTATGAAAGGTGAAATCTTTGATAAAAAATCGATTGGCATCTCTGTTGCTGGTGTTCACGGAAAGACGACAACCAGTGCAATGCTCGCGACGATTCTCACCGAAAATAAATTTGATCCATCATTTGTTATCGGTACGGGAGATGTTGGTTCACTTGGCACCCCGGGACATTTTGGTAAAGGCAAATACTTCGTTGCGGAAGCCGATGAATACGCGACGGAACCACAGCATGATAAACGGGCAAAATTTCTCTGGCAACATCCGAAGATCGCGATTATCACCAATATCGAACATGACCATCCAGATATTTATCCAACGCTTCAAGATGTGCACAATGCTTTCATACAGTTTGCCGAGCAAGTACCAGACAAAGGCACACTGATTGTCTGTGGTGATGATCCAGGAGTAAAAACGTTATTGAAGGAGATGGATGCTGCTGCTGCCAAAAAACGAATTGTTACCTATGGGTTTAGTCCAGAGAATGATTACGTGCTGACTCGGCTGACGATCTCAGGTGAGCAAACATTCTTTTGGGTTGAGACACAAGGGACATCGCTTGGTGAGTTTGTGTTACGTGTTATCGGTGAGCATAATGCCCAAAACGCGCTTGCGACTATTGTTGCCTGCCATGAACTTGGACTCTCACTTGAAAAGATTAAAAAAGGCTTGCATGCGTTTACTGGCTCCAGACGACGGCTTGAATTTATGGGGAATCTCCTCACAGGAGCAAAAGTATATGACGATTATGCCCATCATCCAACAGAAATAAAAAAAACACTCGGAGCGCTTCGTAAACAATATCCAAAGAAAAAAATCCTCTGTATCTTTCAGCCCCACACCTATTCTCGCACAAAAGCTTTATTTGACGATTTTGTGAGTGCGTTTGAAAGTGTCGATACAGTCTTATTAACAGATATCTATGCTTCTCTTCGCGAAAAAGCTGATTCTTCAGTATCTTCGTCTCTTTTGACCCAAACGATGAGTGACCATCATAAAGAAGTCATCTATCTGCCCCAGCTCTCAGATGTGGTACAATATATCGACAAAAAACGGCTTCGCTCTGACACAATCATTGTGACAATGGGCGCAGGGGATATCTATAGTATTCATGCAAAATTAACGTTTGCGTAAGTTTGATCTATGCATTATTATGACAGCAATATACGAAGAATTAGCGGCGGTTCTTGGACCGAATAAGCTTGTCCAAAACGAACCTTTATCGGAACATACGTTATTAAAAAAAGGTGGGCGCGCGTCGTTTTATTGCGAGGTTGATAAACTTGATGAGCTAATCCGTCTGGTGCAGAAGGCAAGGGAGTTACAACTTCCTGTTTGTGTCCTTGGAAGCGGAGCAGTTGTTTCGATACCTGAGCAAGAGATCACAGCGCTTGTGATCAAGAATCTCTGTCGACGTTTTGATAAGATGAGCATGAAAGGGAAAATAACCGGGGGAGAGATGGGGATTGAAAAAGTATTGGTCTCCGCAGAAGCTGGGGTATTGATGAATCAGTTGGTGCGGTTTACGATTGAAGAAGGGCTAGAAGGATTAGAATATCAGCTGGGTTTGCCAGGAACAGTTGGAGGAGCGCTCATCACGAATGCGGAGTATAAGCAACACTTCGCGCGCGAGAGGTTAGTAAGTGCGCGAGTCATTGATAAAGACGGAGAGGTACGGATGTACACACAGAAGTTTCCGTTTCTAAAAAAGAGACAGGAAAAGTTACGTGAGTCTCAAGTAATTCTTCTGTCAGCCATTTTTGAATTGAGACCACAAGACAAAAAAGTTTTGTGGGAGAGAGGCAGCGAAGCTGTCGAATATAGGAGTAAC
>Ga0075364_10000055_pt1 | contig 41950 bp, 37 predicted proteins | sample EndMetdeltDD1764_FD_71517 | JGI IMG/M metagenome (GOLD analysis project Ga0075364, IMG submission 71517) | Populus endosphere microbial communities from Tennessee, USA - Endosphere MetaG P. deltoides DD176-4 | ecosystem: Host-associated > Plants > Roots > Endosphere | place: USA: Tennessee... | reverse complement strand
TAAGGCCTGCGTTCATGTCTTCCAAGGGGTCATTTCATGATCGGACTTGTGCTTGTCACTCATGGCAAGCTGGCTGAAGAGTTTCGTCATGCAGTGGAGCATGTCGTTGGTCCTCAGAAATATATCGAAACGATATGTATCGGCCCGGAAGACGATATGGATCAGCGTCGGCAGGATATTGTCGATGCCGTTGAGCGCGCCGACGATGGCCATGGCGTCATCATCCTGACCGACATGTTCGGAGGCACGCCTTCCAATCTTTCCATTTCGGTGATGAGCAGCGGCAAAACAGAAGTGATTGCCGGTGTCAACTTGCCCATGCTGATCAAGCTTGCCGGTATCCGAACGGATAACGACATGCAGAAAGCATTGGTCGAGGCATCCGAAGCCGGCCGAAAATACATCAACGTGGCCAGCCGCGTTCTGAGCGGCAAGTGAGGCCATACATGTTTTCCCGCGATCTTCTGATTATCAACAAACGCGGGCTGCATGCACGGGCCTCGGCCAAGTTCGTACAGACTGTCGAAGGCTTTAATGCCCAGGTCAGTGTCAGCAAGGACGGCATGACCGTTGGTGGCACTTCGATCATGGGCCTGATGATGCTGGCGGCCAGCCCTGGCTGCAGCATTGCCGTCACTACATCGGGCGAGCAGGCCGAAGCGGTGCTTGAGGCACTTGACCAACTCGTCGCCAACAAATTTGGCGAGGAGGCCTGAAGCAACAGATAAAGATATAAAGACTTCTTTATGTCTTGTTGCCAGCCTGCCATAAGCCTGCTACATCCCGGCTCTAATATCCGTCCGTGATGGACGGAGTTTTGCGGCTCTTCCATCGTGAAGAGCATTACCGTGAGCTGGAGATCCGTCATGAGCACTGAAAAAGATTACATCGTCGCCGATATTTCGCTGGCGGATTTCGGCCGCAAGGAACTTGATATCGCCGAAACCGAAATGCCGGGCCTGATGTCCTGCCGCAGCGAATTCGGCGAGTCCCAGCCGCTGAAGGGCGCGCGTATCTCCGGCTCGCTGCATATGACGATCCAGACCGCTGTTCTCATCGAAACGCTGCAGGTCCTTGGTGCAGACATCCGCTGGGCTTCCTGCAACATCTTTTCGACCCAGGACCATGCAGCAGCCGCAATCGCTGCTGCCGGCATTCCGGTTTTCGCCGTCAAGGGCGAGTCTCTGACAGAATATTGGGAATACACCGACAAAATCTTCCAGTGGACCGATGGTGGCTACTCGAACATGATCCTCGATGATGGCGGCGATGCCACCATGTACATCCTGCTCGGCGCGCGTGCCGAAGCCGGTGAGGACGTGCTGTCGAACCCGGGTTCGGAAGAAGAAGAAATCCTGTTCGCACAGATCAAGAAGCGCCTCAAGGCTTCGCCGGGCTGGTTCACCAAGCAGCGCGATGCCATCAAGGGCGTCACCGAAGAAACCACCACCGGCGTTCATCGTCTGTACGAACTGGCCAAAAAGGGCCTCCTCCCCTTCCCGGCCATCAACGTCAATGACTCAGTTACCAAGTCCAAGTTCGACAACAAGTATGGCTGCAAGGAATCGCTGGTTGACGGCATTCGCCGCGGCACCGACGTGATGATGGCCGGCAAGGTTGCCGTTGTCTGCGGTTACGGCGACGTCGGCAAGGGTTCTGCCGCTTCGCTTCAGGGCGCCGGTGCCCGCGTCAAGGTCACGGAAGTCGACCCGATCTGCGCGCTTCAGGCCGCCATGGACGGATTTGAAGTCGTCGTTCTGGAAGACGTCGTTTCGACAGCCGACATCTTCATCACCACAACCGGCAACAAGGACGTCATCCGCATCGACCACATGCGTGCGATGAAGGACATGGCGATCGTCGGCAACATCGGCCACTTCGACAACGAGATCCAGGTTGCGGCTCTAAAGAACCTCAAGTGGACCAACGTCAAGCCGCAGGTCGATATGGTCGAGTTCCCGGCCGGCAACCGCATCATTCTTCTGTCGGAAGGCCGCCTGCTGAACCTCGGCAACGCAACCGGCCATCCGTCCTTCGTGATGTCTGCTTCGTTCACCAACCAGACGCTTGCCCAGATCGAACTGTTCACCAAGCCGGGTGTCTACAAGAACGAGGTCTACATCCTGCCGAAGCACCTCGATGAGAAGGTCGCGCGCCTCCATCTCGAGAAGCTTGGCGTCAAGCTCACCGAACTTCTTCCTGAACAGGCTGCCTATATCGGCGTGCCGCAGCAGGGTCCGTTCAAGGCTGAACACTACCGATACTAATAATTAGCCGGTCCATCCACAACATATAGAGCCGCAGGCATTGACAAACGCTTGCGGCTTATTTTTTCGGCCAAACCTTCCCGCTGAATCCGGAAACAAGTATTGTTACAAGACTTGATTCGCGCCGTTTTCTGCGTTGCGCGGACTGGAATGTCTTGTCGACGATGCGGCACATGGACGGAGACAGACCGGAATGGCGGTTGAAAATATGGCCTTGCCTCGGCAGGCCGAAATGAATGTCGATGGCGACGAGGCCTCGGCACAGACAGGTTTTTGCCAGGGCATGGCAACGAAACGTGACACCGCTGGACGGGGTCTGCGTCGGCTTGTGCGTTGGGCAGGCACTGCCCTTTCGGGTACGGCGCTTTCGAGCTTTGCTACTGCAGCATTTGCGCAGGAAGCCGGTATTGAAGCCGGAAAGCTCCTTTCCTCAACCGAAATTATTGTACCGACACTGACGATCGGCGCCTTGGCCGCAGCTCTGCTGTCGACCATCTGGCTTGTGCGTCAGAAGGGTAACATCGAGGCTGACAGCCGCGACGTGCGCACTGCGCTTGCGGACGCACAGCAACAGATCTCGAGATACGAGGCCCTGATTGCAGAAAAAAACCGCCGGATCGTTATTTGGGAGGCGGGTCCCGGTCGTCCTGAATTTCTGGGTCAGTTGCCGGTTGAAACCGGTGCTCCCGCGCAGGATCGCGATTTTCTGGCATTCGGTCGCTGGCTGAGCACCACATCGGCACCAGAACTTGAACGCGCCATCGAAGCCCTTCGCAGCAGCGCTCGCAGTTTCGACATGGTTGTCGAAACGCACCGTAACGAAGTTCTTGAAGTGCAGGGCCGCGTTTCCGGCGGCAAGGCATTTGTTCGCTTTATTGCGCTGAACAATCTGCGCGCCGAACTGGCAGAACTGAAGATCGAGCGCGAGCGCCTTTCCAATTCGATGCTGCTCTTTCAATCGCTGCTCGACAGCCTGGAGCAACCTGTCTGGCGCCGTGACAACAACGGCAACCTGACCTGGGTAAACCACGCCTATGGCGATGCGGTGGAAGCCGCTTCTCCGGCCGCAGCCGTTCAGGAAGGCCATGAATTTCTGGGCACGATTGCACGCGAGAAAATTCGCGCGACCGCAACAGCGGCCTCACCTTTCCACGACCGCCTGTCGACCGTTGTGCGCGGCAATCGTACGATCTTCGATATCTCCGATGTGGTCGGCCCGGGCGGTTCTGCCGGCATGGCAATCGACGTTTCCGAAGCGGAAGCTGTGCGCGAGGAACTGAAACGCACGCTCAAGAGCCACGCCGAGACGCTTGACCATCTGGCAACGCCGGTCGCAATCTTCGACGGCGAACAAAAACTGCAATTCTACAATCAGGCCTTTGTGCGCCTTTGGGATTTCGAGCTCGGTTTCCTTGAGAGCCGGCCGAACAATGCCGAAATGCTGGATCGCCTGCGCAGCCAGAACAAGTTGCCGGAGCAGCTGAACTGGCGCAATTGGAAGGAATCCGTTCTTTCCGTCTATCGCTCGCTCGATACGCAATCCGATCGCTGGCACCTGCCGAACGGCCAGACCCTGCAGGTTATCGCCACCGCACATCCGCAGGGTGGCGCAACATGGGTGTTCGAAAACCTTACCGAGCAGATGGATCTCGAAACCCGCTACAACACGCTGGTCAAGGTTCAGGGTGAAACGATCGACCATCTTTCCGAAGGCGTGGCGGTGTTTGGTCCGGATGGGCGTATTCGCCTTTCTAACCCGGCTTTCCGAATGCTCTGGAACGTCACGGAAGAACAGGCAAAACCGGGTACGCATATTCGTGCCATCGAGGCTGCTTGCGCCTTCGAATACGACAAGGCTGATGGCTGGCGCCATTTCGGCCAGATGCTGACCAATTTCGACGATGAACGCCCCTCGCTGCAAGGCACGTTCGAGCTTCATTCGGGTCTCGTTCTGGACTATGCGGTCATTCCGCTGCCGAACGCGCAAACGATGCTGACCTTCGTCAACCGCACCGATAGCGCTCTGGCAGAACGTGCGTTGAAGGAAAAGAACGAAGCGCTGCGCAAGGCCGATGAGCTGAAGAACGATTTCGTTCAGCACGTCTCCTATGAACTGCGTTCACCGCTGACCAACATTATCGGCTTTACCGATCTGTTGAAGACACCAGGCCTTGGCGATCTCAACGAGCGACAGGCCGAATATGTGGATCACATCTCGACGTCTTCCTCGGTCTTGCTGACCATCGTGAATGACATTCTCGATCTGGCCACTGTCGATGCCGGCATCATGCAGTTGAACTACAACGAGACCGACATCGACGAATTGCTAGACGACGTTTCGCTGCAGATCGCCAACCGCCTTCAGGAAAATAACGTTACCCTGGAGATCAATGCGCCAGCAGGTCTGGGAGCCATTGTCGCTGACCAGCAACGATTGAAACAGATCCTCATCAAGCTGATTACCAATGCGACCAACTTTGCACCGGAAGGCTCAAAGATCACGTTGAACTGCTGGCGTCAGGGTGAAGATTTCTATTTTTCCGTTGCGGATAAGGGACCCGGCATTCCAGAGGACATGCTCAGGAGCGTGTTCGATCGTTTCTCTTCGAGCAACAAGGGTGGAAAGCGCAGCGGTGCTGGCCTTGGTCTATCCATCGTAGAGAGCTTCGTGACACTGCATAACGGCGATGTCAGGATCGAAAGTGGTCCTCATCAGGGAACGACGGTAACCTGCCGTATTCCAAGCGCACTCAATGCCCGTTCTGTCGCCGCCGAATGAGTGAAAAGACGGTTTTTCAAATCGAGCTCAAAGGTGAGGCCGATACGGCCCGCCTCGGTGAAGATCTGGCGTTGGCTTTGGAGCAGGGCGATTGTCTGGCATTGTCAGGCGATCTCGGAGCCGGAAAATCGACACTTGCGCGGGCATTTTTGCGCGCTCTCGCCGATGATGAGGCACTTGAGGTTCCAAGCCCGACTTTCACGCTTGTTCAGACCTATCCACTGCGCTTTCCGGTCGCCCATTTCGATCTCTATCGGTTGGGCGATAGTTCAGAACTCGATGAACTCGGCTTCGATGAAGCCTTGGCAGATGGTATCTGCATAGTTGAGTGGCCGGAAGTGGCAGCCGACGCGCTGCCGAACGACCGGATTGTGCTTACTTTGCAGCATACTGAAACCGGACGGTTGGCCACCATTACGGCGAGTGGCCAGCGCGCCGATCGTATCGGCCGGACACTTGCCATCCGCAACTTTCTCAATCGTAATGGTTACGAGGGTAGTCTGCGGCGTTATCTGACCGGCGATGCATCCGTTATGCGCGCCTATGAGAAGATCCGCTCCGTTGAGGGTCATGCTGTCCTATTAATGGATTGGCCGAAACGCCCTGAAGGACCTGCAGTTCTCGACGGTAAACCCTATCCCAAGGTTGCCCACATAGCAGAAAGCATCGAACCCTTCGTCGCGGTAGCGGGCTATTTGCGTGATATAGGACTGACGGCACCGGAGATTTATATCGCCGACTATGAAGCCGGTCTCCTTCTAATCGAGGATATCGGTTCGGACGGTGTGCTCGACGATGCTGGGTGCCCCATACCCGAGCGCTATCGTGAAAGTATCGCCGCTTTGGCTCATCTGCATGGCAGCCAGCGTCAACAGGATATCCCGTTCGCGAACGGCCGTTTTCATCACGTCCCGGATTTTGATCCGGTGGCTATCAAGATGGAAGCACGATTGCTGTTGGACTGGCACCTGCCTTGGAAGAACGGCACTCCGGCAAGCGAAGAACAGCGACTGAGCTATCTGGCAATCTGGGATAATCTGATTGCCGAGCTTTCTGACTGTGAGACGCATCTGCTGTTGCGTGATTTTCACTCGCCTAACATCATCTGGCAGGAACAGGCCGAAGGTATCCGCAAGGTCGGAATTATCGATTTTCAGGATAGTATGATCGGCCCCACGGCCTATGATGTCGCATCGCTGGTTCAGGATGCGCGTGTGACGATCGATGCCGCTTTGGCAGACACGTTAATGGCCGACTATCTGCGTCTTCGCCATGCGCAGGGCAGCTTCAACGAAAAGGCCTTTCTGAAAGCATGGGCGATCATGGCGGCGCAACGCAATTGCAAACTGGCAGGCCTTTGGGTTCGTCTGATGCAGCGTGACGCTAAACCCGGTTACATGCAACATATGCCGCGCACACTCACCTACCTTGCCTCAGCCCTCGAACACGAGGCACTTACCCCCTTGCGCGAATGGTTGAAGCAGGCTGGAATAGTTTCCAGCAAAACCTGACCACAGAATTTCTGATACGGCGATCATGACTATAAAAAATGCGATGGTGCTGGCCGCAGGCCTCGGTACCCGTTTGCGCCCGATTACCGATCGGATGCCGAAACCGCTTGTGCCTGTCGGTGGCAAGCCGATGATAGATTATGCGCTGGACAGCCTGGCCGATGCCGGCGTTGCGAAGGCCGTGGTCAACGTCCACCATTTCGCCGACCAGATGGAGGCACATCTCGCCGCCTATCCGCGCCTTGAGATCGCAATTTCGGATGAGCGCGATGCGCTGATGAATTCCGGCGGAGGATTGGTGAAAGGCCTGAGGCTAATCGAGCCCGGCCGCGTTTTTGTGATGAATGCCGACCTGTTCTGGATCGGTGAGGCAGCCGACGAAAAGACCAATCTCCAGCGCCTTGCCGAGTTTTTTGATCCTGAACGAATGGATATGGTCCTGCTCTGCGTGCCAATTGCGAATACTACTGGCCATAATGGCAAAAAGGATTTCGGTCTCGCTGGCGACGGGAAACTCGTTCGATATACCGAGGGGTCCGGTGAAGCCGTCGTTTATGCCGGCGCGATTGTTCTGGACCCCTCGCTTTTCAGCGATGCGCCACAAGATGCTTTCAATCTCAACATCTATTTCGACCGCGCCATTGCCACTGGTCGCCTTTACGGTATCAGCCTAAAAGGCCATTGGCTGACGGTCGGGACACCCGATGCCCTTGTGGAAGCCGAAGCCCTGCTCAAAGAAGCCGGAGTAAGTGCATGAACACCACCCGTCATAAGCGGGTTTTTACGGTGCCGCCGGCGGTGCCGTTTCTCAATACGATCGCGTCAAAGCTTCTGGACGGTTCGCTGGTTGAAGGGTTTCGGCATGACCCGGCAGATCCGCTTTCGCTGTCCAAAGTTACTATTTTCGTGCCCACCCGTCGTGCAGCCCGCGTGTTACGCTCGGAATTCGTCGATCTGCTCGGCGGTCGCTCTGCCATCCTGCCTATCATCCGTCCGCTTGGTGAAACCGATGACGACAGCGGTTATTTCGATCTGGCCGCGCCGGAAGAAATGGATCTTGCGCTGCCGATCGGTGGTGTTGCTCGTCTGCTTGAACTTGCGCGGTTGATCCTTGCCTGGCGCAATCAGCTGCCGCAGGCGATCACCGCCATACATTCTAGCTCTCCGCTGGTCGCGCCTGCTAGCCCGGCCGACGCCATCTGGCTTGCCCGCGCGCTCGCCGAATTGATCGATTCCATCGAGACGGAAGAGCGAGACTGGCAAGACCTCGCAAAACTCGACACTGCCGAACATCCTCTTTGGTGGCAGCTCACGGCTGAATTTTTGAAAATCGCCAGTGCATTCTGGCCTGCGCGACTGGAAGAGTTGCGCCGGTCTTCTCCTGCACGGCATCAATCCGCAATCCTGCGCGGAGAAGCACGGCGGATTAGCACCAGCAAACATCTTGGACCGGTTATCGTTGCCGGCTCTACTGGTTCGGTTCCAGCTGCCGCAGATCTGATCGCGGCAATCGCGTCATTGCCGAATGGTGTCGTTGTTTTGCCCGGCCTCGATCAGACGATGTCGGATGACGACTGGCGGCTGCTTGACGATAATGGTTTTCTGGACAAGCGCTCCGAACCGGCGGCACGCAGCCATCCGCAATTTGGTCTTTCAAAACTTCTCAAAAGACTGGAGATCGATCGCAGCGAGGTAGAAACACTCTCCCTCCCTTCCAATGCGCTGGCCTTTCGTGCCGCCACGATGTCCAAGGCATTAACGCCTGCAAAGGCAACCGATGACTGGAGCACATGGCGAGCCGGCGCAGATAAAAAAGCTCTGACCGAGGCTTTTGTAGATGTTTCGCTGATCGAGGCATCCAATGAACGCGAGGAGGCTACGGCAATTGCCATTGCCCTTCGTATGGCGCTGGAACAACCAGGTCGGCACGGTGAATCGCAGGCTGCACTGATAACACCGGATCGTGCACTCGCACGACGCGTCATGGCAGAGCTTGCCCGCTTCGGGATTATTGCCGACGACACCGCAGGTACCCCGCTTTCCTCGACGCCCCAAGGAACGCTCTTGCAGTTGATCCTCGAAGCGATTTTACGACCGGGAGATCCGGTGCCGATCGTATCGTTGCTCAAGCATCCGCTCGCCCGATTTGGCATGCCGGAAGAGAACATGCGCGCAGCTGCACAGGCGCTCGAACTTATCGCACTGCGCGGTGGCATCGGCGAACTGGACATCAGCACGTTGGGTCAATTGCTTGATCGCCGTCTGGAAGAACAGAAGGGCGACCGCCACACGTCGCAATGGCGCTTGTCATTACCGCAGGGCGCAGCGCAGCAGGCCAAGGAATTGGCAAAGCGTATAACGGTGGCTGTAGAGCCGCTGGCATGTTCCATTCTCGGTAAACTTCCGAGTGGGCGTGGCAAGACCGCAAGATTGTTATTGGCGGATTGGGCTGAGCGCTCCGGCCGCGTATTGGAGAACGTTGCCAAGGACGAACGCGGCGATCTTTCCGCTCTCTGGAGCGGCGAAGCAGGCGAAAGACTGGCCAACATGCTGTCCGAGGTAATCGACACCGACGGACAAATCGAAGCAGACGGCCCGCAATGGATCGACATCATGGCTGCGCTGACCACAGCCGAAGCAGTCAAACCCAAAGCATTGAGCCATCCACGCATCTTCATTTTCGGCACGCTAGAAGCGCGCCTTCAGAGAGTAGATACGCTTGTTCTTGGCGGTCTTAACGAAGGCTCCTGGCCGGGCCAATCGGTCAACAATCCCTTTTTGTCGCGTACGATGAAAGTGGATCTTGGTCTGGAGCCGCCAGAACGGCGCATCGGTCAGCTCGCACACGATTTCGAGATGGCAAGCGGGACGCGCAATCTCATCTATTCCCGTTCTATGCGCCAAGGCACGGCACCCACCGTTGCTTCACGCTGGCTTCAGCGATTGCTAGCGCTTGGAGGACAGGATTTCGCCAAGGAACTGCGTGCTCGCGGCAACCTTTATCGTGACTGGGCAGGCATGATCGACGAAGCGCCATCGCAACCGGTTTCCAAACGCCCCTCTCCGACCCCGCCGGCAGACCTGCAGCCGACAAAATATTCGTTCAGCGAAGTGGGGCGACTACGGCGCGACCCTTATTCGATTTATGCCGCACGCGTGTTGCGCCTGGACCCGCTCAAGCCCTTTAACGAGGATCCGGGAGCCGCCCAGCGCGGCACGCTGTACCATCGCATCATCGATCAATATACACGCGAAGGCCACGTACCCGGCACGCCTGCTGCGCATGAAGCAATCATGCGCCTGACGAACGAGCTTTTTGACGCAGAAAAACTGCCGCCCTATATCGATCAAGTCTGGCGGCCACGCTTCGTCAAGGTGGCCGAAGCTTTCCTGAATTGGGAAAAGGGCCGTGCACCCGATATTCGCGAGACTTTTACAGAATTGGCAGCCGGATTCGATATTCCAGAAGCCGGCATTCGACTAACGGGTATCGCTGACCGTATCGATCTAAAAGGCTCAGGCCGTGCCGACATCATCGACTACAAAACGGGATTAAGCCCCTCCGTCAATCAGGCGCGCTCGCTTCTCGATCCGCAATTGGCGCTTGAGGCAGCAGCACTTCTGGTCGGTGGCTTCAGGAACATGCCCCCGTTGACGCCGGAAGAGCTTACCTATGTGCGCCTCAGGCCTGGCGACCGCTTTTCGACGGATACGGTGAATAACGAATACGCCAAGGAAACCGCGCGCACCCAGCCCAAATCGGCGGTTGATCTCGCCAATGAAAGTCGCGAGCAGCTGGCGGCTTTCGTCAATCTATTGCGCAGCGGCAAGGTAGGCTTTTCGTCTCGTCTCGTTCCGATGATGCAGAGTGCTTATGACGGCGATTACGACCATCTGGCGCGCGTTGCCGAATGGTCGACAGCAGAAATAGAAGAGGGTGATGGCGATGAATGAGACTTTGCCGCAACCCGTCGACGACGATCCGAAACAGTGGTTGGACTGGACCAGTGTCCAGCAATCGCGGGCATCCGATCCTCTGAGCTCTGCATGGGTTTCAGCCAATGCCGGCTCCGGCAAAACGCATGTGCTGACGCAACGCGTGATCCGACTTCTTTTGTCCGGCTGCAGGCCGTCATCCATCCTTTGCCTCACTTATACCAAGGCCGCGGCGTCAGAAATGTCCAACCGCGTGTTTCAGCGACTGGCCGGCTGGACGGTATTGTCAGAGGAAGCATTGAGCGAGCAGATTGCCGCAATGGACGGTAATCGTCCCAGCCAAGCCATGCTGGCAGAGGCGCGCCGATTATTCGCTCGAGCGTTGGAAACGCCGGGTGGCCTTAAAATCCAGACAATTCACGCATTTTGCGAAGCATTGCTGCATCAGTTTCCGCTGGAAGCGAATGTTGCCGGTCATTTTTCCGTGCTGGATGATCGCGCCGCTGCCACTCTTCTTGAGGAGGCACGCCGGTCGTTGTTGACTGCCACTGCCGAAAACGACGACAGCGGCATGGCAGCAGCTTTTGCCTACGCTCTTGATCTTGGCGATGAAAGCGGACTGGAAAACCTGCTTTCCGACATCGTTGCCAACCGCACAGCCATCCGCGAGTTTTTAACAAAAGCTGCAGCGAAAGGCGGAGCCACTGCGCTATTGCGGAAGGCCTATGAACTGGCCGCTGACGAAAACGAAGAAGCCGGTGCCGCAAATTTCTGGCCTCTTCCCGGACTGTCTGGCTCTACGCTCGATCTCTACCTCGATCTCGCCGATCGCAGTGGCGGAGCCAAGGTGACAGATGTCGCTTATGGCCTGCGGCTGGCGCAGCGGGAGACCGACGTCTTCAAGCGTGCGGATTATCTCGAGCGCATATTGCTGACCAAGGACGGAAAGCCGAAGGCGGACTCCTCTCTTGTTGCGAAAGCGATGCTGACAGCGGCACCGGAGCTCGGTCCCGCCGTCGCGGCAGCACGCGAGCATGTCGTCACTTGTCGCAACCGGATGCGGGTTCTGCGGATGTTGACGGCAACGGAGGCTGCCTTGTTGCTGGCAGATCGACTGAATCGCGACTACGAAGATCTGAAAAGGCAGCGTAGTCTCCTCGACTTCGAAGATCTGATCAATCGCACCGCCAACCTTCTGACCCGTGATGGTGTCGGCGCCTGGGTGCATTACAAGCTCGATCAGGGTATCGACCATATTCTGGTCGACGAAGCTCAGGACACGAGCCCCGTTCAGTGGACGGTGATCAAATCGCTGGCGGAAGATTTTTACGGTGGAAGCAGCGCGCGTGACACCACTCGTACGCTGTTTGCGGTGGGTGACGAAAAACAATCGATCTATTCATTTCAGGGCGCCAGACCGGAGCGCTTTGCACAAGAACGAAACGACACCCAAAGGCAGGTGAAAGATAGCGGGCTTTCTTTTCATTCAGTGCGCCTCCCTCTTTCCTTTCGCTCTACCGCGGAAGTCTTGAGTGCTGTCGATCAGGTTTTTTCAATCGACGACAATGCACGCGGCCTGAGCGCTGATCAGGAAGCCATCATCCACCGGTCCAATCGGCTTTTTCATGCCGGCGCTGTCGATCTATGGGAGACAATTGCCCCGGAGGTCATAGAGGCTGACGAAGATTGGACTGCCCCTTTCGACGCAACACCGGACAAGGCACCTTCTGCCATTCTCGCCGCTCGCATGGCCCATGTCATCGGCACGATGATCGGCAAGGAAACCATTATCGAACACGGTGTCGAACGGCCTATCCGGCCTGGTGATATTCTGGTCCTGGTGCGTAAGCGCGATGGTTTCGTCAATGCTTTGACCCGTGCTCTCAAGCGACGAGGCGATATTCCTGTAGCTGGTGCCGACCGCCTGCGCCTGACCAGCCATATCGCTATTCAGGATCTGCTGGCACTGGCGCGCTTTCTGCTTCTACCCGAGGATGATCTGTCTCTTGCAGCTATCCTCAAAAGCCCTTTGTTCGATCTTTCGGAAGAAGATGTCTTTGAGGTTGCCGGTCTGCGACCCGAAAACACCAGTGTTTGGGCACATCTGCAGGCACTGGCGACAGAAAACACGAAACTGCAGACAGTCGTCGATCGGCTGCATCGCTACCTCGCGCTATCGCGCTCGATGAGCGTTCATGATCTCTTCGCCCATCTGTTAAGTGCCGATGCAGGGCGGCGCCAAATTCTGGCAAGGCTCGGCAGTGAGGCCGGTGATATTCTCGACGAATTCCTGACGTTTACAATGGACCACGAGACAAACGGATTGCCCGGCCTGCAGTCCTTTGTTTCAACCCTTGAGCTGGAATCGCCTGAGATCAAACGCGAGCAGGATAGTGGGCGAAACGAAGTACGGATCATGACCGTGCATGCATCCAAGGGCCTGGAAGCGCCTGTGGTGTTTCTGGTCGATAGTGGCTCAAAAGCTTTCGTGCACAGCCACATTTCAAAACTTCGGATGCTGCAGGTGGGAAACATCCGTGTTCCGGCCTGGTTGCCATCAAAGGCTTTATCGAACGGTTTCAGCGAGGCGGACGAAGAACGCCTGAAAATTGCGACTGAAGAGGAATATCGGCGTCTGCTCTATGTCGGCATGACGCGAGCGGCAGACCGGCTCATCATTTGTGGTTATCGCGGTAAACGCGAAAACCCTGAAAGCTGGCAGACGATGATAGCCACCGCACTGAGCGCCAACGAAGAAAATTGCAAGCCGGCGGAGTTCGAGGGACCCGATGGAAACTGGGTGGGTTTGAGCTGGCGTCTGTCCGGTAAGCCGACGCGACCTGTTCCGAAAGAAGATACCCAACAGGCAGACGAAAAAGGCATCTTTCTGCCAGACGTCCTTGGTCAGCCATTGCCTCCGCAAAAACTGCTGCCGCGGCCGCTCAGCCCGTCTGGTGCTGGCGCAATGATTGATGACGATAGCAGCGATGCGCTGGTCACTTCGCCCCTTTTTGGCGAAGCCGCCAGTCCCGACCGCTCTTTGCAGCGGGGCCGCATGATACATCGGATGCTGCAAATGCTGCCGGATTTCCCGGAGATAGAACGTCTGGCCGCAGCAGAGCGGTATGCATCGCGAGCGGTACCATTCTGGCCGGAAGCAGAGCGCCGCGATCTGGTTTCTTCCGTTATGACGGTACTTTCCGCTCCTGATCTTCGCGAAGCCTTTTCCGACCAGGCACAGGCTGAGGTGTCGATCATGGGCACGTTGAAACTCGATGATCGGGATTACGCGATTTCCGGCCGTATCGACCGACTCGTTGCTAACGACCGCCGCGTCATGATCATAGATTACAAGACCAACCGTCATCCGCCAGTGTCGGAAGAACAAACGTCATTTTCCCACAGGGCACAGCTGGCAATTTATCGAGAGATCCTCAAACCGCTTTATCCGGGTCGTGCAATCGACTGCGTGCTGGTCTATACCGAATCAGGTCATGCCATTCGGCTGTCGGACGATTTGCTTTCTCGTTCACTGCTTGAACTCAGAACAAAGTGAAGCAGAGAGCATTGAAATTCGTCAGGTCAGCACGCACATTTGGCCCAACACGAATTTAAAGGAGAGCCCTATGGCTACCGTCACAGTAGACATGTCGAACTTCCAGGCCGAAGTTCTGGATTCCACGCAGCCGGTCGTCGTCGATTTCTGGGCAGAATGGTGCGGCCCGTGCAAAATGATCGGCCCGAGCCTTGAAGAAATTTCGACCGAGCTCGCCGGTAAGGTCAAGATCGCCAAGCTGAACATCGACGAAAACCCGGAACTGGCTGCTCAGTTTGGCGTTCGCTCCATTCCGACCCTTGCCATCTTCAAGGGTGGCGAAGTGGCTGACATCAAGGTTGGCGCTGCTCCGAAGACAGCTCTTTCCAGCTGGATTTCCGGCGCTGCCTGATCAGCTCTAGGACAATCAATTGAAAAAGCCCGGTTGCGAGACCGGGCTTTTTTCATTTCGGCGGTGTGCCATTATCCTGAAGGACCGTGCCGGCGAGATACAGTGACCCTCCAATCAAAATTCGGGGTGCCACTTCTTCCGGCATATGCCGTTCGGAAATCTCTTTCAAAGCATCGGCGACGCTCAGAGATGGCTCTGCCACGAGGCCGGCATCGAATGCCGAATGTGCAAGGATGACCGGATCGATCATCGAATCCGAGTCACGGATCGGAACGGTAAAGACGTACTCAGCAATATCGGCAAAGGCACGGAAATAGCCGAGTGGCTCTTTTGTATTGATCATGCCGATAACGAGGTAAAGCGGTCGCGCCTGACGTTCTTCGAAGCTTGCCATTGCTTCAGCGATAACTTCACCTGCCCCCGGATTGTGCCCACCGTCGAGCCATATTTCCGAACCCGGAGGGGCATATTGCAGAAGCTCTCCTTCGGCGAGCCGTTGCAGTCGCCCTGCCCACTCCACCGCACCCAGCGCTTTTTCCATCATGGCTTCGCTCACCACGAAGCCGGCCTCTTTGACGGCACGGATTGCGGCCGCTGCGTTTGCGTATTGATGGCGGCCGGGAAGCCTCGGCAAAGGCAGATCGGCAAGCCCGAATTCATCCTGATAAATCAGCCGACCGAATTCCTCGTGCGCCGAATAGTCCTGACCATAAACGGTAAGTGGACACGACAGACGCTCGGCCGTGGAGACCAGAACATCGAGCGCTGCATCATGCTCCTGCTGACCAATGACGACCGGGCACCCCTTTTTCATGATGCCGGCTTTCTCCGCCGCAATCAGTTCAACTCGATCGCCAAGATAGGCCTGATGATCAAGCGAGATCGGCATGATGATGGATACGGCCGGGTTAGGCACCACATTGGTGGAATCAAAACGGCCACCCATACCCACTTCAAGGATGACGGCATCCGCCGGTATTTCCGAAAAAATCAGAAAACCGACGGCAGTCAGAATTTCAAAGACGGTAATGTGCTGACCACCATTGGCCTCACCAACGCGCCGTAGTGCATCCGCAAAAACGGCATCATCAACCAGCTGGCCCTGTCCGCCTTTGACGCCAATGCGATAACGTTCATGCCATTTAACAAGATGCGGCGAGGTATGGACGTGGACGGCATGACCGCCAGCTTCCAACAGAGCCCGGCAAAAGGCTGTCACTGAGCCTTTGCCATTGGTGCCGGCAACGTGGATGACTTTGGGCAATTTCAGATGCGGATTGCCAAGCACATCGAGAACTCGCAACACCCGGTCCAAGGACATGTCAAAGCCCTTGGGATGAAGTGTCATCAGCCGTTCGATTTCCTTGGCTGCCTCGCTTGGCGCCGGTTCTGTCATCGCCGTCATTCCAACCGCCCCATACTTTCAGCCGATATTTTCAGATTGTCGCCTCAAGCCGTTTTGGCAAGAGGCGCGGCTTCGGTTACCGGCTGCTTCATCAGGATACGGAGAACCTGAGCAAGGGTCGATGGGATATCATGGCGCTTGACGACCATATCGACCATGCCATGCTCCAGCAGATATTCTGCAGTCTGGAAACCTTCCGGCAGTTTTTCGCGAAGAGTCTGTTCGATGACGCGCTTACCGGCAAAACCGATCTCCGCACCCGGCTCGGCAATATGGACATCCCCCAGCATGGCATAAGAAGCGGTCACTCCACCGGTGGTCGGATTGGTCAGAACCACGATGTAAGGAAGCCCAGCTTCCTTCAGCATATCGACGGCTACAGTGGTGCGCGGTAGCTGCATCAGCGACAGGATACCTTCCTGCATCCGGGCGCCACCAGAAGCCGGAAAGATGACGAGCGGGCAGCGTTCGGCCAAAGCACGTTCGCAAGCCTTAACAATCGCCTCACCGGCAGCAATGCCGAGCGAGCCACCGATGAAGTTGAATTCATGAACGACGGCGACGAGCTTGACGCCCTGCACGAGACCTAGACCCGAAAGGATAGTGTCTTCTTGTTCGGTCTTCAGACGGCTGTCCTTCAGACGGTCCGCATATTTCTTGGAATCGCGAAACTTCAACGGGTCCTGAGCGACCTTAGGCTGCGGTAGGCTTTCGAAAACGCCGCCGTCGAAAAGATCGGCTAGGCGCGCCTTGGCAGGCATCTTCATATGGAAGCCAGACGCGGGGATGACCCACTTGTTGTCCTCAAGATCCTTATGAAAGACCATTTCGCCGGTCTCGGGGCACTTGATCCAGAGGTTTTCCGGAACTTCGCGTCGGCCGAGCATGGAGTTGATCCGCGGCCGGACATAGTTGGTGATCCAGTTCACTGGGCATTCTCCCGATTGGAAACCACGTACAATGTGGGATTATTATTCGGCGGCAACAAGGCGCGCGGCGTGAACGCCAGTGGCAAGGCCACGCACGAAAGTTGCGACCGCTGAAACAGTATCGCCAGTTGCCGCACCATCCTTGGTGAGGCTGCCGGCCACCTGAGCGACAATGGCTGTGCCGACGACAACGCCGTCAGCCGCTGCACCGATTGCCTTGGCATGATCCGCCGTCTTGACGCCGAAACCGACGCAGACCGGAAGATCGGTATGGCTCTTGATACGGCTGACTGCACCCGAAACAAGCGACGGATCCGGCAGCGCTGAACCGGTAATGCCGTTCATCGATACATAATAAACAAAGCCCGACGAGTTCTTGAGAACCTTGGGCAGACGCTTGTCATCCGTTGTCGGTGTCGCGAGGCGAATGAAGTTGATGCCCTTTTCCAGCGCCGGGATGCAAAGTTCGTCATCCATCTCTGCCGGAAGATCAACTACGATCAGTCCATCGATGCCACAAGCAAGCGCGTCATCGAGAAACTTTTCAACGCCGTAAATGTAGATGGGATTGTAATAGCCCATCAGCACGATCGGCGTATCAGCGTCCGTCTCGCGAAAAAGCTTTGCCAGCTCGAGCGTCTTTGCCAGCGTCTGGCCAGCCTTCAACGCCCGCTGTCCAGCAAGCTGGATGGCCGGGCCATCAGCCATCGGATCGGAAAACGGCATGCCGAGTTCGATAACATCGGCGCCTGCGCCTGGAAGCGCCTTCATGATGGCGAGCGAAGTATCGAAATCCGGATCACCGCCCATGAAATAGGTGATCAGTGCCGGACGGCCTTCAGCCTTCAGAGCCGCGAAACGAGTGTCCATACGAGCGGTCATGTTAGACCTCCATTCCGAGGATCTTGGCGACAGTGAAGATGTCCTTGTCGCCGCGACCGGACAGGTTCATCAGAATGATTTCATCCTTGCCCATTTTTGGCGCGCGCTTGATGACTTCGGCCAGAGCATGACTGGGCTCAAGCGCCGGGATAATTCCTTCAAGGCGGGTCAAAGTCTGAAAAGCTTCAAGCGCTTCATGGTCCATGATCGGCACATATTCGGCGCGGCCGGTATCGGCGAGCCAGCTGTGCTCGGGACCGATACCCGGATAATCGAGACCAGCCGAGACTGAATGGCCTTCCTTGATCTGGCCGTCACCATCCTGCAGCAGATATGTGCGGTTGCCGTGCAGGACACCCGGCGAACCGGCGGTGATGGAAGCGCAATGCTCTTCGCCCTGCAGACCTTTGCCACCAGCTTCGACGCCGACGATCTTTACGTTCGGATCATCAAGGAAAGGATGGAAGATGCCGATCGCGTTCGATCCGCCGCCAACGGCAGCGATAACGACATCAGGTAGACGACCTTCGGCTTCCAGAATCTGCTGGCGGGCTTCCGTACCGATAACGGCCTGAAAATCGCGGACCATTTCCGGATAAGGATGCGGGCCGGCAGCCGTACCGATCAGATAATAAGTGTCATCGACGTTGGTGACCCAGTCACGCAATGCCTCGTTCATGGCATCCTTGAGCGTGCCGTTACCGGCCGTGACCGGTACGACTTCCGCACCGAGAAGGCGCATACGGAAAACGTTCGGAGCCTGACGTTCGACATCGGTTGCGCCCATGTAGACGACGCATGGAAAACCGAAGCGAGCGGCAACAGTGGCAGATGCAACGCCGTGCTGACCAGCGCCAGTCTCAGCAATGATGCGGGTCTTGCCCATGCGCTTTGCGAGCAGGATTTGGCCGATGCAGTTGTTGATCTTGTGCGAACCCGTGTGGTTCAGCTCTTCGCGCTTGAAATAGATTTTTGCGCCACCGAGTTCTTCCGTGAGGCGTTCGGCGAAATAAAGCGGGCTCGGACGGCCGATATAATGGGCGCCAAGCGATGCAAGTTCCGCCTGGAATTCAGAATCGGTCTTGGCCTTATTCCACTCGTCCTGAAGATCGAGAATAAGAGGCATCAGCGTTTCGGCGACGAAGCGCCCGCCGTAAATGCCGAAACGTCCGTCTTCGTCCGGACCGGACCGGAATGAGTTTGGTGTCGCCGCCTGGTTCACAATCTACTCCTTGCGATCCGTCGCATCGACCGATCGCGCATCTGCGATCGCATCGAAAAACGCATCCATCATTTGCAGGTCCTTGACCCCCGGTGCACTTTCTACGCCGGAGGAAATGTCTATGCCGCTGGCTGTCGTATTCGACAGGGCAAGGCCGACATTATCCTTATTCAATCCACCGGAAAGCATGTAATCGACACCATCGTCAAGCGCATCGAGAAGTTTCCAGTCAAAGGAAACGCCGTTACCACCGGGCAGTTCAGAGCCAGCTGGCGCCTTGGCATCAAGGAGAAAACGATCTGCGAGACCGCCATATGCCTCAAGTTTTCTGAGATCGTCCGCGGTGCGAATGGAAAATGCCTTCATCACCGGCAGGCCGAAAACGGCCTTGATATTAAGAACGCGCTCCGGGCTTTCATGGCCATGAAGTTGAAGAATGTCTGGTTTAACGAAGGCAATGATCTCTTCAAGCGTCTCGTTATCCGCATCGACTGTCACAGCAACGATTTTTACCTTGCCGCGCGCGATATCAGCCAGAGCTCCGGCTTCCATCGGCTCGATGTGACGCGGGCTTTTTTCGAAAAAGATGAAGCCGATATGTGTCGCACCGCGCTCAATCGCACGATCGACCGCTTCCGGCGTCTTCAGTCCGCAAATCTTGATATCGGGAACCATTGCGGCGGATTGCCATGAAAAGCCGCCTGAGTCGAGCCAAATCGACTTTTTCGCTGTTCTCCCCACTCAGGAAAAATCGATGGCATGAAGCTGCGAGCCGTGTTGTTTCAGCCATTTCTGCGCGGCTTCGGTGCCCGGGCAAAGATCGCGGCACAGCGCCCAAAATTTGGGGCCGTGGTTCATCTCCTTGAGATGCGCCACTTCATGGGCTGCCAAATAGTCAATGACCGAAGGCGGTGCCATAACGATGCGCCAGGAAAAACTCAAATTGCCGTCCCAAGAGCAGGATCCCCAACGGCTGCGCGTATCCTTCATTGTCAGCGAACGAACCGGCTTGCCAATTTGGGCTGCATGCCGGGCAACCAAAGGTTCGAGATCAAGGCGAGCCTCTTTTTTAAGAAAGGCGGAGATGCGGCGGCCAAGATGATCTTCGAGTCCTCCGACACGCAGAACCCGTTCACCATCCACGACCGTGGTTTCAGTAACGCCACGAAGCGTGCCGGTATGGACTATCCGGTGAGGAGTTCCACGGATCGAGATAATACTGCCGGGGCGCAGTTCACCGGAGGCGGGAAACTTTGCAAGCTTGGTCAGAAGCCAACCCTGATGGCGATCCAGGAAGGCATCAACGTCAGCTCGCTTCAGACCTGCTGGAACGGTCAACTTCAGCGCACGACCACCGGGCTCAATGCGCAAAGTGATACGCGTCGCCCGGCCATTTTCCCGCACCGTCAGTGGCAGAATGCGATCACCGACGTGAACGCTTCGTTCAGTCGATCGCAACGTTTCGGACGATTTTGGCATAAGCTTCTTTAGGGCGGGAAACATGGTGCTCTTCTAGCAGATTCGAGGCGATACTACCCCAAGAAAAAACCGGCGCTCTGGAGGCGCCGGCTCTTTGCCATCAATCTCAGTTGGTGGTCGAAAAACCACCAGGCGAACTGCCGGGACCGCGTTCGCGCATGAAGCGATCGAATTCTTCCTGATCCTTGGCGCGTCGGAGCTCACGCATATAGTCATCAAATTCAGCACGCATCTCATCGAGCTTGCGGCGCTGTTCCTCGATCCTTTCAAGCTCGGCACGACGCCAATCATCAAAGGCAATATTACCGGTCGAGAAATGTCGATCATATCTGCCGCGCGCACGGCGGAAACCTGCGCACATGCCATCCGCCTTTTCATTGGCGGTTCGTTTGAAGTGGCCAAGCTTGTCGCCAAACAGGATATAGGCGAGCATGGCAAGGCCCAATGGCCAGAACATAATGAAACCGAGAACCATCAACGCGATGGTGGCCGGCGTCCAGTCCGGGCGGATCAGTGCTGACTGCGTCATGTTTCGGTATTCCTCTCAAAGCGAACCGACGGAATATCGGCTCGGATTCGATTTGGGAAATGCCGCAGTTCCATTCAAGGTGAGCGCTGTATCTATCGCTGAAAGGCTTGAAAAGGCCGATACAATTCAAACCGCTTTGTCACGGGAACAGTCTTTTCAGGTCTCACTATCGTCACTCGATAGAGAATGTTCACGTGCGAAGGCAAGGATACGAGGTGCAATTTCCTGACGGAAACGCGAGCCGTTGAAGACACCGTAATGTCCAACATCAGGCTGCACGTAATGCATCCGCTTAGCCATGGGTATGTTCGGACAAATCGTATGGCTTGCCTGTGTCTGGCCGAGACCGGAAATATCGTCATTCTCCCCTTCAACAGTCAGGAGCGCGACATTGCGGATAGCGTTCGTGTCCACAACGATATCACGATGTATCATCTCGCCTTTGGGCAAGGCATGTCGGATGAAGACCGTATCGACGGTTTGCAGATAGAACTCGGCTGTGAGGTCCATGACCGCGAGGTATTCGTCATAGAACTCACGATGCTTTTCAGCGGACTCACCGTCATTTTGGACAAGGTGTTCGAAAAATTCCTTATGCGCCATAACGTGTCGATCAAGGTTCATGGACATGAAGCCCGACAATTGCAGGAAGCCGGGATAGACGGGGCGCATGCAGCCGGCTTGCGGCCACGGCACGCTCATAATGACATTGTCTTTGAACCAGCTGAGCGGTCTATCCTGCGCCATTGAGTTCACAGCGGTCGGATTGATGCGGGTATCGATCGGCCCACCCATCAGTGTCATCGATGCGGGTGCCAGTGGATCTCCAGCAGCTTCCATGAGTGCCACGGCAGCAAGAACAGGAACTGAAGGCTGACAGACCGCGACGACATTGGTCCCGGGCCCGAGCGCGTGCAACATCTCTATAATGTAATCGATATAGTCATCCAGATCGAAGGTGCCCTCCGTCACCGGAACGGTGCGAGCATCAATCCAGTCAGTGATGTAGACATCGGCATCCGGCAAAAAGGTGTCGACTGTTCCGCGCAGTAAGGTGGCATAGTGGCCCGACATAGGCGCGACCAGAAGGATTTTCGGGTCACCCGCCCTACCCTCTTTCACATCGCGACGGAAATGCAGAAGGTTGCAGAACGGCTTTGACCAGACGACCTCCTCTATGACTTCGACGGTTTTGCCACTAATCAATGTGTGATGAAGATCGAATGCCGGCTTGCCGTAACGCCTGGTCATGCGCTCAAACACTTCGAGCCCCGCTGCCAGAGTGCGCCCCATGGCCGTCTGTGATACAGGATTGTGAGGATCACTATAAAGAAGCCGCATGGCCTCTGTCGTTGCGCGAAGTGGCGCAAGCGCGGCATGGTTCATCTCGTAAAGGTGATAGAACATCCTGTCATGCTCCTGAGCGTACCGGCAAACCGGTTTCATAAAACGCAGAACAGGACTAGCAGGTTTCAAAGAAGCTGCAAAATAGCGCCTCGATGCCGCAGGGTTTCTTCGCCGGCGAACCGGAATGTTTCACGTGAATCAATCCTCAGAAAAGATTCACGTGAAACGTTTTTAAACTTGACGATCAGATATCGAGATTGGCGACGCTCAGAGCGTTGTCCTGGATGAATTCACGACGGGGTTCAACCTCATCACCCATCAGGCGTGAGAAAAGCCCGTCAGCATCTGTCGCGTCAGGCACTTTAACCTGCAATAGCGAGCGAACATTGGGATCGAGCGTCGTTTCCCAGAGCTGCTCGGCATTCATCTCTCCGAGACCTTTATAACGCTGCATCGACAAGCCGCGGCGGCCGGATGCAAAGATAGCATCCAGAAGTGCGCGTGGGCCTGAGACATCCAGCGTTCCATCCTTGCGGGCCAGAACTGGCGGCGCCGCATAGATATCATGAAGACGCTGTTTCATCTGATCGATATGACGAGCGTCTGCCGAACCGATCAGAGCGTTATCAAGAAAAGCCACTTCCTTGACGCCGCGAACCATCCGCTCGAAACGGAGACCGCCTTCACTGGTCACATGACCGGTCCAGCCGCGCTCAGTTTCCTCGGCAATGACGTCAAGGCGACGAGCAACTTCATCCGCCGTCTGCTGGGCACGTTCGCGGTTGTCCGTCAGTTCAGGATTAAGCGCACCGGCAATTGCCGCCTGCTCAATAATCGAACGATTATAACGCGAGTGCAAACCATCAACGAGCGAACGTAGACGCAATGCATCCTGAATAACTTCACGTAGATCAGCGCCGGCACGTACTTCGCCGGATTCCAAAGTCAGCGTCGCCTCTTCGAGACCCATGCTGATCAGGTATTCTTCCAGCGCCTTCTCATCCTTCAGATACTGAACGGATTTTCCGCGACTGACCTTATAGAGCGGAGGCTGGGCAATGTAGATGTGACCACGCTCGATCAATTCCGGCATCTGACGGAAGAAGAAGGTCAAAAGCAGGGTACGGATGTGAGCGCCATCAACATCAGCGTCCGTCATGATAATGATCTTGTGGTAACGCAGCTTGTCGGCGTTGAACTCATCCTTGCCGATCGACGTGCCGAGCGCAGTGATCAGGGTACCTATTTCCTGGCTGGACAACATCTTGTCGAAACGGGCACGTTCAACGTTGAGGATCTTGCCGCGCAGCGGAAGGATCGCCTGGTTTTCACGCGAACGGCCCTGCTTGGCCGAACCGCCAGCGGAGTCACCCTCGACGAGGAAAACCTCGGACTTTGCCGGGTCACGTTCCGAGCAGTCCGCCAGCTTGCCCGGCAGCGACGCGATATCCAGTGCGCCCTTACGGCGGGTCAGTTCACGCGCCTTGCGGGCCGCCTCGCGAGCGACTGCCGCTTCCACGACCTTGCCGACCAGAATTTTTGCGTCAGCCGGATGTTCTTCAAACCAAGTGCTCAGAGCTTCGTTAACCAGACTTTCGACAACCGGCCGCACTTCGGACGACACCAGTTTGTCCTTCGTCTGCGACGAAAATTTTGGATCCGGCACTTTTACCGACAGAACAGCAGTCAGACCTTCGCGGCAGTCTTCACCTTGCAGCGTCACCTTTTCCTTTTTGGTGATGCCGGAGGTGTCCGCATAGGAAGTCACCTGACGCGTCAGCGCGCCACGGAAACCGGCCATATGGGTACCGCCATCACGCTGGGGAATGTTGTTAGTGAAGCAGAGAACATTTTCATGGTAGCTGTCATTCCACCACATGGCGACTTCGACGGTAATGCCGTCCTTCTCGCCCTTGATGGCAACCGGCTTTTCGACCAGCGGCTTCTTTGCGCGGTCGAGATATTGAACGAAGGCTTCGAGGCCGCCGTCATACACCATCTCTTCTTCGCGAATATCAGACTTACGCTTGTCCGTTAGCCGGATTCTGACACCTGAATTCAGAAATGCGAGTTCGCGCAAGCGATGCTCGAGCGTGTTGTAATCATACTCGGTCATGGTGAAGGTTTCGGGGCTGGCAAGGAATGTAACTTCCGTGCCGGAACGACCTTCATAATCACCAATGACCTTCAATGGTGCATCCGCAACACCATGGGTGAAGCCTATCTCATGAATATTGCCGTTGCGACGGATGCGCAGTTTGAGCCAGACCGACAGGGCGTTAACAACAGAAACGCCTACACCGTGCAGACCGCCGGAAACCTTATAGGAGTTCTGGTCAAACTTACCGCCAGCGTGCAGCTGTGTCATGATGACCTCTGCTGCCGAAACACCTTCTTCCTTATGGATGTCGGTAGGGATGCCACGACCATTGTCCGTCACGCTGACAGAACCATCGGCATTCAACGTCACCGTTACGATGTCTGCATGACCGGCAAGCGCTTCATCGATTGCGTTATCGACGACTTCGTAGACCATGTGATGCAGACCGGAGCCGTCATCGGTATCGCCGATATACATGCCAGGACGTTTGCGAACGGCATCAAGTCCTTTCAGAACTTTGATCGAATCCGCGCCGTACTCAGACGTCGCGCCGCTTTCGTTAACCGGTGTTTCGCTCATCAATGATCTTTCCAATTATCGTGGTCCGGCGACGTAGCGAATCACCGTATTTCGTGCCACTGAATATAAGAAATCCGGGCGGATTTCCAAAGCGCCGAGGCATGTTCCGCGCATTTAACCCGGGATTACGTGGTTTCAGACCGAAGGGCTGCCACTTTCGAGAACTTTCGTAAGCTGCTCTAGCATGTCTGGTGATAAAGAGCGAATCGCCTTGGCCAACCGGTTGGCGAAAGCCGTATATTCAGGTGGCATATCGCTGGTGTCGATGACCACACGTGGATCCGATGCCTCCGCCAGCAAGAAGAGTTCCTCCGCCTCATCCCAAATGATATTGAAATAGCCGACAACGCGCTGGAGAAAATCGAAGCTTGGTTTTCCGCGGTGGCCGTGCTCGAGCGCAGATAAATAGGCCGCCGAAACGCCAATTGCGGCGGCCATATCTGCCTGCCGCACACCTTTGCGCATGCGCAATTCGCGCAATGCATTGCCAAAAGGGGTCATAGACCACTCCCGACCCGACGACTGAGACGGACATAAAGCGCACCCTCACCACCATGCTGACGGGCCGCCGGTTCATAGGACGAGATCAAAAACCGGAATTCCGACTTGGAAAACCATAAAGGAACTGCACGCTTCAAAGCCCCTTCGCTGCCAAACGAACTTCCCTTGCCGGTGATAACCAAAACATGCCGCAGACCGCGATCATGCGCTCGAAGGAGGAAATCGAGTAGAATGCCGTGGGCATCGCTTTGGATCAGGCCATGCAAATCGATACGCGCTTCGAGCGCCAAGTGCCCGCGAGCAAGCTTTCGCTTAACCGGCTTTTCGAGCGGGTGATGAATTTTTCTATCCGGCTGTATGGGCCGATGAGCGGCCTCAGCTGGCTGAGTGAGCTTACCTCCAGCTGATTTTGACGCGGCACCATGCGATACATCATCCTCAGCTTCATCAAAAAGCGCTTCGAATTTCAGAAGATCTTCCAGCCGGCCAGGCATAGCTTTTGCCGACCGAGCAACTTTACCCCAAAGTATGCGATCTTCGGCGCTGAGTTTACGGTCGCTCTTCATGGAGCAAACCTCACTGCGGCAGCCCTTGGTATCAGAATATAAAATTGCGCTGGATGTTTGATCGTACCGGCCTGCTCACCCGCATCATAACCAGAGCCGGTAAAGATGTCGCCACGCGCCGGTCCGACAATGGCCGAACCGGTATCAAGTGCGAGCAACGTCCGAGCAAACGGTTTGCCATCATCGAGATGGGTCAGAGTTTGTGAGCGGATGAAAAATGGAAAACCGAATGTATGAATGAGCCGGTCGACAGCCAGGGACCGCCCGGCCACAAGCGGCACTTTCGCAGCCGCAATAGGTCCTTGATCAAGACCTGCAACCGCCGCTTCGCGAAAGAAGATGTAGGAGCGGTTATGCCAGAGGACTGGATCAACCTTAGCCGGATTCTGCAATAACCAATCGCGAATTGTCTGCATTGAAACTGTGGATGCATCAATATCGCGTCGATCAATCAATAAGCGACCGATCGCCGAAAACGGATGCCCTGCCTTTGCCGAATAGGTAATTCGCTCGACACGACCATCCCGGTATTTCAGTCGCGCCGCACCTTGAACATGGGCGAAAAAAACATCGACCTTGGATTTGGCCCAAGCGATCTCAAGCCCTTGCCCCGTCAGATAACCTTGATCGATTTCGCCCCGATCCGGGTAAAGGTCTATCTCCCCATCAGCCTTCCTTCGCGCAAAGGCATAGGAAGGATCTATTGACGCCGGGCGGTTATTGTCGTCGAGATCGATAAGATCAAAAGGGCGACGATAAAACGGATAACAAAACGTATCGTCCGGTCGAGCGGAAACCTCTACCTCAGGTTCGAAAAAGCCGGTTACAAAACCCGGCTTTTCATCTGACCTCTGGATGAGAAAAGGTATGCAGTGCTTCTCGAAAAAGCCACGAGCCGATAACGCATTTGCCGATTTAAAATTACTGGCGGCCGCAAGCAGTGGTTTCAAATCGTCTGTCGACAGTCCCAGTGATCCTGAGCGGTATGGTTTGACTGTCTCGACATAATCAAGACAGTCTCGCATAGCGGCAAAAAGCGCAGAAGGATCGTCCTCGTCCCAGCCGACAAGGTCAGCATAAGTCGTAGGTTTAAGGACGTAGTCGATGGTGTTCATTGCTCGGATTCTGTCGCAACCAGTTTCCAGTTTGGATCACGCGAACGGATATCACGAGCGAAAGTCCAGATATCCGTGACCTCGGCCACGGTATCGGCTTCGCCATCAACCACCGTCCCGGCTTTATCATAGGTCGCAGAGATCAAATGGCTGACGATACGAACAGTGATCTGGGCTTCCGAATCCTTGACCACGGCGTTAACGATATCGGCCTTGTCTATACCGACAAAACTCGACTTCACCACTTCGCCACGCGACTCGCGGTCGGAAATCGCTGCATCGAAGCCATCGAAGACTTCTTTTGAAAGCAGACCCTTCAAGCTTTTGCGATCTCCGTCCGCAAATGCCATCACGATCATTTCATAAGCCATACCGGCGCCTTTGACGAACTCCTTGGGATTGAAGCTCGGATCGACCTGTACCAGTTCACGTATCTGCGTGTTTAAGGCAGTCCCTGGCTTTGCAAAGGCATCCACGTCAGCCCAGCGATGCTCTTCGTCAATCTGGTCACGACGTGGCAAGGTAACGACCTTGTCATCATCGGCAGCAGTTTTTGCAGCGTCACGTGCGGAAAATGGATCTACTGGCGGTTTTTCATGGCCTGTACGACGGCCAAGCACGCTGCGAAGTTGCAGAAAAATCAGCACAGCTGCGACCAAAAAAAACAGTGTAATGAAATCGTTCACGTCCATCTTCACCCGCAGTGATCATTTAAATTGTGTTCCAGCCTTCACATATAGTCTGCAACTGCCAATCATTCAAATGCGCAGCCGGGCATCCGGTACGCTTAAAAGACAGGAAATCCGGCGCGATGCCTCTTATTCTTCTGCCGATCATGTTTCTCGGCCTTCCGCTCATCGAGATTGCCGGCTTTGTCCTGGTCGGTAATGCGATCGGCCTATGGCCAACTCTTGCCCTCGTCATCCTGACATCCTTGATCGGAGCGATCCTCTTGCGGGTAGAAGGCATGGGCGTATTGCAGGAAGCAAATCGTGAAAGCCAGGAAGGCAGATTACCCGGTAAGTCGCTTGTCAGCGGCGCCATGATCGTTGTCGCCGGCATCCTTCTCATACTTCCCGGATTTTTTACCGACATCATAGGCCTGCTTCTTTTTATCCCACCGGTGCGTCACCTCATCTGGTCGATGATAGGCAAGCGGGTGGTCGTTATGCGGACATCGCGCTCGACAACAGCATCGTACCGATCTGGAAGCAGCGAAAACTCCAAACGACCGACTGAACCAAGCGTGCTTGATTTGGATGACAAAGATTTCAGCCGCGGCCCCAATCCTTCCTCTCCATGGTCGGATCCCGAAAACCGCAAGGACTGAGCAAAACATCACCCTATTCCGTAGGGTTGTAAGCATGAAATTGAAATGTTAGACGGCCTCACAGTCCAAAGCCGCGAGGAATTCCAATGGCAAACGAAACAGAGACCCAGGCTTCCAATCCGTCGCTCAGCATCCTTGCGCAATATACGAAGGATCTGTCCTTTGAAAATCCGGGCGCACCGCGTTCGCTGCAGGCCCGTGACACGGCTCCGGCAATCAACATCAACGTGAACGTCAACGCCAACCCGTTGTCGGATTCCGATTTCGACGTGGTTCTGACCCTGAACGCTCAGGCAATGGACGGTGAAAAAGTCGTATTTGCCGCCGAGTTGGTTTACGGCGGCGTCTTCCGCATTACCGGTTTCCCGCAGGAGCACATGCTGCCGGTTCTCTTTATCGAGTGCCCGCGTCTGCTCTTCCCGTTTGCTCGACAGATCATTGCCGATGTCACGCGTAATGGTGGCTTCCCGCCGCTGATGATTGACCCGATCGATTTTGCCCAGATGTTTAGCCAGCGGATTGCCGAGGAGCAGACCCGCTCCAAGGTTCAGGCTCTCGACAGCTAAGTAGATAAACAGAATACGAAAAAGCCCGGCTCAGACCGGGCTTTTTCGTTACTGATATTGTTTCCAGATCGCCTTGTCGCCCATTTCAATAATCAGCTTTTGATGGGCTTCCATATCGCTGGGCGATAGTCGCAACGAGAGCGGCTTTGAGCGAACTGGAATATCGATGGCAACATCATCGTCATCTTCTTCGATGACTTTGACTACCTTCTTTTCCTCCATCAATCCCAAAGCTGTCTGCCGGCCACCAATCATCTCGATGTAAACTTCGGCAAGAAGTTCGGAGTCGAGCAATGCGCCGTGTTTGGTTCGATGTGAGTTATCGATGCCATAACGACGGCAAAGCGCATCGAGAGAGTTCGGTCCCATCGGATGTTTACGACGTGCCATCGCCAACGTGTCGATGACCTCTTCCCCTGGAACAGGCGCTATTCCTAATCGATCGAATTCAGCGTTGATGAAGCCCATATCGAAGTTTGCGTTATGGGCGATCCATTTCGCGCCCTGGAAAAACTCCTGCAGCTCTTCGACGATTTCCGCGAATGTCGGTTTATCTTTCAGGAACTCATCACTCAGGCCATGCACAGCCAGGGCATCCGGATGCACCTTGCGATCACCGGGAGAAATGTATTTGTGAAATGTCCGGCCTGTCGGGAAATGATCGACAAGCTCTATCCCGCCAATTTCGATAACGCGGTCGACCTTGGATTCCAGACCTGTGGTTTCCGTATCGAAAATAATCTCACGCATCGGTTCTCTCACTCAGTTTTCCAGCCCGAAGGCTTTTGATGATGTCGCGCACACGATCTCGCGCAACATCCATTCCTTTACCTGTGTCTATCAGGAAATCGGCTTTTTCACGCTTTTCCTGATCCGGCATCTGCCGAGACAGGATAAGCCGGAATTTTTCTTCCGTCATATTCGGGCGTGCAAGGACCCGCTTGCGCTGTATCTCCGGATCACAGGTAACGACAACGATAACATCGACGGCATCTTCTCTGCCACCTTCGAAAAGAAGCGGGATGTCGAGAAGCACGATATCCGTACTCGATTGTCTTTGATGTTCTAAAAAACGGTGCTCGCGCGCTCGAACCAACGGATGAACAATCGCTTCCAGATGTTTGAAACCATCAGACTTCAGCGCAAGCTGCTTCGAAAGCTCTTGCCGATCAATCACACCATTCTTGGCTGTTCCCGGAAAAGCCCTGTCAACCGGATCCACTGCCTCCGATCGATAGAGGTCGTGAACGACGGCATCGGCATCGTTGACCGGGATCCCCTCTTCCGCGAAAAACTTCGCAGTCGTCGATTTCCCCATTCCTATAGAACCGGTGAGACCGACAATAAGCATCAATGACCATCCATATCATCAATGACGAGTTGGCGAAGCGTTTGATCTACTACGGGACGGTGACCGAACCATTTTTCAAAACCTGGAACGGCTTGGTGAAGCAACATTCCGAGCCCATCAACAGTCGAAAAGCCCTGTTCCTCTGCCTGAAGCAGAAAGCTTGTTTTAAGCGGCACATACACAATGTCGGTAATCAGGGCACTTTTAGCCAACGGGCTGAAATCGAGAGCCAGTGCTTCCGATCCATCCATACCAAGTGAGGTTGTGTTGACGAACAAACCCGCGCCTTTCAACACCTCAGCCAAGGCACCTATCGGCTGCGCATGAATATTCGGCCCAAAGTGATCCGCCAGCTGACGGGCACGATCAACAGTTCGGTTGACGACATGAATGTTCTTGATGCCGCGATTTCTTAGAGATTGAATGATCGAGCGACTCGCGCCACCGGCACCCAATACCACTGCCGTATCCACATGGTGCCATCCTGGGTGACGGTCATCAAGATTGGCGGAAAAACCATAACCATCGGTATTGGTGGCGTGGATCAATCCATCTTGCAGCCAGAGCGTATTGGCAGCACCAAGCTCTTCGGCAAGTTCGTCTGGTTTGTCAGCCAGAGAGTAAGCCGCTTCCTTATGCGGGATTGTTACATTGCCACCGCGATAACTGGTTCCAGCTTTAAGCTCCGCAACAAACGCTGAAAAATCTTCCGGCTTTATTTCCTGCGCTTCGTAGTAGCCATTGATACCGAAGTGCTTGAGCCAATGATTGTGAATTATCGGCGAACGGGAATGGCGAATTGGAAAGCCTGCAACGAAAGCGCGCAATTTCGTTTCACGTGAATCAGCCATCGATCGCACCCAACTCTCGCAATTTCCCCAGAAGGGCCAGCATCGGCAATCCGACGATTGTAAAATAATCGCCTTCTATTTTTGAGAATAACTGGATACCGACGCCTTCAAGCTGATACGAGCCTACGCTTTTCAAAACGTCAGGACCGACTTGGCTCAGATAGTTTTTAATGAAAACCGGTGACAGCTGCCTCATCGTCAGATCTGCATGGCCGACATATTCCCAGACAATTTCCTTATCACGGACAATGACCACAGCACTGTTGAGGCGATGTGTTTTGCCGGCCAAAGACAGAAGGTTGCCTTTTGCCTCATCTGCATCCTTTGCCTTGTGATAGATATGTGTACCAAGCGACATCGTCTGGTCTGAGCCGATTACAAAACTGCCGGGATGTGAGGCAGCCACGTTTTTCGCCTTTGCTTCGGCTAGAACGATTGCGACGCTCTCAGGATCCGCATCCGCCAAGCTTGCTTCTATGGCGCGTTCATCGATATCAGCGGCCTGATGTTGAAACGTCAGGCCTGCATTGCTCATCAGCATGCGCCGAAATGGACTGGAAGATGCAAGAACGAGAGGAGCTGTCACGGCCGATCCTGAACATTGGTGTCTGGATTCGCCTTAACGCAGCCTCGGTCGTAGCGCAACGATAGCTGCAGCAGTCTCTTCTATCGAGCGTCGTGTCACATCGATAATAGGCCAGTTATGCCTTGTACAAAGAGCACGAGCATATTTGAGTTCTTCATTGATCGCCGCCCTGTCTACGTAATGCCCACGATCATAGGATGCGGCATTGCCAAGCTCACGATTTTCCCGAACCTGCGAAATACGGTCTGTTGTCGCCACCAGACCGACAATGACAGGACGTGTGGCTGTCAACAAAGCAGGCGGCAAATCCACACCGGGGACGATAGGGATGTTCGCAGCCTTGATGCCACGGTTGGCAAGATAGATGCTTGTCGGTGTTTTGGAGGTTCTGCTGATGCCGATGATCACCACATCCGCATCGTCGTAGTCTTCCGGCAACTGCCCGTCGTCATGATCCATGGCGAAATTCAGGGCTTCGATGCGCGCAAAATATTCCGCATTGAGTACATGCTGGGCTCCCACCCGCCGATGAGATGGTGGGCCCAGAAATTTTTGAAAAACCGTCATGACCGGTTCGAGAAGATTGATTGTCGGGACTCCCATCTCACGGCATCTGGTTTCTATGAGAGTAGAGAGTTCAGAATCCATGACCGTGTAAATCACGATGCCGGGCGTTTCGTCTATTTCCTCCAGGACGGGTAGGAGTTGGCGCCTGTTTCGGATCAGCGGATAAACATGTTCGACCGGAATTGCATTGGTGAACTGAACTGCAGCTGCACGGCCGGCTGACACGAGCGTATCGCCTGTTGAGTCAGAAATGAGGTGCAGATGGAAGAAATTTTTCCTGTTCTCCACGCTAAACTTGGCCCCCTGTTGATAGTCCGGGATAGACGATCACGTCCGTTTCAAACCGCACCGGCGGCACGGATAACTGCCGATTTATCCACATAACGTTATCTCGCGGAAAGCTTTTTGAACCCAATCGGGACACTGTGGACAATTCGTCGCTGCTCTCTCATGATTCACAGGTTATTCACAGCACCACCCATTTTCTTCATCAATATAATTATTTGAAATTTATATTCTATTTTTGATGTCCCATGTTTCATATCCCAACTGGCGAATTCAGCGAAACTTATCTGTTTCAAATCCGCCGAAGGTGGAAAAACCAAGGTAAGGCTTTAGTCCTTGCTACTCACAGACTCTAAGAAATAGAAGAATCCTTTATATAGGATATTTAATTTTAGGAGACCTGAGTGACGGACGTGCGCCGAACCATCCTTGAAGTGCTCGACGGGAAAACCGTCTCCCCTCCTCCTATCTGGCTTATGAGACAGGCAGGACGGTATCTTCCGGAATACAGAGCGACCCGCGTTAAGGCCGGTAGCTTTCTCGACCTCTGTTATAATCCGGAACTGGCGGCAGAGGTGACCCTGCAGCCAATCCGGCGATATGGCTTTGATGCTTCCATCTTGTTCTCAGATATCCTTGTCATTCCGGATGCATTGAAGAGGAATGTTCGGTTTCTGGAAGGCATAGGTCCACAGATGGACCCGATAGACGCGGATGGTATCGGCAATCTCGATGCCTCCGGCGTTGTCATGTATCTTGAGCCTGTGTTTGAGACTGTCCGGCGTCTACGCCGCGATCTTCCGCCACAGACAACGCTCCTTGGCTTCTGTGGCGCGCCATGGACAGTTGCGACCTATATGATCGCAGGAAAGGGCACACCGGATCAGGCACCTGCCCGTCTGTTCGCTTACAGGCATCCAGAGGCGTTCAATTCGCTTTTGATGCAGCTTGCAGATATTTCCATCGATTACCTGGTTGGGCAAATCGATGCCGGCGCCGATGCCGTGCAGATTTTCGATTCCTGGGCGGGAGTTTTGGGCGAGGAAGAGTTTGCGGCTTTCGCAGTGGCCCCTGTCGCAAGAATTGTCGAGGGTGTCCGTTCCCGCCGACCCGGAGCCAAGATCATTGCTTTCGCAAAGGGTGCTGGATACAATCTCAAGACCTATCGTCAGAAAACCGGTGCAGATGCTATCGGTCTCGACTGGTCTGTTCCACTCAGCTTTGCTGCCGAGTTGCAGAAAGACGGTCCCATACAGGGCAATCTTGATCCAATGCGCGTCGTGGCTGGCGGGAAATCTCTTGATGAGGGGATCGACAGGATCCTTCAGAAGCTTGGAAACGGGCCCCTGATCTTCAATCTCGGACATGGGATTACCCCTGAAGCCAATCCGGATCATGTGACGGCATTGGTTGAACGCGTCCGGAGTTTTGGACGATGAGTGAGCCGGAACATCAAATAGACGAAAGTCCTGGCCGGCGCGCAAAGCGCCGTGCTGCGGCCGCACTTGCAATCTTTGTGTTATTGCTTCTGGCGGTGCTCTTCTGGCGGCCAGACGATATCTCGCTCTGGATCAAGGCATTACATGTGATCGCCGTGATTTCATGGATGGCCGGCCTTCTCTATCTGCCTAGGCTTTTTATCTATCATACGGATGCGCCGATCGGATCAGCCCAGTCGGAAACTTTCAAAATGATGGAACAGCGTCTCTATCGGGTGATCATGAACCCGGCCATGATGCTTTCCTGGCTTCTCGGTCTCTATCTCGCGTGGACTGTTTATGAATTCCAGGGCGGATGGCTGCATGCCAAGATCGCCATGGTCGTCCTTCTAACCATCGTTCATGTGATGTTTGGACGCAGCGTGCGTCGATTTGCTGAGGATGGGCAGCGGAAAACTGCGCGATATTGGCGTTTGGTGAATGAGATTCCGACTGTTTTGATGATCGCAATCGTCATTTTCGTGATTGTAAAACCGTTCTGACATTCCCTTGTAAAGATTTGAAGCGATCCCCCCCTTGCAGTAAGGGGGAGGAGTCGCTATTTTCGCGACCATCTCTTCTATCGTGCATGTGTGCAGGTTCTCTGTCTGCGGATCTCTCCGCGGGAACGAATTCCACCGACACGGCTTCCCCTCGAAATTGAAATGGTCCTTTCTTCATGGCTGAAATGAAGCTCCAAGAACTCAAGAGCAAATCTCCGACCGATTTGCTGGCTTTTGCAGAATCTATGGAAGTCGAGAATGCTAGCACCATGCGTAAGCAGGAGCTGATGTTTGCGATACTCAAGGTTCTTGCCAGCCAGGATGTTGAAATCATCGGTGAAGGTGTTGTCGAAGTTCTGCAGGACGGTTTCGGTTTCTTGCGCTCGGCCAACGCCAACTATCTGCCGGGTCCGGACGACATTTACATTTCGCCGTCCCAGATTCGTCGTTTTTCGCTGAAGACAGGTGACACGGTTGAGGGCCCAATCCGTGGACCAAAAGAAGGTGAGCGGTATTTCGCCCTTCTCAAGGTGAACACGATCAATTTCGACGATCCAGAAAAGATTCGTCACAAGGTCCATTTTGATAATCTGACACCGCTCTATCCGAATGAGCGCTTCAAGATGGAACTCGATATACCGACGTCGAAGGATAATTCGGCACGTGTTATCGATCTCGTTGCGCCGCTCGGGAAGGGTCAGCGTGGCCTTATCGTTGCGCCGCCGCGGACTGGTAAAACGGTTCTGCTTCAAAATATCGCCCATTCCATCACTGCCAATCATCCGGAATGCTATCTCATCGTTCTTTTGATCGATGAGCGTCCGGAAGAAGTGACTGACATGCAGCGTTCGGTGAAGGGTGAAGTTGTTTCCTCTACCTTCGACGAACCGGCAGTTCGTCACGTTCAGGTTGCCGAAATGGTGATTGAGAAGGCAAAACGTCTGGTCGAGCATGGCCGGGACGTTGTCATTCTCCTTGACTCGATTACCCGTCTTGGTCGCGCTTATAATACCGTGGTCCCCTCTTCCGGTAAGGTCTTGACCGGTGGTGTTGACGCTAATGCCCTTCAGCGCCCGAAGCGGTTCTTTGGCGCCGCTCGTAATATCGAAGAAGGTGGCTCGCTGACGATCATCGCGACGGCGCTGATTGATACCGGCAGCCGAATGGACGAAGTCATCTTCGAAGAATTCAAGGGCACCGGTAACTCGGAAATCGTTCTGGATCGTAAGGTTGCTGATAAGCGCATCTTCCCGGCAATGGACATCCTCAAGTCGGGAACCCGTAAGGAGGATCTCCTTGTTCCGCGGCAGGATCTGCAGAAGATCTTTGTTCTTCGTCGTATCCTTGCGCCAATGGGAACAACCGACGCAATCGAGTTCCTAATCGACAAGCTCAAGCAGACTAAAAACAACGGTGATTTCTTCGATTCGATGAACACCTGATCCTTAGCCGGATTCTGCCTCGCATATGAAAGCGAAAACGATGCGAGCTGACGATACGATCTTTGCTCTATCCAGCGGATCACTGCCAGCAGGTCTGGCGGTGATCCGTTTGAGCGGTTCCAGCGCATTCAGAGCCGCCGAAAAACTTGTAGGTTTTGTTCCTCAAAAACGGATGGCCGTCTTACGGACGGTAAAGGCTCCTGATGGGTCAATTATTGACCGCGGTCTGATACTGACATTTCCGGGACCCCAATCCTTCACCGGCGAGGATTGTGTGGAACTCCATCTGCATGGCAGCCGCGCGGTTGTTTCCAAGCTTTACACCGTTCTGGAGGCGATGGGACTTCGTCTTGCTGAGCCAGGCGAGTTTTCGCGTAGAGCTTTGGATAACGGGAAATTGGATCTCGTCGAAGCTGAAGGACTGTCGGACCTCCTTCGCGCAGAAACAGAAATGCAGCGCCGTCTCGCAATTGAACAAGCTGATGGTGGTTTGTCGCTTGTTTACAGGCAGTGGGCAAAAGAGCTAACCCACGCCAGAGCTCTGATTGAGGCCGAACTCGATTTCGCGGACGAAGATGATATTCCTGGTTCCGTTTCGGCAACGATATGGCCACGTATTAAAGTTTTAAAAGCCGACATTGATCGCCAACTACAGGCTACGGAATCCGCCGAGATTGTTCGTGATGGATTTCATGTCGCAATCGTTGGGCCGCCTAACGCGGGAAAATCCAGTCTTTTAAATGCTTTGGCAGGTCGCGATGTGGCTATTGTTACTGATGTTGCAGGTACAACGCGTGATATTCTGAATATCGATCTTGATATCGATGGTTATCTTATCCGATTTTTTGACACTGCGGGCATCCGAGATACGGATGATATCGTCGAAAAAGAGGGTATCAGACGCGCACGCGCCGTCGCTCAACGTGCTGATATTGTGCTGTCTCTTCGAGCTCCGTCAACGGATTCGATATCGATCGAAGAATTTCCAGATGTTCCTGTTTGGTCTGTTATTACCAAAGCCGATCTGAGCTCGATAGAAATCGATACGAAAACAGAATTTTTGATCTCATCCAAAACGGGTGACGGTTTGGATGAATTAAAGGCCGCAATTGGCGAGGCAGTATCTCAGCAATGGGAAGCCATTTCTTCTTTGAGACCCGGTCGACTGCGTCACGCTCAACTACTGCAAAGGGCTTCCAATTTCCTGCAGGAGGCTTTACAGGGTTCGCAACTTGATATGCAGGCTGAGTGTTTGCGCTTGGCTGCTGAGGAATTGGGCCGGATAACGGGCCAAGTTGATGTCGAGCAGTTGCTGGACATCATCTTCTCGGAATTTTGCATAGGCAAATGACTCACGTGAAACAATCCGATTCGGATTCGAAATGAATGGTGCATGGCATGTCAGGCTATGATGTCATCGTTATTGGTGGTGGTCACGCAGGCTGCGAGGCAGCGAGCGCGTCGGCTCGTGCGGGCGCCAGAACCGCTCTGATCACGCATAAAATCAGCACAATAGGTGCGATGTCATGCAATCCGGCAATCGGCGGGCTCGGAAAGGGTCATCTTGTCCGCGAAGTCGATGCCTTAGATGGTCTTATGGGACGAGTCGCCGATGCGGCCGGCATCCAGTTCCGGCTTTTGAATCGGAAAAAAGGACCGGCGGTTCGCGGTCCGCGTACACAAGCAGATAGAGCGCTCTATCGAGATGCGATGCAAACTGCGATATTGGAGCAAAAGAACCTCACAGTCATAGAGGCCGATGTGTTCGACCTCCAAGTGAGCGACGGCCGCGTTTTGGGCGTTGTTCTCGCAAATGGGCAAAAATACGCTGCGGGCGCCGTGGTTCTGACAACCGGAACTTTTTTGCGTGGCCTTATTCACATAGGTACGGAAAAAACACCTGCTGGGAGAATGGGTGAGCAGCCGTCTGTCGGTTTGTCAGATACGTTATCGCGCCTTGGATTGCGATTGGGTCGATTGAAGACAGGCACCCCTGCGCGCCTAGATGGTTCTACAATTGATTGGGACAGTCTGGAAAAGCAGGAGGCGGATGATGCCCCCTCTCCCTTTTCCTTCATGACTGACAGAATTACCAACCCACAGATAGCGTGCGGCGTAACACGTACAACCGCTCGAACGCATGAGCTGATCCGTACGAATATCGGCAAATCGGCCATGTATTCTGGCGATATCAGCGGGGTGGGCCCGCGTTATTGCCCTTCAATTGAAGACAAAATCGTTCGTTTTGGCGAGCGAGATGGGCACCAGATTTTTCTTGAGCCAGAGGGTTTGAACGACAATACCGTTTACCCGAATGGAATCTCGACTTCTTTGCCGGCCGACATTCAGGACCAATTTATCAGAACCATTCCAGGCCTGGAGAAGGTAAAAATCCGTCAGCCAGGTTATGCGATTGAATACGATCATATTGATCCGCGGGAGTTGACGCAGACTTTGGAGGTAAAAAAGCTAAAAGGGCTTTTCTTTGCTGGGCAGATAAACGGCACGACGGGCTATGAAGAGGCGGCAGCCCAAGGCCTGATCGCCGGTATGAATGCCGCTCTTCTCGTCGGAGGAGATGCTCCATTTGTGTTGAGCCGAACTCAAGCCTATATCGGCGTGATGATTGATGACCTAACTTCCAAGGGCATTACTGAGCCCTATCGGATGTTTACGTCGAGAGCCGAGTACAGGCTTTCTTTGCGGTCTGATAATGCGGATGTGAGGCTTACACCTGAGGCGATTGAGCTAGGTGTTGTTTCGGCTGAGCGGAAACAACGCTTCGCTGACTACCAAACTGCTTTGGAAAGTGGGCGTGAGAAACTGAAGTCCTTATCTCTAACGCCTCAGGAAGCATCGCGGTCAGGTATTAAACTCAACATGGATGGACAAAGAAGAACGGGATACGATCTTCTCTCCCATACCGAAATTGAAATGTCTGATTTGCGCCGTGTCTGGCCGGATTTGAGTGAAATTTCGGATGCCGTTTCCGAAGCGCTGGAAATTGAGGCTGGCTACGCTGTTTATATGCAACGGCAGGAATCGAGTATCCAAACTGCAAGGCGGGAAGAATTACGCATCATCCCTGACGAATTTGATTTCAATTTATTGAGCGGTCTATCGAACGAGCTCAAATTGAAATTGACAAAAATTCGCCCGAAAAGTCTTGCTCAAGCGGGTACTATTGAGGGGATGACACCAGCAGCCCTTGCGCTTCTTCTGGCTATGATTAAAAAAACTGACGCTGAACGCGTGCAACGAGTCCTTTAATGCAGATAAACGGAAAAGCTGTTTCACGTGAAACACTGGAGCGTTTGGACCATTTTGTTGATCTTTTTCAAAAATGGGCCAAATCGATAAATCTTGTTGCCCCCTCCACTTTGCCGGAATTGCGAATCCGGCATATCGCTGATAGCGCGCAGATTTTTCAATTGTCACCTGGTCCTACCACCTGGGTTGATCTCGGTTCTGGTGGAGGCTTCCCTGGCGTCATTACCGCGATTTTTATGAAGGAGATCGGTGCAGGCTGGGTGCATCTCGTTGAAAGCAATCAGAAAAAAGCTGCGTTTTTGCGGCAGGCACTGCTTGAGACAAATGCGCTTGGCAGCGTACATGTTTGTCGTATCGAAGATGCGCCAAAGGCAATTGATCAAGTTGATCGTATCTCTGCACGTGCGTTAGCAGACCTTGATCTCCTTATGACTTATGCTGATCCATGGATGGCAAGAAACGAGTCTTGCAGAGCTTTCTTCCATAAAGGCCGGGATTATCGTCAAGAAATCATAAAAGCGAATGGTGGCTGGAGTTACGATCTGGTAGAACACAACAGTGCCGTTGAACCAGATTCCGTCATATTGGAAATCGCGAGGCTCCGGCGTAAGGTCAACTGATCATTCGGACGGCATCATGAGCGAGCTCAATCGGATTATTACCATCGCCAATCAAAAAGGCGGCGTTGGAAAAACGACTACGGCTATTAATCTTGCAACTGCCTTGGCAGCCATTGGCGAGCAGGTTTTGATCGTTGATCTTGATCCGCAAGGAAATGCCAGTACCGGTCTCGGTATTGATAAACGCGATCGTCAGCTTTCTTCCTTTGATGTCATGATGGGTACGCACAGCATCAATGAAGCCGTCGTTTCCACCGCTGTTCCAAATTTGTCGATTATTCCATCGACGATGGATCTGCTTGGTCTAGAAATGGAAATAGGACAATCATCAGATAGGGCTTTCCGTTTGCGTCGTGCCCTTCAGTCGGAACAGGCTGACGCTTTTTCCTACATTCTTCTTGATTGCCCCCCCTCCTTTAATCTTCTTACGATCAATGCGATGGCCGCAGCGCATTCGGTGCTTGTGCCTCTTCAATGTGAGTTTTTTGCGCTTGAAGGGCTTAGCCAGCTGTTAGAGACGGTCAACCAGGTTAAACAGACCGTTAATCCCGCTCTGGATATCCAGGGAATCGTTCTCACCATGTTTGATATTCGTAACAATCTCGCGCAGCAGGTTGTTAATGACGTGCGTACATATCTGGGTGAAAAGGTCTACCACACATTGATACCGCGCAATGTTCGCGTATCCGAGGCTCCTTCTTATGGTAAGCCGGCAATTCTTTATGATTTGAAGTGTGCTGGTAGTCAGGCCTATTTGCAGTTGGCTTCAGAAGTTATTCAGCGTGAACGTCGCCGCAAAGCGGCTTAACCTGCAGTAATAGGGTTTTGATATGAGTGACGATATTTCCAAGCGTCGCCTTGGGCGCGGTTTGGCTGCTTTGATTGGTGAAATGGACCAGACGACACCTGTGGGTGAAGCACCTAAAAGTGTTAGTGCTGATCGTCTCGTTCCCATCGAATATATCGAGCGAAACCCGCGCAATCCTCGTCGCTATTTTGACGAAAGCGACTTACAGGATCTTTCCAGCTCTATCCGCCAACATGGAATTGTGCAGCCGGTCGTCGTTCGAACGATTGGTGATCGTTATGAAATCATAGCCGGCGAAAGACGTTGGCGTGCTGCTCAGTTGTCTGGTTTGGTGGAAATACCCGTCATCGTTCGCGACGTTGACGACCGTACTGCTCTGGAAATTGCGATTGTTGAGAACGTACAGCGCGCAGATCTCAACCCGCTGGAAGAAGCGCTCGGTTACGAACTCCTCATCGCCGAACATGGATATACCCAGAACGATTTGGGTGATATCATCGGGAAAAGCCGAAGCCATGTTGCTAACAGCTTGAGATTGCTGAAGCTTCCCAACCCGGTTAGAGAAATGTTGGCTGGCGGTGACCTATCGGCGGGGCATGCTCGTGCGCTGGTTTCGACATCTGATCCAGCTGGCCTCGCACGTACAATCGTTGCTAAAGGCATGTCTGTGCGTGATGCCGAACGCCTTGCTCAAAATGACATCAAGGCGCAGACCCAGCCTGCTTCGATGCCAAAGATGGATCAGAAGGATTCAGATACCCTTGCGCTTGAGAGATCATTGTCCGACGCTTTGGGTCTAGATGTCACCATCAATCATCGCGGAAGTGGCGGCCAGGTTCGAATTTCCTATAAGACGCTGGATCAACTCGAAGAAATTTGCCGTCTTCTGGAACGTCGTTCTTAATTTTCGGTATTTTGAGCTATCGCCGGCCAGCTGCAGCCTGCCGGGCGGATTGCAGAGCAATAGACATCAGAAGATGGAAGGCGATGCTGTCTTCCAGCACTTGTCTTTGACGCGTCTGAAGGATGGTTGCCTGGATCCGTGCCGATTCCCGCGCAATCATCTGACCGTTCCAGCGGCGGAGCGCGCGCTCAATGATCGGCTTTCGGCGAAAATGGATATGGCGGCCGAGTGTTTGCATTATCTGCGCTGGCTGCGCATTTTTATCATCCATCTCGGATCGCATCACATCCAGTG
>Ga0075364_10000054_pt1 | contig 42086 bp, 43 predicted proteins | sample EndMetdeltDD1764_FD_71517 | JGI IMG/M metagenome (GOLD analysis project Ga0075364, IMG submission 71517) | Populus endosphere microbial communities from Tennessee, USA - Endosphere MetaG P. deltoides DD176-4 | ecosystem: Host-associated > Plants > Roots > Endosphere | place: USA: Tennessee... | reverse complement strand
ACTTTAATAATAATATGGCTGATTTTAATTTTTTATATAATCAATTCTCTAAGAAATGGATTATCTCTGCGCCTCGTCGGGCTCAACGAACGAATATTGGGAAGAAATCTGAGCCTATTTGCCCGTTTTGTATCGGTCGAGAAGATCAAGAAGAAGAACTTTACCGAGTTGGAGGGGCTCCTCACGATTCCAATTGGCATGTTCGTGTTATCTCAAATAAATTTCCCTTTGCACCCCAGCATGAAATAATCATTCATTCACCTGATCACCATAAAAATTTTGACGAATTACCGTTCTCTCAAGTCCAATTATTATTGACAACATATCGTGAGCGATTTAGGCTAAATAGCCCGAAGGGACAAGTATATATCTTTCACAATAGAGGAGGGGCTGCGGGGGAAAGTTTGCCACATCCGCATACCCAGGTCGCAGTTGTCCCCAAAAATGTATTATTAGAGATACCACCGCTGGATGTCTCAATTTATCAAAAGGATGCGCGGGTTTTAGAGACAGAACTCTTTTTTGTTTTTTGTCCCCAAACAAGTGAATGGCCGGATGAAGTATGGATTGCTCCCAAAAAACATCCGCAGGTTTTTGGATCGATTTCTAATGACCAAATTACTGATTTGTCTTTTGTTCTTACGAGAATCATTCAGATTTTGGACATGAGACACGGTGCAGAGTTTCCGTTTAATTTTTATATTTATCCCGGCAAGCAGTGGTATCTTCGGATTATTCCGCGAATCAGGATATTAGGTGGGTTTGAGGTTGGGACGAAAGTGAGTGTTAATACCCAAGACCCCAATGAAACATTCTCATTTATTCAGGAGCACTTTTGGAAACCAGATAGTACAAAAATCAAGTATGAACAGCAAGCCGATTATTTGAAACGTGTTTAGAATTAATTCTTAGTGCCTTCTGCGGATTGACTACTCCCCAAGGGAATATAGGTGTTATCTTTTGGATTCCAAATTGGTGCGATAACAGCTCCTCCTGAACTTGATTGTGGCGTAACGGTGAAGATAAAGCAATGATGTCCCATTGGATGGCTAAATTCTGGATCCTGATAAAGGTCTCGCGTCTTTTTTTGTTCAGCAAAATCAGTTTCAAACGTCGCACAGAGTGAATAGGTCGTTGGGCTAATGAGTGAGTACTCATAGGGCTGTTGTGTTTGAGGATCTTGTAACGTCTCTGACGCATAATAGCTTGTCGAACTCAAATCTCTGAGTGAGGTAGGCAGGACATACTTTTGAGAATAATACTCTGTGATATTGGTGCGAAGCTGCCTCAAGTGATTTTCTCGCTCTTCATCAAGTCGAATCTTCCTTTGTTGTGCAGGATCAGGTACAGCCGTTAGACCGTACAAAAGCGCCAGTATTGTTAAGATGGATATATAAATCAGACTCAGAAAGTCTTTATCAATTCGTTTTCCTGTCATATTTTACCTCGTTAATAAAATAAGCAAAAATTGCTCCCGCTACCAGAAATGTAACGGTCAAATGTGCCAGTGCGCTTGTTGAAAGTGAGCCGTTAAGGAATTCATAAATTGTCATAATAATGTGTCCCAGCATAATGAGAAACGTGCCGATAAGCGTAATATAAATAAGCAGTTTGCGAGAGCGTAAGTTTCTCACGAGCGGTTGTTTGACAAGCTGCTTCTTAAGGGTTAATGCCAATGCAATAAAAATAGGGTAGGAGACAATGAGTGCGGCAATACATCCACGAATAAAGGTGGAATCTGAAAAATCAGTTTCAATCTTGTTTGGGATGATTGAATCAACGTAATTATGAAAAAGTACTCCGATTGCCGTTGCCAAGATATACAGTGAGATAAAAAAGAGAATATACAAAAAGCCAACCCACATCCCGACGTGTGGAACTGGAGCTGGTGGGAGGGGAGGCATAGGAAGTTTTGAGTCAGGAGTGGTTTGAGAGAAGGCTGTATTTACTTGATCTTGTGGCCAACCGAGATTGAGCAATGCTTGTTTGATTTGCTCATCACCAATGCTGTGGTTACGCGCTTCGGCAATATACTCTGTAAGGTTTGCTGACATATCTCCAGTATACTCTTCGATTGGATTATGCTGCAAGGTCTTTATGCAGCATTTCTCATTCTACTTTGTGCCATGGTAAGTCCTGCGATTCCAGCTACTCCTGATGCTTTATAGATAGTAATCTTATGTCCTAAACCCTCTGATACTTCTTCTGCTACATCCTTTACTGTGCGGTTTTCAGCTATCGCTCCTTTGAGAATTGTGGAACCTTCCGTTAAAAATGCATCAGAAAATTCTTGATGGGGAGTTGGCGTTTGTAGTGGTTCTGCAGTGGTAGCGTACAATATCCCGTACATCTGCGCAGCTCTTTCCATAAGACCTTGCGCCAGTACCTGAATGGCTTCATTCACTTCAGTACTTGGGGTTAACCGTGTTTTATTGGTCGCTAGATCACTCATTAAAGAGGGCTGTTCTTGTGCTTGTTGGATTATTGTTTCGGCAAGAGCTGGTGCATTAACTGCTGGGAATTTATCTTTTTCTGCTGCCAGTATCTCAATCCCTGCTGCCAAACGAAGGGGGAGGTATTGGCCTGTTTCGTGTTCTATTTTGGGATGGTTATCGGCAGGAGCTAATAATCCTTTATCCATTAATTTTTGCCGCATTCGTTTGCTTACCTCATTATCTTCGATAGCGCCTTGTCCTATTTCTGTATTTACCAATCCTGCATTCTCTGTTGCTGTGTTAAGATTGAATCTTCTATTCTCACCTTGTTCTAACAGAAAAGCGAAATTAGTTCCTGTACCTCCTACGCCTCCTGCATTTCAGTACTTTCCCTTTTTGTCCTAATGCTTTCATCTGTCCAAGAGCGCTTTCTGCTGCTCCTGTATCAAGTGCTACTCCCGGAGTATCATTTGCGCCAACAAGCGCACCTATTCTTGAGCGGGGACGTAATGTTGCAACTCGTTTCCCAACTGCTTGCATAATTTCTCTCTCTTGGGGAGGAATATTTGCCCAGTCAACAATGACATTCTCTTTTGTCTTAATATCACCATCTTCTGTTGGTTGCAAATGCACTTCAATGCCCGTATCTGTCCGTCTATTTTCGTGAGGAAGTCCAACTGAGAGTCCAATATTGACGGGTCTTTCTTTATCAAGAAGACCGACATGTTCGGCTAGGGGAGAAGCTATTCGATTAATAAATGTATCGAACGGAACTTGTCTTTGATCTCGAGGAATTGTATCTGAGTAGAGAGGTTCGCTTACCGTTACTAATCCGTCAAATCCTTTTTGTGCTAGTCTTACTTTTATATTTTCTCCTCCAAATTCGCCGACCAGCGCTCTTTCGCCACTGGGAACTTGAGACCAAACATCAAGGGAAACAGGTTGGATTCGCGTTCTAATTGCTTGAAGTCGTGGATCACCTTCTTGATGGAGGCCGTTTCGTAGCTGCGTTTTAAAGTTGTAGAAATGCTCAAGTGTTTGATTGGTATCCATTGGGCCGAGACCTATATCAGCAGCAGCTCTTTTTAATGGACCATTAATATCTCGTGGATTACTGTGTTCAGGCTGTTGTCTTTCTGTTCCTCGTTTCATAAATTTATTTTTGTAAAGAAGAGCAGTAGGACGTGTTATTCTCCTTTTTGCTGAATGCCAAGGAGCCAGAGGACGGCTTCTTTTTTGTAACGTCGATCTCCACGGGAATTGATACGAATTGCCGGAAGTTTGCCTCTTTTGCCCCAACGTTTTATGGTAAGAGGGGAGACTCTTAAAATTTCTGCGACTTCACGAACAGTGAGGAGATCTGGAAGGCTATCAATGGATATTTTTGGGTTTTGTGTTGCCATCGGGATGTTACTAAAGTATATATACAGTAACAAACTGTAACATCGTTGTCAATAACGAATTGGTAGCAACCTGAAATTCACCTTAATTTTTAATTGGTGCAGGGGATATTGGCAAGTCCTGATGGAGCACCTGGAGCAGTATTATTGCAGTTAATTTTGTTACCGGTCACATTGTTTTGTACCCAGAAGCCAAAGTCTTTGACACCTGCTGCGACGTTATTGGTAAAGATATTGTTGTTACCCCAACCAGCCCATACGCCATGAACTTGGAAACCATCTTTGGCAGCATTCACGCCTTTATTATTTCTCACGATCCAATTGTTGCCTTTCATATCAAGCCATGAGTCAGCAAATCCGCCAGCAATACCAGCGTTATCAAAGGTATTGTTTTCAATCAATCCATTACTGGTTCCTTCTTTGACATCAATCCCTTCACCTCCGGTGTATTCAATGCGATTGCCAATAAGTTTGTTATTGTCTGATTTATCAACCTGACCATCGGTATAGGTGCCCCAGTTACTGTTTGCTGTACCGACATAGAGTCCTTCACCATATTGATCATCAATTGCTCCGGTATTTTTATCACGACCTGTGTGATGGACATAGCTATTTTTAACTTCGTTATTGCTTGAGAAAGATCGCAAGTGAATTCCTTCCATGGCAATATTTTTGACTTCGACGCCATCAATAATGACATAGCTTGATCGGTCGAGCATAATCCCTTTTGATCCATTGATGACAGTAATGCCTTTGATATCGACATAATTTGCGTTGAACAAATGGAGTGCATAATCGTTATCGCCATCAATGATTGCATTACGTGATCCTTGGATAACGATTCTCTGAGCTGGCGTACCGGATTTTGCCAATCGGAATGCTGCTGATGCATTTTGTTTGCCTATCATGACAGACGTACTATTCATCTTTTGTTTCTTGCCATCAATAATAACTTCTTGCCCCATTTTATATGTTCCATCAGCGAGGGTGATGACGTCTCCTGCTTGTGCGGTATCGAGTGCTGCTCGAAATTCTTCAGCAGTTTTTACTCCAACATTGTGTCCATCTCGTGTTGTATATGTTGGCATGACTGTTGGTGGAATCGAAACAGGTGGTAATGTCGCTTGCATTTGTGTCGGCACTGCAGCTGTTGGCATCGTTGTTTCTGGGACAGTGGTTCCAATTGCTCCGTTAGCATCTTGTCCTGTTTGTACAATCAGTACAGGAGGATTGGCGCCACCTTTGGCATCAAAATATAAATTGTTTTTGTTTAATGCGGATGCATCAATGACAAGCGATACGACCTTGCCAGCATTATCATGAATGTACTGAGTAATATCCAAATCTTTCCATTGTTTCTTTTCAGTGTTTGCTACTTGCGCAATGACATCACCACTTTTTGGTTGATTACCATAGGTAAGCGTTGTTTCACTCCATGTGGTATCAGGAACGTTTTTCAAAAGTTGAACCGATTTTGAACTATTGGTAACATACAATCGCAAGGTTGCTTTCTGTACTTGTTGCCCAAGCAGTTGTCGCAAATCAAATTTAAGGTAAGCAGCTTTATCTTCATCGACTTTAACTTCTTTATCATCACCATACGTTTTGGTTGCTTTATCACGACTGACATAACTGTCTTCCATAACAGGGATGGTAATATCAGTACTGCTTGCTTTACTTGCCAGTTCTGTTCGTTGCTGAGACATCACCATTGCAGTGACTCCACCAATTGCGAGCAGAGAAAGAGAGAGGATGGCGATAAGGTTCTTTCCGTAAAAGTTACCTCGGCGTTTTGCGGGCATAGAAGGCATTGTTTGTTCAGTATGGGCAGTTGATTCAGTCATGGTATATAACTAATTTAATGATGAGGTTTTTGAAAAAAATTGTCAAGATAGTAAATGAGACATATTTTTTGGCAACAAAAAAACGCTAAATCTTCTGTCAAAAGAGAACAAAGGATTTAGCGTTTTTGTTACTTCAACTCGACACCTGCACCTGCAGCTGTAAGTTTTGTTTTTGCTTCTTCAGCGGTTTTTTTGTTGACTTGAGACATGACCTCTTTTGGAGCTGCGTCTACTAAGTCTTTCGCTTCTTTAAGTCCTAATGTAGGAACGAGCTCTCGGAGAGCCTTAATAACTGCGATTTTTGTTGCGCCTGCTGAAGTGATTACAACGTTGAAGACAGTTTGTTCTTCTGCTGCTTCACCTGCATCTGCGCCAGCTGCTGCTGGTGCTGCTGCTACCATAGTAGCTGCGGCGGAAACGCCAAACTTTTCTTCAAGAGCTTTTACTAACTCAGAAAGTTCGAGAACAGACATCTCTTCAATTGCTTGCATTAATTCTTCTTTATTTAATTTTGCCATATGTAATCACCACCTTTCGGTATAAGTTATACTTTTTTCTCTTTAATTGCGTTAAGTGTCAAAACGAGTTGTTGTAAATTCCAATTCAAAGCTCTGTGTAATCCAGAAACAGGAGACATCATTTGTCCAAGAAGTTGTGCTCGAAGAACTGGTAATGCTGGGAGTGATGCAAGTTTGGTTACTTCTTTATCGGTAAGAACTTTACCTTCAAGAATACCAAATTTAATCACAGGTAATTTCAATTCTTTAATTGTTTTTGTGAGATGTTTAAGAGGTTCAATAATGTCGTTGTACATGAACAGGGTAGCTGTTGGTTGGGTGAATTTCTCTTTTTCACTCGATACATCAACTTTGCCATCTAATGCTCGAAGCAATAATGAGTTTTTCGTCGCGACGTAGTCAGCATCTACTTTCTTAACAGCATTTTTAATACCTTCAAGTTGTTGGTGGGTAAGTCCTTGATAATTGGTCAAAACCATAGCCTTTGCTTTATCAACACGTTCGGTGTATTCAGCAATAAGCTTTGCTTTCTTTTGTCGATTCTGACTATCTTTTACGGTATCGTTGTTCATAATAATAAAAAAACACTCTCAAGGAGTGCTTTGGGAAGTGAGAAATTGCTTTCTCGATTCTTTGGTCTCCTCGGTTGGACTTACCTTTATGCCAACTGTCTTTGGTTCTGAAGTGATTATAGCAGAGGAGGGGACTAAATGTAAAGACTACGATGCTAGTTTATAAATTTGAAAGTAGCAAGTATTTTGTTTTTTTCATTTTCCTCAATCCCTAAAAAGTGAATTGAATAAAGCATATCGTTATTAACGAGAGAATACTGATATTGTAATGGACCCATTGCATGAGGAGGTATATCAGTGCCCCAATCAAATGCGCGATAACCATTGATGGTAGTACATTTCATATAGGGATATCCTTCAGGTTTTTGAACACAAGGATCTTTTAAGTTTGTTTTTTCTTTTGATATCGATATAAAATTCTCATTACCTTCATCTATTACTTCTGTGAATGACACTGTATCACTTGGCGGATTAGCATCTATTTTATAGATAACAGGAATATTTATTTCAAAGTCTTGGTCTTTATATATTTGCAATCCATTAGTAACCATGATGTTTGCCGGAGTAATACTCTCCTTAACCTCTTCCGTTGGTTGTACCATTTGATTTACATAGGCAACCTTGTCAATCTTTTTTTGATGAGCTGCGCCAAGGTAAAACCCTATAAGTGGTAGTGCAATCACTAATACAAAGAGGAAATATTTTGGAAGAGAGGTATTCGTCCGTACTTTTTTTATCCGAGCCATAGTTTGATTATGGCAACGTAAGTGCATGTGTGTCAATATGGCGAAGAGTTACGTATTATTGATACAACTGTGACCACGCTCCGCGTGTCACGCGCACGCACCCTTTCATGTCTTAGTAGGAGTATGACTATATGGGTGCAGGCTTATTCCACGCGGAGCGTGGCAATCAATAAAGGATCTGAAGTTGAATCTATTACTATTCTGTGTTAGAAGTGTGTTATGACAAATAAAAATGATGATATTAAGATTGGTTGGAACGAATTTATTAAAGGTAAGCGGGACATGTTAGCTACATTTGCAGAGCAGAAAGCAATATCAGAAAAACGTCCTACGCAGACGGATAAAGGTAAAGTTGCAGAGTCTGCATTTAGACGTTGGTTAGAGAACTTTTTACCCAAGAAGTTCGGTGTAACTTCAGGCTATATTATTTCCCAAGGAGAAGGGCTTGGAAATAAGCTACTTCATTTTGATGTAATAATTTATGACGCAATTAATTCTCCAATTCTTTGGGTTGAAGATGATGCTGATAAATCACCACAAGGGAAAATAAGGGCAATACCAGCAGAACATGTTTTATCAGTACTTGAAATAAAATCTACGTTTAATAAAGTGAATAGTAAGCACGCCAAAGAAAAATTATGGCAGCTTAAACCATTGCTTGAGGATATAGATGATCCTGATGAAGTTTACAAACAATTTTTACCTCCTAATTTTAGTATGGGAGTAGTTTTCTACGAAGTCCTTGAAAAAGATAAGAGTGAGAGAAGGGCACTCGATGAGCTTGTTCCACTCTTGGGAACGAAAGATTTAAGAGGATATTTTGGTGGAGTTGTATTAATGGCAGAAGGGCAAGATATCAATTCTACAGGGTTAATAAGCTTTAATATGTCTACAGAAATAATAACTGAATTGAAAGGAAATCTCATGAAAGTAGCGGATAGTAAATGTTTTAAAACGGGTGAAAAAGAGTACTATACATCTCTAATAATGTGGGCCAGTCCCTTTTTCTCTATTTTCGCATTTAATCTTGTCGCTTTACTTAACGGAACATATAAAAATGGATTTGCCTCTAGCTTTCATGGTCTCCCATTTTCTGTTACGAAAAAAATAAAATAATAAAGAGAGTAACAAGAATTTGTAACCCAAAATATCACGATAAATACTGTATTTTTACGTGTTATAATATGCCTCATGAATGAGGAAGTAATAAAAGCTGGACTCAACCTAACAGGTGTATTCCTGCAAAGGAATATTTTTAATGCACTGAGGAACCATGGATTTGGTGCACGGAGAGAAGAACCGTACTTTAGGAGATCACAGTTTGGTCAAATATTAGAAGGGACGGCTGATATATTCGCTGCTATTGAAATAAAAGCTAATTTGACATTAAGCCTTGTTATTGAATGTAAAAGAGCAAATGAAAAGCAAAAGCATTGGGTATTTGAAACAAGAGACAATGAAGATGAATTACCTTACCCTTTCTGGTATTACAATTCAAGCAAATATTTTATTGATTATTCCTACAATATTTTGTTCCCCTCGTTAGGATATCGCGGTATGAAATATTTCGATCAAGCAATCCAAGCGTTTGAGTTTAAGGATGTACAAGGTAAGCCAAACGTAAATTCTCCTGAGATTGCACTAAGTCAGAATATGCAGGAGAAAGTGTACGTTGCCTTACGCCAAGCACAGGAAGGGCTATCTGGTCTTTACGTGTCACATGCTGCTGAAGATCTTGCGAATGGAAGAAACAGGGAAACAGTTCGCAAAATGGATATTGCCCAAAAAGTAAATCTTATTACAAAAAACGGTTCAATTTTATATTTACCCATTGTAGTAACAACTGCCAACTTATGGACAATGGATTATGATCCGAGTGAAATAAATAGACTCTCTGGAACAATCCCCGCAGATAAACTTACCCTGACAGAAAAAAAATGGATACACTATGAATTTCCACTACCTGATCTCTTGCAAGTAGAAGGTATGACGATTGATGGCAAAGATACACCACGAAAAAGCCCGATCTTTGTTGTTAATGCCAAAGCATTTGATGAGTTTATTGAAGGGATAAAAAAAGACTCCGCAAGCTATATCCTATCCACCAGGTGAAACTTTACAAACAGTATTAATAGATTCATTGTAAAGCCACTAATTGTCACCCGGAGGGTGTCTTAGGTACGCACCTTTTCATATCGTAAGCTTTTTTCTATAAACTCTTTTGTTAGGGAATCATGAGAAGAAATCATTTTATCAGCAAGAGAAGTATCTTGAGGCAACGCGTTTGAGTTTGTTATTGCTATGCATACACATCCTGCTGCTTTTGCAGATTTGATGCCTGATTGGGCGTCTTCTATTACCACGCACTCTGCTGGATTAACACCTAATTTTTCTGCGACTACCAGATATGTTTCAGGATGAGGTTTGCCGTTTTTTATTTCGTCTCCGGTAACGATGATGTCGAAGAATTGTTGGACGTTGAGATTAGTAAGAACGATCGTGAGGTACTCTCTTGATAATGATGTGCCGATGGCGAGTTTGTAGCCAGCTTGTTTGAGGCGATGAATCGAATCGACGATGCCGGGCATGCCTTTCAAATCTGTCTTAATAAGCTCCATAAAAATTTCTGTCTTTTTCATAAGCAAGGTTTCTGAATCAATCGTTAACTTGAGATCCTGGACCATTTCTTGCGCGATGACCGCAGGTTTTTTACCAGCCATTGTTGCTCGGAGATCTTCAGAGAGATCGTTTAAGTGATGATCATATAATTGCAGTGCTTTATCCCAAGCAGCAACATGAAGCGGTTCGGAATCAACCATCGTCCCATCAACATCGTAAATAATAGCTTTTATCATAGAAGATAGAAGGATTATAACAAATGCGTGAGGGCTAGCGTTCTTTGAAGTATTTTATTGCCACAATTGCTCCGTTCATTAGGACAACATAGAGCGGATAGATAATCAGGATCCAATCAAAGTGGGGGACTGCAATCATTGTTAATCCTCCTGCTACTCCGGCGAGGATCCATTGGGGGTAGCTTTCTGTTTTTGGGTGGTGATATGTTTTTATTGCCGTAGGGATTGCGGCGATGCCATCGATGATTACGGCGAGTACCGTTGAGAGGTGAGTTTCTTGAACCGTGATCCAGTAGATAAGTAAGAGGACTGATAAGACGAGACATAAGCGATCAATTTTTGATACACCACCCATGCCGTAACGAAATGATAAAAGAAAGACACTGGCTACGAGTACTACCGTGCTGACAAAAAAGAGTGAAGAATAACCGCCGCCATTTGCGACTTGATTGAATGCAGCAATGGTTGTTAAGATCGTCCAAATTCCCCAGGTGATGCGATGCGGTTTTACTTTTTTGTGGAGGATATCTCGAATGTAGGGGACATACCCAATGAAATTCAAAACAAGTGCGATAAATCCTACAGTTAGTTGCATGAAATAAGTATATCAGAGGGCAAATGTTGGAAGTCTTATTTTTTATTTTTCTTCTGTGATTTTGATGCTAAAGCTGCGATGATGAGCCAAAGGCTGAATGCGATGATGAATAGTCGATTTGGCCAGCCTATAACTACGCTCGAATCTGCTGTTCCATGGTAGGTGAGTACCGTGGTTGCGATGTACCCCATAAAGCCTAGCCATACCATACTTGCAGGAAGTATGAGTAATAATCTCGTTTGCTTTGAGAGATTAGTCCGAAGAAGATTAATCGTGATTAAGGTGATGAGAAATGGCGTACTCAAGATCATAATTGACCCACCAATATTGTGGAGTATCCCATTCGTCGTAAATGCAGCTTTTGCAGTGGTTATTGGGTCTGTTACAAAGATTCCACCCAGTATCATTCCAAATGCTGAAATAAGTAACCAAATAAGACCAATGCGCCCAGTTTTGCTGGTAAGTTGATGCCAATAGATATTGACGAGTCCAACGCTTGCGGTGGCGAGCAAAAAGAATGCTATTTGCATGAGCAATCCATATTGTCCAATTTCATATTCACTAACAACCCTCCAAGAAGGATCAAGCTCAGGCTTAATAATATGGAGAATTGTGAGAAGAAGGATAAAAGAAAAAGCACAAATGACTGTTAAGTACCTAGCAAACTTTCGATCCATAATGTATTACTTTACTCCTTTATGTTTGTACGTATAATAGGTGATCCAAAAAATCCACAGTTGCCATACGAGCCAAGATCCTGATTCAAAGGCAAAGATTAGATTACTCTCTTTTGGAGAAATTGCGAATGCCAAGATGAGCAGTGTGCTTAACAGAGCGGCAATAAGTGATGCTCTATACACATATTTATCCTTGGCGTTTCTTGCCATGATAAATAAACCTCCTGCAAATAAAACGGCTGAAGACCATCCAAGCGTGCTATGAATAACATCACTTACGGGATCAGTTGGATTAAAGGGAACTATCGCCAATAACGCAAAGAGAATCATTGATAATCCAATTATTTTAAGCGGTGCAGGATAGAATTTATGCAGATGATGTCTGACAAAAATCCAGAAAAAAAGACCGGCTAAGACGTAACAAAGAGTAAAGATCAGTTTTGTTTGCGGAAGCGTTGCGAAGTAGCTTATGGGGTATTTCCCTCCAAAATATGCTGGCTGTTGCAGGAAATAAAGCAGTAAGGCAAGCCATTCGACAAGTACTGTTGCAAGACCAGCATAAGCTGCAAATGAATCAATGCGATTTTTGCTCATTTGTTTATTATACGATTTATCGTGCTTGGTTGAAATGACTATGAGCGAACTGTTCAAGATTGGCTACTGAATTTGGTCGTTTGACAATGAGAAGATTTCTTCGGTCATCACCGTAATAGTCAGATTCCTGTGTTGTCACTGCTTTTACATTGCCTTTTTCGTTCAGAAGGTTAACAAAAGGATCTAACTGCGTTCTTGCCATAAAGCCAGGAACTTCAGTAAAGAGCATACCGTGTTGTGGCGATAATCGATCATAGGCTCGGCTTAACAGACGTAAAAATTTGGGTGAATAAGTTCTGAGCCGCTGCTCGTCCTTCTTTTCACTGCCGAATAAATCATCGTCATCAAAAATTTCATCAATAAAAAACGCTCCTTCTGGTTTGGCAACAATGACACCATACTCTTTAATGCCTCGTGATGTATTTTGCGTATCTAAGGTATTCCATGTCTGCGGGAGATAAATATTCCCAGTGACCAAATTCCATTTTGGTGATGAAGTAACTGTCTCTATTCTTCTTATGGCCTTTGCGCGGTCTTCTGTTATCTTTTGGTTTGAGTTATCATCATTCGTTGCATCCTCTGCTAACTGTTTTACTAGCTCTTGTGATGAATCAATAAGTCTTACACCCGTTACGCTATCGACTCGGTCTAAGTAATCAGCAGTAAAAAACCCACTACCAAAGAGCTCAAGCATATCAGTAGGTGTTTCTGCCCAAGCTCTCATTTCTCCTAATTCTTTGAAATCTCTTACACCAACTGCTTTGAGAAGTGGTGCAAAGTAGTAGTCATGTCCACCTCGTTGTCTCAAATCATAAAAAGGAGCATCAACCTCCCACATATCATCTGGGCGCTGGTCCAGTCTTCTGGTAGTCACTTTTAGTGACCGAGCAAGCATAGCGAGATCATTTTCGCGTTCGGTTATCATGGAGGTGAGTATACCAAATATGAGGCTAGAGATCAAACTATAAGACTTTAAATCTGATTGACTATGCTTGGCCGAAGAAGCCTTTGAGGGCGGCGATTAATTGATTGAGGAATTGGATTAAGATCTGCAGTAATTGACTGATTGGGTCATTTGCTGGAGGTGTGGTTGTTGGTACTGGTGTTCCATCTACGCTGGTTGGCGCTGGAGTTACATCTGTTGCTGTTGTTGGTGCAACTGTTGGTTCTACTGCTGTCGTTGGGGCTTGTGTAGGAGCCTCTGTTGCTGCAGGTGGTTCGGTTGGTGCTGTTGTTGGTTCGACAGCCGCGGTTGGTGCTTCGGTGATGGCAGGTGTTGGTGTGACATCTACTGGTGGGACCTCAACTCCGAAGAACTGTCTGATGAGTTCAAAGATCTTCTTGAGCATGTTGATAATTGCTTTCAGCAAGCCGTGTTCATGATTATTACCTTCGTCATCTGGTGCTAAGGTTGGGGTTGCGTCTACAATTGGTCCTTCTGTTGGTTCAATCTCTGTAGGTGCAACACTGATTGATGGTTTAACAGGTGGTTTTGGTTTAGAACAGTTCAACACTTTCTTCCAGAATCTAGGTAAGCATGAATTCTTGAACTGTTGGCATTTGTTTGTTCGATCATGTCGACCAAAGGTTGCAACTTTGACACAACTTCGTGGAGTTTTAGGGCAAGCTGGGAATGAACATGTTGGTCCTTCTCGTCCAACGGCAGAACCATCAGGACATGTTTTTACATCGTCTGCACAAAGTGTTCCTGGAGTAGGGGATACTTCAGGTGTTGTTGTCAGTGCTCCTGTTGGTACGGGGGTAAGTTCACCCGATGCTGTTGGTTCAACTGTAACCGGTACTGATGGTGTCGGTGTTGCGCCATTGTTTGCATCAGGGACTTTGTTAATCAGTTTATCAATAATGTCGAGTAATCGAGGAACAAGTCCTTTTTGTCCATTTCTCCGATGCAGACCGCCTTTATCTTCTGGTTGGTCTGGTTCAAGGACAGCAGGTGTCGGTGATGGTTGTATTGGTGTTAACTCTGGAATATCAGTTGGAGATTCTTCTGGTTCTAATACTGCTGCTGTTGGAAGTGGTGTTGGTGTCGCTACTGATGTCGGCGTAGGGCAGGAACCAAGACAATAAAGGGTTGGGACGACTGCTCCACCTGTTGCTGTCGGAACTGTTGTTGGATCGGGTGATACTGTTTGCGCTGAAACTTGATGGTACCCAGTGATACCGAGTAAGAAAACAAAAATAGCTAGTAAAAATCTTTTTCTTTGTGAACTCATGATGTAACAGGAAAAAATCCCTCTCTTCTAACTAAAGCAAAATACTTCAGCGGTTGTCAAGGGTTCAAACAAAGTGGTTTATAAAAGGGGATTATAATGAGGCTGTATCAAGCTTGATGCCAGGACTCATCGTCGATTTTAATGTGACATTTTTAATACTGCGTAATTTTACCGCTGAGATAAGCGCTTTAATATTGTCTGCGAGTTTTTTATCGCCGAAAGAAAGCTTACCGACGGTTAAATGAAGGATAGGGAACTTTGATTCTGTTTTAAAGTTGATTTGTCCGCCTTCAAATTTTTTCATCGCCTCTTTTGGTTTAGGAGTAACTGTCCCATTCTTTGGATTTGGCATAAGGCCTCGAGGACCGAGTACACGAGCAACTTTTGCTAATTTTGGCATCGAGTCAGGTGTCGCAATCAACACATCAAAATTAATTTGTCCGGATTCAATTTCTTTGATTAATGCTTCAACGCCTTTTGCATCTTCTGTTTGATTAGCAACGACGACACGCATTTGTTTGCCGGTTCCGTGAGGTAAGGTCACGTTTCCTGCAATTCCTTTTTCTAAGGTATTAATATGCAGTTCAACGGTCTCATCAAATTCAGCGATTTTTAATTTAGGGAGAATTTCGAGAGCTTCTGCAAGTTTGTACTTTTTGTTTCGATCAACAAGAGCTGCAACGGTTACGTACTTTGTAGAACGACTTTGCCCTTTTGAAGACTCTTTCTTCTTCATTTTTTGTGCTTTTGAAGCTTCAGACATTACTGGAGCTTCAGCAGTAGGACCGCCTTCTGCTTCTTTTTGTTTTGCAGCTGCAGCCTTTTTTGCCTCAGCACGAGCTTTAGCTTTTTTCTTTTCTTCGTTTTCTTGGTCTTCAAGACCTACTGTTTTGACTCTAATTTTTCCCATAATTTTTTCCTTACTCCACTGAGATGCCCATACTTCGAGCGGTTCCAGCTACGATTCGAGCACCCATTTCAACATCAGAGGTGTTCAAATCTTCTAATTTATCTGTCGCAATTTGACGTGCTTGATCCATCGTTAATGTACCGATTTTTTCTCGTCCTGGTTTTTGACTACCTTTTTCTTTACTCATTGCTTTCTTAATCATTTCAGCAACAGGAGGTTTCTTGGTAATAAAAGTAAACGTACGATCTTCGTACACAGTAATAACAACAGGAATAATTTGACCTTTAAGATCGGCTGTTCTGTCGTTATATGCTTTCACAAACTCCATGATAGGAAGTCCGTGAGGACCAAGCGCGGTACCAACAGGTGGTGCTGGTGTTGCAGCCCCTGCAGGGATGTTTAATTTAATAAGTGTTTTAATCTTCTTTGCCATAGTTTTGGTGATTATATCTTCTGTACTTGTAAGAAATCAAGTTCGACTGGTGTTTCTCGACCAAAGATACTGACGAGAACTTTAATTTTACCGCGTGCTTCGTCAATTGATTCAATTGTTCCAAGAAAGTCATTGAAAGGACCGTCAATAATTTTGACTGCTTCACCAACTGAGAATGCAACTTTGTACAATGGCTCTTCCAATTTCATGAACTTCTGGATAGCTTCAACTTCTTTTTCTGAAATAGGAGTTGGTTTGTTACCAGCGCCGATGAATGAGGTAACACCTTGAGTACTTCGGATCATGAACCATGTTTCATCATCAAGCATCATCTTGATCAAAACGTATCCTGGGAAAATCTTTTCTTTAACGGTTTCTTTTTTACCTTGAGAAACTTTAATGGTGTTACGCATTGGAACGATAATCTCAAAGACACGATCTTTGAATCCCATTGCTTCAATCCGTTGTTTAAGGGAGCGCTCTACTTTATTTTCGTGCCCTGCATAGGTGTGGATGATGTACCACTTAGCATGTTCTGCATTTGGGTGCACTTCTTCAACTTCTTCTTTTTTTTCTTCAGCTGGTTGTGTTTGTGTTTTGTCCATAGTTTATTTTAATAGTAATTCAGTAATCTTTGTAAAAATGAAATCAATCCCTCCAATGTATAATCCTGTCATGACGCTAATAATCAGAACGATTGCTGTTAATCTGATTACTTCTTTGCGACTCGGCCAAATGACTTGTTGTAATTCTCCATACGTCTCTCGTAAAAATTTAGCCGGTGTTGTCATTGATAGTCTACAAAGAAAAAAACATCCGCTCTTGCGGAATCTTCCACACATTGTATCAAATAGGATTGACCATGTAAAGAGCACAACTTAGACGGTTTAATTGACACAAATGAACGACTTATAATAGTGTAATACTGGTTGTGAGTTAGTAAAGCGTAAGGGAATTAAAGGAAAAGTTCTATTTAACGGTTAGTGTGCCCTTCATTCCCATTTGGCGGTGGTTGCCAACTGAGCAGTAGAACTCAAAGCTTCCAGCTTGGTCTGCGACAAATTCAACGTTGTCTTCTTTGCCTGCGCTAATTTGTTCGGTCTTTGCATCAAATTCATCAATGACAAAGTCATGAAATCCGCCAGTATTCTTAAAGGTAATTTTTACTGTATCACCTTTATTAACTTGAAGTTTGTTTGGAGTGAAAGTCATTCCTTTATTTTCTACAACAAATTCTTTGACACTACCTTTTGCTGCTGTCCCTGTTGTTTGTGCTCCTGCAGAAGGAGATGCGGCTTCGGTTGTTGGTGCTGGAGACATTTTACTCGTGCCTTCCATCATTTGATTGCCTTGCATTGGAGTAGGAGATTGGGTAGCTTTATTTTGGGTTGATTGATAATAAACAAGTCCGCCACCAAGGACGATTACTAATACGGCGATTCCAATGACAACATTTTTATTCATCACGGATAGATTACTATACTCTTAGGGCTTTGTAAAGTACTTTCTAAAAAGAAAGTATCTAAATTCTGCTCTAGACAGATGCTCGACTTTTTATTATAATCTGCTGAGAATGAAGAAAAAGATTCGCAAAGCCGTGATCCCAGCCGCTGGGTTTGGTACAAGATTCTTACCTCAGACAAAGGCAATGCCGAAAGAGATGCTTCCGGTTGTTGATAAGCCTATTATCCAATATATTGTTGAAGAACTCGTTGATGCTGGTATTGAAGATATTATTATTGTAACGGGATACCACAAGCGAACTATTGAAGATCATTTCGATCGCCCAAGTATGGAACTCATCGAAAACCTTCGTATGGGTGGTCCTAAAAAATTACCTCTCCTTGAATCAATTGAACGCGTTTCAGATATGGCTAATTTCTACTACGTCAGACAAAAAGGTCCTTATGGAAATGGTACGCCACTCATCAACGTTCGAAAAATGATCGGTGATGAACCGTTTATTTACACCTGGAGTGATGATTTTATTAAAGCAGCGCCAAAAACCCGCTTCCAACAATTGATTGAAGTATATGAAGAATATGGTTCTTCAGTACTTGCTTGTGTCAAAGCAAAACATGATGACGATTATGATCGTTATGGGTTTGCCGGTGGAAAACAAATTAAAGATGGGTTGATTGATGTAGAGACGTTGATTGAAAAACCAGGCAAAACCAACGCGCCATCAGATTTAGCAACGGTCAGTGGCTTTATCTTCACGCCTGACATCTTTGATTACTTGGATAAAGCCCTTGAGAACCTCGGCGAAGATGAAGAACTTTACTACAACAATGCGCTGAAGCTTATGCTTAATGACAATAAACGAGTCCTTGCCTATGCAATCCAGCATGGTAAGTTCTATGACACAGGGAACAAACTTGAATATCTCAAGACAGTCATCGAGTTTGGTCTTGAACATCCAGACATTAGTGAAAAATTCCGCGATTACCTCAAAAAATTAGACATCTAACATCCGCTCGTGAATACAATTTTTTTTGCTGCGAAACTCGCCTAAGTATATGGCTCAGACAGTCTTGCTGCAAAAAATTGCATTCACTCGCTCCCGCTGATAAGTTGAATGTGATGAGTGGCATCCCGTATAATAGGTAGATGTCCACGAAAGTTTTATTTTTTCTCTCAGGAGCTTGTCTCTTTTTTACCTTTATTCTTTTCTCCTTTCTTGTGCACAAGAATCTTTTTACCAAACTTGATTTTGATACGACTGTTCGGTTGCAGGATAAGATTCCACGACGGGTTGATTCGGTCTTTTCATTTCTGAGTGATATCGGGAGTTTTGAACCGATGCTTGTCGTCCTTGTTGGTATCCTGATTTTCTTTGTTGTTTCTAAACGGATCATGGCTGCGTTTGTGGCGTTGAGCGGGTTTGTGGGATTTCATTTGATTGAACTCTTTGGCAAATACTTTGTTGATCATCCGCCGCCCCCACAATTTTTGCTGCGTACGCAGGATATTGTCGCATTCCCGCAATTCCATGTCCGGCAAGAATTCTCGTATCCATCTGGCCATTCGGGCAGAGCACTCTTTATTGCGACGATTTTACTCATCCTGATTTGGCAACAAAAGAAATGGTCACCTGCGTTACGTGCGATTGCTTGCTGTGTTGTTGTTAGCTACGTTGGTTTAATGCTGCTTTCACGGATTTATTTGGGAGAGCATTGGTTGTCAGATGTCATTGGTGGAGCGATGCTGGGGACTGGTTTGGCATGCATCACCGGAGCATTTTTAGTAGGAAAAGGTAAAGGTGGTCATTTACCCAAATACAAAGTTGAGATTAAACGAGTAAGCTAATCTAATTTGGATATTTGAAACTGGCAAGCATTGTATCGAGTGTTCCTCGTCTACCTTGAGCGGTTGAGAATACCGCGATACTATTCCCAATCTCGACATAGGTGCCGACTTCCGCTGTGGTGGTTGGATCTGCTGGCTCATTTACTGATTGGAAATCAAATGCTCGTTGTCCGCTCACTGTACGATTTTGGAGCTTAGTCATCTTTTGTGATCCACCATTCGGATTTTGGATGACGGATACCGTTCCGTTGCCTGCAGCATATGATTTGTCAAAGTCTTGGCCAATAGTTTTGCCAAGAATTTTAGGGAAGACAAGGAGCTGGTATTCCGCTGGGACTGCTGAATTCACTGCATTGCGAAACTCAATAGAACTAACGCCAAATCCTTGTGCTGTTTCTCTCACTTGTAATTCACCGGGATATGAAACAGAGAATTTCCCCTCAGCATTTTGATACGTACTCATTTGTCCCGGTTGCGCAGCATTCGGTTGGATAATTCGGGGGGCGGCTGTCCCTGGTTTTGTTGTCCCATTTGGATTGTTTGTTTTACTTTGCTCCATGAGTTCTTTGGCTTGCTTCGCCAAATCGGTAAGATCTTGGGGTGACGTTGTCCCCGATGTTGTGCTTGTCGGAGCAGGACGCAGATCTTTTGTATTGTTGTAGAGAAAGATGCCGATGCCAATTGCGACGCCGATTACAATGAATGCAAAGACAAAAAAAAGAGATTTACTTGGGGTATGATAAGGCGATTCTGGTGGGGGATTAGGAATTGTCTGTTGTGGTGGTTGAGGAGCCGAAACTTCCATGATATTTAGTATTTCATGAGAGTGGGGTGTCTGTCAATTTTATAGCTTAACTTCTTTGGTAGTCGTTGGTGTTTGATAATATTCAAGTGTTGCGTCATCTTTCCACGCTTTGAATAAACCCTTTTCCGGGAGGAGTTTCATTTTGTAGTTTGTGAGATCAATGGTAATGATACTGGTTGCAGGATTAATGGTGATATAGTTGAACGTTTCTCCATAACTGAACGCTGCTCGTTTGCCATCGGGGGAAGGAAGTAATTGGCTGAGTATCGCGTTTGTCGTGAGGCGAAGAGAAGGCAGGGCTTTTTTCATATCTGCAAGCGAGATCTGTTTAATAATTTTTTCTTGCGGAATTGAATAAACGGATATTTTTTCATAATCTGCCTCAAGTGGTGAACCTCCGATAAAGGTTACTTTTGAAAAATCTTTTGAGAAGAAAAAGGAATCTCCAGGGGATGCTTCAAATGCTTTTCCGATAATTCTGCGTTCGGTGGTTTTGGTATTGATAATCATCACTTCATCTAAGATATCCCAATCATTTTTCCTAATTATTTTAACGATTAAATCGTTCTGTTTGCCATTGGCTGTATAAAATTTGCCAGGTTTTGGTGTAGCAGAAGGCGATGCTGGTGTGACTGTTGCGAGTTCTTTGACGAAGTATTGGTAACTTTGATCAACCGTAGGAAGCGGTGTTGGATAGTTGGTTGGGGTAAGTGAGGCTTGTTGTTTTTTTTGCTCAGCAGCTTTTTTGTCCTTTTGTATTTGTTCAGAGGGTGATGCCAGGATTCCCGCAATTATCGCAATGAGTCCGATCACCGCTATCCCTCCTCCCACCGCGAGAACAATTTTTTTGTTGGCAAAGAGTGATTGAATCGGTTGGGGCTCCATGGTACTATCTGTAGTATGTCAACAAACCGAGAGGAATTCAAGTAATGGAGAAACTGTTTATCCCAATCCTGCTAGGAACTACTCGTCCCAAACGAAGGTCGTTTCATGCTGCCAAGTTGGTAGAACGCATCGGAAAAACGATTGCTGAAATTGATGTCCAACTGGTTGATCCCGCCGACTATCATTTTCCCTACGATGGTAATGATGAAGAAAACAAAGACCCTAAATACACTGCATTAACAGAAAAAGCAGATGGATTTTTTATCGTTACACCCGAATACAATCATAGTTTTCCCGGGACACTCAAACGTATGCTGGATAGCGAACTCACCAATTATATCCACAAGCCCGTCGGATTTGCTGGGGTATCAGATCGAATCTTTGGTGGTGTGAGGGCTATTGAAGCGCTTATCCCAACTGTTCGAGAATTGGGAATGGTGGTAACGTTCGCTGACCTATATTTCCCTGAAGTGCAGAAGTTATTTGATGAGAAAGGGGAGTTGCAAGACGCGTCATATATCAAAAGGATTGAGCGCGCTTATGCAGAACTCATTTGGATGGCAAAAGCACTGAAGTGGGGGAGGGAAAATTTGGGTGGCATTTATCACCCAAATACGCTAACGTAATAGTATGTCAGAAACAGGAGATGTATCAGGAGAAGGCCGTAGGTGGCGATTTCCGAAACGAAGGAAAGAAGCTTCATCGCAACCAGAAAGAAAAGAAATCTTAACTGGTGAACAGGTGGGCAAGTATGCCAAATATATTAACGCACGACGAGCAGACTTTGAACGGGGTGATCATAATGCTCCTGAAGGAGTCATTAGGAAGCTTGCTCATGTCATGAGCCAAGAGATTGAAAAAAATACGCTTCCCGCTGAGAGCAATGCTGATGGTACATATACGTTGAAACAAATTGTACTGGGTGATTCAGCTACTGATCGGGATGTTACTTATATTCTTACCCCTCCTGATGATCTGCCCTCTCAAGATACACTTTTCGTTTGTGTTAACCAAGATCTGACTGGAGAAGGGAACACGATAAAATTTTTGGATGGCAGAGCGAATGCGTTTGGTGGTTATGCCGCTCGGCATAGTACCGGAGCTGAAATACATCAAGTAGATCCCACAGAACATTTGACGAGTGGTTATGGGATCGATAGTGATAGTCCTTTCCAAATAATAGACGTGTTTGAGAAAATGTCACTTCTTGATCCCTCCACTTTGGGGTTACCTCCTGAACCAGATCATCTCAAATTTTACGATACCGTTGCTGAGGCTTATGGATCTGTTTTACGAAGAGGTATTCGCAGAGATCCTGAACTGACATTGGTCGATAATGGTAAAATTGCGCTTTCTGACGACTATCCCTTAACCAAAAAATTAGAACCCAGTTCAGATGAAGCACTCCAGCGACAAAGAGAACAAGAAGATCACAGGCTTAGTCAGCAAGAAGTAGGTCATGAAATCCAACCTGCTACAGAGGAAACAAAAGCGAAACTATTGGATACTGTTAAGACAAGGCTTGGGAAAAAATTGATAGGGAGTGTTATTGCTCCTTCAGGGATGGTCTATGAACTACGAGATTTGTCAGGATTATTGACAGATGATTTAGTTGCTAGTGTAACCGTCGGTCGTCCTCGTCAAAAGAATTATGATGCAATTCTTACTGAGATAGCTCGAGAGAAAACAGGAGTGTTAGTCGTTGATCAATTTGATCAGAGGAATGGAGAGGTAAAAGGTCATGCTTCACAAAAAGAGACGGGCCTCAGTACTGTTACCGAAACAGATGCAAACGAGCTTGTTGAGGTACTCACCGATAGGTATACAACCTTATTAGAGTAGGGCACTGCGAATGGATGGCTTTAGTTCGACAGCATGTCTCGTTTGCTCTTTAGGCAGTGCAAAAAAGACGGTTGTTCCTTGATTAATCTTACTCTTTAGCCATAGTTTGCCTTTATGTTGTTTGATAATTCGCGAGATAATATAAAGTCCTAAGCCTACGCCTTTGATATTGTATTGCTTTTTGTCTTGTGCTCTGAAGAATCTTTCAAACACTTTTTTCTGCTCATCTTTGGGGATCCCAAAACCAAAATCTTGGACGCTGACGATTATTTGTTTGTCATCCTCGGTAACGGACACGATGACTCTGTCTGCTTCGGGTGAATATTTAATCGCGTTGGTAATCAGATTTGCTAACACTTCATGCACTTTATCCTTGTCTGCAAAGACCCAACCGTTTGTGTTGCCTTCAAAGGAGATATGATGCGTGTCTGAAGTATATTGAAATGTCTCAACTGTTTCTCTTACCACTTGTGTGATATTCAACCGTTCTTTTGAAAGAATGAGTCGATTCGTTTGTAATTTGTAGACGCTGCTAAATGAATGAAGCAGTGTTTTGAGTCGGCTCACTTGTTTCTCCACTTTTGTTAAAAGAAATTGTGATTTCTTGTCCTGTGTCTTTGTGTGATATCCTTGCAAGATTTCAAGAAAGATGTGGAGACTCGTGATGGGGGTTTTGAGTTCGTGGGTTACGTATCCGACAAAATCGTCTTTGTATGTTTGGATAATTTTGCTTTTGGTAATATCTTGCACTATCAATAAAATAAGTTCTTTTTGTGTCTCAGGAACGATGATTCGACTAGCGCGCAGGAGGACTGTTTTTTCTCCAAGCGAGGGAAAAGTATGCGTAATTTCGGCTGTTTCTGAAGCTTTCTTTTGAGAGAGTAGCGCTGAAAGAAATTTTTTTATTGGCGGGATATTCCATCGTCCGTTATCAAAATCATAAAAATGTCCATCGTACGCTTCTTTTACTTTAAATATTTTACAAAAAGCTGCATTGGCGCAGTGAACATTCAGCTGATTATCCAGAACAATAAGCGGATCAGGGAACAATTCAATAATGGCTTTGGAACAGGATGCGTGGTGAGGGAATTTTCTTAAACGAACGGGGGAGAGGTCTTTATTTTTATTGTTTGATTGTTTTTGTTCAGCTTTTATTTTCAATCGTTTAACCCACTGCTTTATATCATAAGATTATTAAAAAAACAAGCAGAGGCCTAGGGAAATATATTATTCCCATTCCATCGTAGCAGGGGGCTTAGTCGTAATATCATAGACGACACGAGAGACATTGGGGACTTCGTTGACAATTCTTGATGAGATTTTTTGTAACACTTCATGGGGGAGATATGCCCAGTGTGATGTCATGACATCAACAGATTCATATGCTCTGATCCCGACGACTTCAGCAAAAACTCGTGCATCGCCTTTGACAGCAGTACTATTCGCGCCTGTCATCACGGCAAAACATTGAAAGACTTTTTCGTAGTAGCCGGCTTGTTTGATTTCGTCCATGACAATTTTGTCAGCAATCTTGACTTGTGCCAATCGTTCTTCCGTCACTTCACCACGAATGCGGACGGCGTATCCTGGTCCCGGGAATGGTTGTTGCATCACAATTTCTTCTGGCAATCCGGCAAGTCTCCCAAGCTCTCGAACTTCATCTTTGTAGTAATTTCTCATTGGCTCAAGGAGTTTGAGTTTCATATCTTTTGGTAAGCCACCGACGTTGTGATGTGATTTGATGTGTGATGCATGTTTGGATCCTTTCGATTCAATGACGTCAGAATAAATTGTCCCTTGTCCTAAGAAGGTTGCATCTTTGTGTTTGTTTGCGATCTCTTGGAAAATATCTACATACAGTCCGCCAATAATTTTACGTTTTTGTTCAGGATCGGTGACGCCTTTCAGTGCTGTTAGAAATCGTTTTCTTGCATCAATAATCAAGAGGTCGGCTTGGACAAGTTTAGAAAAAATAAATGAAACGAGCTTATCTGTCTCTGGTCGCATCAAGCCACTTTCCACATACACAGGTATAAGATTTTTGCCAATCGCTTTACCAATTAAAAATGCTGCAACAGTTGAATCGACGCCACCCGAAACTGCACAAATGACTTTTTTGTTTCCAACTGTTTGTTTCATTTCTGCAATAATTTTCTGCGGATCAAGAGAAATTGGTTGCATATTTTCTTCACAGATTTCAGCGAAATTTCGTAAGACTTCCAATCCATATTCTGTGTGATGTGCTTCGGGATGAAATTGGACACCATAAAGTTGGTCTTTTTTGTTCTCAACAGCTGAATACTTGACCGTTTGGGTAGCTGCTAATGCTTTAAATCCTTCAGGGAGTGCAATGACAGAGTCACCATGTGAGACGATAACCGAATACTTCTTTTGTGGAATGTTCGAGAGTACCCCATGTCTCTTGTTTATCTCAATCGTTTCTGGTCCGTATTCTTTCGTCGCATTTTCCACCGTTCCACCAAGCAGTTTTGCCATCAATTGCCAGCCATAACAAATACCAAGAACGGGGATATGCAAATTGAGCAGCTCTTTAGAAATAGTTGGTGCGCCTTTTTCATAAACAGAAGATGGCCCACCTGAAAGGATAATGCCTTGAGGGGTTACTTTTTTTGCGTATTCGAGTGCTTCTTCAGGAGAAGTGTATTCCACAGTGACACCAAGTTGACGAAGTCGTCTGCCGATTAAGTGAGCGGTTTGTGATCCAAAATCAACGATGAGAAGCATGATTAATTATAGCACAGAAATTATTTCTTATATAGATACTTCTCCCACAGTTTGCGAAAAAATGGTAATGAAAGCGTTGATAATAAAAATCCAATAGCCGGGACGATGGCGTTTATCCATGGGCTGTCGACATGAATGGCATTGAGGTACAATCCAATCGCAAAATAGGTGAAGAGAATTAATAAGATGCGTCGTGTGTAACTTGTTTCCCATGCCTTATTCGTCTCGACATTCTTATTCCGGTGTTTGATAAGCTGAATTTCTTTTTCAAGTTCTTCAAGTGTTGCCATAAGAGTAGTATATCAAGAAATACGCGCAACAACACGGACTGGTGCTGCGTCGGTATGAAATTTGGCTGGAAGAGCGATTACTTCAAAATCATTTATCGCTAGGAGTTGGTCAAGATTCGCGAGGTTTTCTAGGATCAAGATTTCATGTTTGAGAAAGGTTGTGTGAGCAATCCATGGTTGATCATGATCTGGTCCGAGTGTATCCATGCCGATTATCTTGATACCAATCTCTACCATCTTTTGTGCAAACCCTTCAGTGATTTCAGGATAATCGTTGAAATAATCACTTGTTCGATATTTCTCACCAAAACCCGTATACAGCAAGATGATCGAATCTTTTGCGATCTCTTTATCGTTAAGTACCGCTTCGTCAATAACTTTCTTCCCGCGTACATCTAAGAGCACGCCATTTCCAAAGCAGTTATCCAGAGCAATATCATCGATATATTTGCCGTTTGCGACCATATGAAACGGTGCATCCATATGGGTGCCAACATGCATGATACTTGTTATCTTATGATCGTTGTAGGTATCTTTTTCAATGAATGCAACTTGCTCCAACGTTGCTTTTGGATCGCCAGGGAAGACAGGCATATTGTCGGTGAAGGTGTGTGTTAAGTCGATATACTTCATGGCATGAATAATTTTTTTGTTGCAGCTAATTGTTCTTTGTCGTGCATTACTCTGAAGAGTTTTAAAATCAGTTCTCGATCTCGGAAGTTTTCTTCCCGCGCAAGTGTCAGTAGTTGTTCAAAAGTGACAAATCGAAGGGCAATTTTTTCTCCGGCATCAACGTTTTGTTCAGCAACTTTTTTGCAGTTCTTGGCGATAAAAATATAGATCGCCCAATCAATTTTGTCGTGTGGTTGCACCGCATGCCAAAGCGTCCATTCAGTTGCTTCATAACCAGTTTCTTCTAACAGCTCTCGTTTGGCTGCTTCCAGCGGTGTCTCTCCTGGATCCATGCGGCCGCCAAAGGAACCAATGAATGGTGCAGTTCCTGGTTGCTCTTGTTCTGAAAGCATAATCTTGCCATCGGTGGTGATCGGGATAACGCTCACCGTATCCGCACGTTTCATTTTTTCAAACGTTTCTGTTTTGCCATTATATAGTTCTTGCTCCCATTGATAGATGTCATACATAACCCCAGAGAAAACTTTTTTTGCGTGATCGGGGATTGGTTGTTTTGAGTGAGGACGCTTGATTGTCATGAGGAAATTATATCATGACAGGATATTGACACGTGTTTGTATATCCTTTAGTCTGAGTTAGTGAGGGCTTTTAAACAAATACTTTTATTCTTTGGTACGGGAGTTATCTTACTTCCACTCTTTACTGGTTTTGCTCATGCAAGCGAACTTTTGATCCCTGCATATTTTTATCCTGATATCTGGAACACCACAAACAAGTGGTACACGATGTGTGATACTGCTCCTGCTCAATCTGTCGTTATTGTGAATCCAGGGAGCGGGCCTGGTCCATCTATCAGTAGCGATTACTCAGACGTAGTTCCACGTTGCCAAAATAACAATATCAATGTAATTGGATACGTTGACACTGCCTACGGAACAAGATCTCTTAACGCGGTAAAAGCAGATATCGATACGTTTTACAGTTGGTATGGCGTCGATGGGATTTTCTTTGATCAAATGTCTTCAAGTGACACGACACAAAGTTATTATGAAGAACTGTACGACTATGTTCATACCAATGCGCCAAGCAATCAAGAACTCGTCGTAGGGAATATGGGAACAGCACCGACAACGGATTGGGCACTCGATACACCAGTCGTTGATATCCTTGTTATCTTTGAAGGCACACACACCTCATTCAGTTCGTTTACGCCACCAGCTTGGGTAGGTGATTACGATCCAACTGATTTTGCAGCGCTCGTCTATGACACCGGTTCAACAGATTACGGCAGCACCTGTTCAGGGATTAGCAACAAAGGCATTGGCTATCAATATGTCACCGACGACAATGGGGCAAACCCATGGGATACACTTCCACCTTATTGGACTACAGAACTAAGCGGTTGCTAGTGCGCCTCACGTGCGAGACTTTTCTTCAGATATTCTTTTGCGGGTTCGAGCGATGAAGGAAAGGCTAGCAAGATTCCCCCTCTTTGTTTAAACATTTGTTGCCGCTCTGAGGTTTCATTAATTGCTTCAGGTGAGGCCATCACAATATACCCAAATTGATTAGTAGCAAAACACTCTTGTAATGGTGCAAATTTCTTAGCAATCAGATCATTGCTAAAATTTGTATCGAGGATACCTCTTTTTGTGGTTTTTCTTGCTTCGATAAATACCGGTAATGTATTTACACGCAGAAGTTCATCATACTTTGTTATTGCACTATCCCCATTTTTCTTATGAGAGACAATCTCATTATATTTATTTTTGTCTATTCTAAAACCATATTCCCTCAGCTTAAAAGGACGTCTGATCGGGTTTAATTTAACAGCTTCATTGTCTTGTTCAAATTTCGCAACGGTGTTAATGATATGCATGTTCGTTATGACATCAAAAATCTCAATAGCATCATGATTTTTCTCAGGATTTAGATTAAGATGCATAAGGAGCTCTGCTACCTGATCAATGCCGTAAGGTTCTGCTACTAATGCTTTTGCGCATTTGTCTAAAAGGTCGTTAGAAGTTAAGGTAACTGGAGAGGATCGTATCTGCTCTTTATGCAATGATCTGAATTGTTCCATAGTCAGCGAAGTATAAAGCAGCGCTGTTGTTTGAGCAAGATGGAGAAAGAAGTAGCTAACAAAGATTATCCAAACGTAAATGCATAGAGTTCTGCGTTATTGTCTTCAAATTCTAATCGAAGCAGGTGTCGAGCTGATGATGGTAAGTTAATCAGTTTGTATAATCTATCGCTCGTCACCGTTACCACGCCTTTTTTATTATCCGCACCAAAGTCTTGTTGCTTGCCATCGACAAATACTTTTACTTTTGCGCTGCCATTCTTTGGCCGCATGACAAGAAAGACTTCTTTTGCTTCAAAGTTAAGCACAAGTTTGGCGCCTTTTTCTGGAGCGGCATATTCTCCCGTCAAAAGCCATTTGCCTGAGAACGCAAAGGCGTCATGAGGGATTTCTTGTGGTGCAGTATAGTTTACTATTTGATTCTCTGAAGTTGATTCAGGAGAAGCGAAGTTTTGCATTCGTTCGCTGCCGAGATATGTTTCAGGTGTTTTTGAAACTATCGTATAGTTTGGATTACTAATCTTAGTAGGCAATTTTGTCGCACCTGTTTCTTTCAAGAGTTCTTGGATGGCTTCTTCAGTTTGATCGTATTCGCCTTCACCAAAATGACTGTAGCGGATGAATCCGTCTTTATCGATAAGGTATTTGGCAGGCCAGTAGTGATTATCATATGCTTGCCAGGTAGCAAAGTTATTGTCCTGAACGACAGGATACGTTAACTTAAAATCTTTGATTGCTTGCTCAACATTTTTAGGATTTTTTTCAAATTCAAATTCAGGTGCATGGACGCCAATGATAACAAGCCCCTTGTCCTCATACTTTTTCCACCAATCACGAAGGTAGGGAAGTGTGCGTTGGCAATTGATACATGAGTAAGTCCAGAAATCTACAAGAACAACTTTGCCTTTGAGTTTGTTCAGTGTAAGCGGTTCACTGTTAAACCATTCTCCTCCAGGAATAAGCTCATGAGCGAGTGCTCCTTTGGGAAGCGAGAGTGCACTACCTGGTGTTTGTTGGACTGTCTGATTGGCGGGTTTATTATGCAACTTATTCAGTTGGTCTTGAATCGGTTTAATGTCTTCGATCTTGGTTAATCCCGTGCCATATTGGGGGAAGGTTGTGAGAATAAATGTTTGGAATTTTCGATCAACGTTGTTAAGGATCGCAAGTGCGGTGAGGATCATCAGAATGCCAAAGATTTTTTGAATTTTCTCGGTGTTGGTTAACAGCCAAGGCACTCGTCTAAGGAGTTGTTGTCCACCGTACATAATAGCAAACATTGGGATCGCGGTACCAACTGCGTAGGCAAGGGTAATGAAGAATGCTGCACTTGTTACGCTGCCCGTAAGTGCTAACGAGATGACTGATGCCAGAATAGGACCAACACAGGGGGTCCAAAGCAGTCCGAGCGAAAGCCCGACAATGACTCCGCCACCAAAGCCTGTTCTGTTTTGGGATTGGGGTGCGAATTGCGCTAGTTTGGTAAAGAGTTTCTCAATCAATTTTTGTACTTGAGGAATGATTAATGAAAGACCAAATCCTGCAATAACAATGACGGAGATAAATCTCAGTGTATCTGAAGGAATCCCTGTTGCCTTAACGATGGTTGAGAGAAAAAGGGTAAAAAAAGTAAAGCTGATGATAAAACCAACGACGACACCAAACGGTCGACGTTTGCTGTTTTTATGATCGCCAATGGATGATGAAAGAACTATTGGTAAAATTGGAAGAATACAAGGAGAAAGGATGGTAACAACTCCAGCAATGAAGGCGAAAAGTACTAATAAAATCATAGCTCCTTAGAATACTTCAACACGTGTTCCGACGTTTGCCCAGTTAAAGAGCCATTCACTGGCGGCTACCGGAACATTGACGCACCCATGAGTATATTTACTACCAAAAGCATTGTGCCAATATGCTCCGTGAATTGCATAGGCTTGATAGAAGTACATAACGTTTGGGACGTTTTTAATGAAGTAAGGTTCATATGGTGGATAATGACCTTTCATATCTTGGACAGGAATTTTTCGTTGAATCTTAAAACTTCCTTTAACTGTTGGTGTGTAATACATGCCGGTTGAGACTTTTGTTTGGTATTTAATCTGTCCACCTTCCCAGGCATAAAGCATTTGTTTTCCGGTATCAACAGTGATGAGTTTATCTGAGGTGACGATATCAGCATGAGCTGGAGCTGGAAAGAAGAAAAACAATCCAAAGAGCAATAGAAAGAGTACTTTTTTCATCCATCTCTACAGTAACATGTCTGGTATCTTTTTGTCCAGTATTGCTTTGATTTTGGTATTGCACTATCATAAAAAGATGGAAGATAGGTACATAATTGGGATATCCGTTCTAGTTATTGTCTTAGGATTTATTGCTCTCTGGAAGAGAGAAAAAGACCGCAAGAGAGACTTGGAAGGATCGAAAACAGAATTCGTCTCGCTTATCTCTCATCAACTCCGAACGCCACCATCAACGATTAAATGGTATGCCGAGATGCTCCTTCGTGAAGACAAAGGAGTTCTCACCGAGGATCAGAAAAAATATGTTCGCCAGATTGCTACTTCCAGTCAACAAATGATTACGTTGACCAATGCGCTTTTAAATGTCTCACGTTTGGAATTACAATCATTTGCTATAGAACCGGAAGAAGTTGATACGACGAAGATTGTGAAGCAACTCCTCGTGACATATCAGCAGCAAATTCTGGATAAGAAGTTGCAGGTGCACGAATCATATGAAGAGAATCTCCCGTTACTTACTACTGATCCGAAGTTCTTAACAATTGCCCTGCAGAATCTTTTGATAAACGCGATTACGTTTACTCCTGAAAATGGTCAAATTACGCTGAGCGTCACGAAAGAAGGCAAAGATAAAATTCACATTAAAATTATTGATACTGGTTGTGGTATTCCTAAAGATCAACAATCACAAATCTTCACCAAACTTTTCCGCGCGAGTAATGCTAGGATGATTGATCGAAAAGGAAACGGATTAGGTCTGTATATCGCCAAATCAATTATCACCACCATGGGAGGGAAGATCTCGTGTGAAAGTGAAGAGAATAAAGGAACAACCTTCTCTCTCGTACTTCCTCGATTAGGTTTGCATAAACGACGCGAAGGTTCTCGTTTAGATTAACGGCACCTTGCGATAAGAATTTAATTATATTACTATAGTGTTTATGGACGCCGCAAAGAAAAAAGTCTTATTAATTGAGGATGACGAGGCAATGCTTGATGCCTTGTATGATACGTTTAGTGGCGTCGGCTTTAATGTTTATAAAACCAGAGATGGTAAAGAAGGACTATCTTCTGCATTTTCAGAAAAACCGGATGTTGTTATCTTGGATTTATTGATGCCTAAGATGGATGGCACGGTGTTAATGGAGCGTCTTCGTGAAGACGACTGGGGGAAAGAGGTTCCTGTCATTGTTCTTACCAACGTCAATCCTGAAAAGAATGATATTTTGGATGGCGTTATCACTTACAAACCTGCATACTATTTAGTGAAATCAGATGTTTCTCTGGAGACTATTGTGAGTAAAGTCAAAGAACTCCTGGGGATACAAGATTAATAGCCTGGGAAATAATCTGTTTTAATATTGCCTCGTTTGATACCCATCTTCTTCAACATATCTTTATACGCAACCACCAATGGTTGGGGTCCTGAAATATAGAAAAAGCGAGTTGCATAATCAGCGGCATATTTTTTGATGATATCTTCAGTGAGATGGCCTACTTCTTCTTTCCAATCAGCAGGGGGTTCTCCGCTGATAACATGGACAATCTTTAATCCAATCTTATTCTTTGCTTCTTCAAACAGATCATCATACACAAATTCTTCTTTGCTTCGGCCGAGGTAAAAGAGTGTGATGGGGGATGCGATATTGTTATCAAGCATATATCGAATCATACTTCGAAACGGTGTAATTCCAATACCTCCGGCAATAAATCCATACGAGACATTTGGTTTTTTCGGTAACACAAATTCTCCCTCGAGATTGGTGGCAAAGAGCGCGTCGCCTGGTTTTAGTGCAAGGAGCGTTTGTTTGAAGCTACTGGCTTTGTCGGGGATTTTGATGGCAAGGTGTACCTGGTTCTCTGTGGGGCTTGAAGCAATGGAAAAATAGCGTCTGTTACCACGACTATCTGGATAAGCAGATGAAATCGTCCATTCGAGGAATTGTCCGGGGAGGAAATGAATTGGTTTGTTGGGCGTAAAAAGAAATTCCCAAATGCCCGCTGCCAGTTCTTTTTTTTCTTGTAGGACCAAACGATATTTGGTACTAAAATGGACAGCCCGTCCTAAAATATTGGCAGTGAGCAGGGCAAGCTCCATGCTGTAAAAGACACCTAAGTACGTTTGATAAATGACCATCATGAACCCGGCAACGATACCAAAATATAATCGAAGTTTTTTATTTGCTGGAGAAGTAACTGGTTCGGGAAGCATGATAAAGGTGAAGAACAGTGTCCCTGGATTAATGAGATAGCTGGGGATTTGTGCAATGGTGATATTTTTGAAAAGCACTAAAAAGAGTGTTGAGCTAATCAAAAAGCTAAACACGAGATTGAAGCGTTCTGTTTTATAGATTACCAATAATCCGCCAATCAGAACGAGTGGCAACATCAGACTGTTTCCGGCCCACCAGCTTGCTCCTTGGTTCAAAAGAATCCCTGTCGCGACGACGGCAAAGGCAGCTGGGTTGAAGAAATGCTGTTTGTTAATCACGAGCAGATATTTAGATGCCATGGCAAAAAGTGCTGCTAAGGTGAGGAAGAGCAGATTCTCCATGAGGGCAAGTGGACCGATTATGAGAATAAGAATCAGGCCGGTAATAAATTGTGATTCAAAGTTTGGTTTGACTTTGACGATCCAAGCAAAAGCTTGATTGATCACCCAGCACAAGGTAATTAAATATAGTCCTGAAAAAAGAAAATCAAAAGGACTGTAGGGGAAGATTCGAAAGAGACTGAAAATAACCGCTGCACCATATAATACCAAGAGGTAATACAGCATCAACCGGTACATGGTGATTTTGTTGAGGAAGGAATCAATGATGTTCATGGGACAATTAGATTGTAAAGCATACCTGTATATGTCGCAAGATAAACTTTGCAACTCAGCACAACATGCGGTATACTACTACTCTAGAAAGCCTATATGGGTCGTCTAGAACAGAGATCATCTTATCTTGCCTCGAAATATACCTCTTGTTGTTATTTGTCTTTTATTCTTGATTCAGCTCAATTAATACTATGAGCAGTGAAAGAGGCGAACACCATCTGTCCTCTGATAAACGCAGTGCCAATCCTGAAAATTACACAAAGAAGAAAAAGACTGGAGACAATAAAGCTCCAGCGCCTGCTGTTTCTTTATTTAAAAGCGATGTACTTAAGCCTCCAAGAAGGCGCGTGGAAGGAGTTTCTTCAGGTATGACGCAAGAAATAATTTTTCAACCACCACCTACGAATCCAGTAGAGAAAAGCGAGGGGTTGGATAGTGAAATATTTATCGCAACAGGTGAAATAATGGCAGCTTATGGACTCAAGCAGACTCGAACATCACGCATGTTCTCGGGCCTCCCTGTGACGAGATGGCAAAATCGTAATTATTACCGCCGCGATGATGTTCGAGAAGTATGGAGAGAATACCACAAGAATCAACGGAGCAGTGAAGGTACGTATCTTGTCGACGGCGTAGAAATGGCTCCAAAAAACTATTTTAATAGTGAGTTTGGTGTCTCGTATTACCAATTAAAGAAACATTTTGAAGGATTACCGGAGAGAAAAGTTGGAAGGGTCACCTTGTTTCCTGTGTCAACGGGGCTTGAAAGATTAGAGCCTTTTTTAGAGCTTCCCGAAGTAGATAAAAAAACAGGAATTTATAAAGATGAGGAAAAAACTGAATGGGCTTCGGTATCTGGTCTGTCAAAACTATTTAATGTTTCAGAAGAAACAATTATTTCGGCTATCGATGAAACATCATCTCTTCTCTACATAAAAGCAATAAATGGGAAACTCACAAAAGGGTATAAGGTCGCTGCGATTCGTAAGCAAATTTCTGGAATTTTAGCTCGTCCTTCTTTTGATTCAAAAGAAACAAAAGAGGAAATGCTTACAAGTCAACAATTAGCAGACGAATATGATTTAACGCTCAGGGAGGTAGTATCCTTTTTAAGACCTATTGCTGTGAAAATGAGTGGAGGAAATTTTAATGGTTATCCTAAATCTTTGGCAAGAGAAAGATTAGATGCTTTTTTTGCGTACCCAGAGGTTGATAAAAAAGTGAGAAAACATACGACTGAGGAAGGTGATGTTTATATGAGTCAACAGAGAATCGCGGATGAATTGGGAATCCGCATTGATAAAGTGATCAAGATAAATAAAACGAAAAATGTCCCTCATCTACCAACGCGAAGTGGGATGGAAACGATTGTTCTTTACAAAATTTCTGATGTAGTAGCCGCTCTACAGGCAGAAAAAGTGGAAAAAGAGCGTCAAGCGAAAATACGACAAGCAAAGGCGATTAAAGAGATTAACGAAAGAGTTGGGAGGTATCTTAGTGGTCAAAAAGAAGAAGAGAAAAATTTATTGACCGAAGATCTACTCGCTCTCGGTCTCACGTATAAAGTCCAAAGATATTATCCTGGAGGTTATCCGCAACTGCGAGAAGATTATAACTTAACGCCAATACGGAGAACTAATTGGGAGAGCATGGCTGAAAAAGAAAAGAAGGAGCGAATTGAAAAGAGAGCACGTGAGCTGCTTGCAGATGGGATAGTTCTGAGTAGTAAAAGTATTAAGAAAGTTTCAAGCACCTTCGATCGAGAAATTAGGAGAGAGTATCCTGGAGGCATTATCGCGCTTCGGCATAAATTGGGAGTAGAAGACACTGTTAAGGAAGAGCGTGATTGGAAAAAAGAAAAAAATCCGGCTGAAGTGATTCGAGCAGAAGTGAAAGCGGTTATTGCTCAAAATAAAGGGCAACTAACAACCCCTATGTTGGAATCAAAGATGCTCTGGGCTATTGCTAATTATTATCCTGGAGGGTATCAGCAGTTACGCAGTGATCTTGGATTAGAGAAGAAAGAAAAGCCGAAAGGATATTGGACCGAATCGCAAATCGAACAAGATGCTCTTTCGATTTATTTGCAACACGGAGAGTTGTCAGTGAAATTGTTAAAGACGGTTGCGGGGCTTGATCAAGCAACATATACAAAGTATCCCGGTAAACTTCGTCGATTAAAAAGCAGAGTGGCAGAATTAAAGAATATGGAGAACCAATTATGACAGTAGAGTCACGTGCACAACACGAACTAGAACCGAAAAAAGACAGACGGGTATTTATCAGCCCACAAACGTTGATGGAGGGAGACCCTTCATTTGCGCTTGTTGATCTTGCCCGACTTGGCGACTTCAATCGTGAGCTTTACGGAGAAGGACCCGTTCATCTTGTTAGAATGCATCTTCCCGGTACTCCTAAAGATGCATTTGTGTATAAGGTGATTGATGGACATCATCGCACTGCGCTTGCTTCTACGGATCCCGAGTTTGAGTTCTATGGAATAGATATCACCGACACAAAATATCCAGGCAGAAAATATCTCACTCCTGAAGAACGACGTGCGGAATTGCAAGAGCCTTCACGTCGTCATAAAGAGTTATATGCAGCACGGACTGTCAGTCACTTTATAACTGATTGGAAAGGGATGGTTGGTGACGAGATTGAGCCGAAATTATCTGTTTTAGCAGTAATAACTGCTCTTGGCAGGAAGCAGTATGGTTTGACAAGACTTGATAGTAACTATTTCTCAACGAATCTGGATAAAGATGAGATGCCTCTTATGGCAGATGAAACGCCTGAAAGAAGAGATCGTTTGAAGACTGTTTTTACGAATATGGCAGATGAAATTATCTCCACACGGCTTGGTTATGATGAGATTTCCTTAGCAGCGTTTATGATGGTAACGAATTTAGATACCGATAAAAATATTGGAAAAGCAATAAAAGAGCAGCAGGTTAAAGGCCTGTTACAGCTTCCTGAAATAAACAATAAAATTCATACACCGGAAGAACACGCACGTGTCGAAACTCTTTTACTCACCGCATTGGATTCTCTTAAAATAGGAGATTATCCCGATGAAGAAAAGAAAAAAGCTGCATTATTTAAGAAAATGCCAGATCTCCATAGCTTGCGTAAAGCGCTGCTTGATCCAGAAATTACTTATGACTATCTTACTTCGATTTTACAATCAGAAAGAGCAGAGTTTGCGGATCTGTATAGAAGTACAAAACATGAAATTACTGAAGGTAAAGTACGGAGCGCATACACCAAATTGACTGAAGGTGTCTATTCCGAGGCGATAGATCAGCGTATTACTAAAGTCACTGGAAATAGTCGGCTGGCTGATGGCATCGATGAGAAAACAGCTCAAGAAATTGCAGATATTATGTTTGAATCAGAAACCTATGAAAAAAAAGCGGCATCATTGCTTACCGAATTATATCCATTGAGTGACAACAACAGTGTTAGCGAAGTAATGACCACTATTGCTCAGCTTCAGAAACGTTTGAATGTAGCGCCGAGCCATCGTAAAGTGCAAGAGATTACTGCTGGTCTTAAAGAACAACTTGCTGAGGGAAAAAAGCTTCTGCAACCACCCGTAGAAGAACAGACCATTTTTGATGGAGGGAATGATTTATTAGAAAAGAATACAGAATCGGAAGAACAAGACGCGTTGCCTGCTGGAGAACAAATAAAGCGTACGGCAGCATTGCTTGGTGAACTTTTAGCTGATAATGGTGGAATCTTATTCGAACCAGAGACGTTGGATGCTTTGGATATCCTCCGTACAGAAATTGATATGGCTCTTCTAGAAGGTGGGAGGCCGATCTGTGAAGAACGGGAAGCTACTCCGCCCGAAATAGTATTTACAACGGTGAAGCCGCTGGATGAAGAGAAAGTTCTGGATCAGACAAATATTCCTTGGGAAGAAGTAACCTATGATGAGAGTGAAGGAACGTTGAGTTGGTTCCAAGAGAAAGATTTTGATAGTCGAAAAGCAACCAAAATGCTGCATGATCGGGCAAAAAAGGTTGTTACTAAAGATGCTCAGGTAAACGACAAATGGGGCGACTTACTTTCAGTGCTTAGTTATAAAAATGACGCAGCAGAGGTGGTGTATGGTTTTGATGCATTTGAGCAGGCTTTGGTGCAAGAAACCTCAGAATATAAAACGATCGACAAAAACGTCATTCATCTGATTCGCTTGCTTGGTCTCACCAAAGAAAGCCCAGAAGTTACCTATCTTGCTACTCACTTTATACTTCATTCTTTATTACTCAATGGAGATGCGTCAGTAAAACCTTTAAAGCCACTATTACAACCAATAATGGCGACAATCTCCTCTTTCCAAGGACAGAGAAATAATAAATCTCAATTGCAAAATGGAAAAGGAGAAATACTTCAGCATCTTTGTTACGCTGATTTGACGGCACCAGAATCAAAAGCGCTTATAGCAAACCTTTTAGAAGACCCATTTGATGCAAATACGAGCAAAAGCACTTTGGATAAAGCTCGTAAAAGTCACGGGCAAGTTCCTACACTTTTTAAAAAGAATATCCTGAAAGAGTAAGGAGTGGGCTTCTTGCTTTTACTAGACATTTAACTTAAACTCTTTTTTTAGAAGCATGACGGAAAAAGAACAACCCGTATCATCTGCCACTAAAAAGAGAGCTCCTAGTCCTCCTCAATTCCCCTCATTTAATACCTCCCAAGAATATCCGACTCACGATTGGCTTGATCATGGAAAGTGCCGCGCAGCTGATCCCGATGCTATGTTTGTTGACGGGGCAGCCCAGAATAGAGCAGTACTCATATGCAATGGATGTCCAGTAAAAAAAGTATGTTTAACCGATGCCCTTGAGAATAAGGTAGTAGGGGTGTGGGGGGGGATGACTGATCGCGAGCGCACTGCATTATTGCGAAAAAAAAATGCCACGATATCTTGGGGTGAGATCGTTGCTCGTGCAGAAGAGGCATATCCAACGGATTTTTGGGACAAAACAGATGACGCACTTGCTAGTGTCATGAAGGACATTGCCAGAGAAAAGAAAACAAGGAACATCACATCTGCACAATCTCAACAAGCCCCACGATTGGAACAACCAGAAGATGTGGTTGAGTACGTTTCTCCACCAAACACTGACCCGACAGCACCACAAGCTCTTTATACGGTGGTATCATTAACCCCGCCCGAAGACCTTTTTGAAAGAGTTGAGCGATTACGGAAACAGAAGCAAGTTAAAAGTCCTTTTGGAGAAATGGCTCCCCGTCTCGTTACATCGGACCCGAATTATTTTGAAGATCGAGACCGAAGTTCTGCACCCTACGATATCCCTGATGCACGAGAAGCGTGGGATAAAGTGGATGAACTACCTTCCGAATTTCTTCCTGAAGAAGTTATTAAAAAAGAGAAAGTTCCAAGGAAAAGAGCAAAGAAACCAGTTGAGGAGTCACCTGTCGAAGAAGATGAAGTCATGAAGCTTCTCCGAGAATCAATTGCGGAGTTTGGTGAAGCGACCGAGGAAGACGTTGCAGTAAACGCTCCAATGAAGGAACACACGACTCTTAATGACATAATTCCACAAATTCGTTTTGTTGCACAATCTGTTTTTGTTTCAACCCCTGAGTTGAATACACGGCCTCTGGATGAATCGTTGGTCGATCTGCTTACTGCAACAGCTGATGCCCTTAGTTACATTTCTGACCAGATGCACTGGGGGAAGGATACTCCTGAATTTGCCTATCTTTGTGCAACCCTTTTTGCTCATTCAGAATTGTATGGACCGGGTAAAAAAGAGAATGGACAGCTTGTTGCCGACTATCATTCCTATCGTAAACAACATGGATTGAATCACCGCAACACCATTTTGCAACTGATGCCTTATTTAGACGTTGAAGATCCACTCATGCTGGAGATACTTGATACTATGCAGCAGGAAAACCCTAACTATATGAATCTGAGAAAAAAAACGACTGCTTATCTCTCTTCTCATGGAGGGTGGAGTAGTTTACTACAAGAAAAAATGAAGTCTTCACGTGAGCCCTCTGCAAATGTGCTGGTTTCATTTGTACAAAAGCCAGATGAAACGAAATCCCTTGAATTCAGTGAGCATTTTTGGTTTCAAGAGGAAGAAGATACTCGGACTGTTAGAGAGATTATCCTTGATGCAGCCAAAGTGGGGTTAGGTGAGACTTACTCAGGATGGGACAGTATTCAATCTTCTGATGCTCTCCGTATAGCCCTAGAGTCTGCGTCTCCCAATATTGTCTCATTTGTTAATCAAACAGGCTGGAAAGCGTCACGTCCTCAATTTATTTTTATGTGTGCTTCACTTGTGACGAATGCCGTAGGGGCAATTATGTCACTTGAAGCACAGAAGGAACAATTAGCCAATAGACTTAATAGGTATCGTCAGAATCATCCGGATGAGATAAAAAGCAAACTGACGCTCTCATTGCAAGTAGCCCCCCATTTAACTGAAGAGGATGAGGTAAGAAAGCATTTGTTGTCTTTTCTAAAAACAGGAGAACATTATCTAACGCTTCAAAGTGAACTGATCGCGTTCTTACGGGAGAACGGGGGACTTGCAGATTTGTCTCGTAAGTATAGAGGGTGACTAATATGGTCCTAGAGTAAATTTGTATAGAGCAACTATTTCTGATATACTCTCTTTTTAGAAGCATGACGGAAAAAGAACAACCCGCATCTGCCACTAAAAAAAGAGTTATTGCAACTCCTAATTCTTCCGCATATTTTAAACCTCAGAGTTCAGATAAAGATTGGCTTTCTATTGGCAAGTGTCGTTATGAACCGGACGCAATGTTCGTTACTGGAGCAGCACAGAATAGGATAAAAACTATCTGCAATGGCTGTCCCGTAAAAAAAGAATGTCTCACCGATGCGCTTGATAATAAAACAAAAGGTGTGTGGGGTGGCATGACAGACCGTGAACGCACTATGGTATTGAAAGGTAATAGTCATGTGACGAGTTGGAGAGAAGTTATTGACAGCGCTAACAGACTGTATCCGCGCGAATATATGAAAGCGAAAAAGAGCGGTGATTCGCTGCCTTCATTCTTTGATGTCATGCGTGACGAAGCTACTAGAATTTACGGAACAGGAAAAGAGGAAAAAAAGCCTGAGACAAAAGAAAAGGCTGTTACTGAACAACCACACTCGGATCAATCAAAAGAGGTCATTGCTTCCTCCAAGCCAATACACACAGAGCCAACAGTTCCAGCAGGTTTTCTTCCCACAGAAGTTTCCTCCACTGGTGAAGATCCCTTGGCTAGACTTGCACGATTACAAGAACTAAAACGTATTAAAAGTCCTTTTGGTAATAATATTACCCCGAGATATGTACGTGATTCTGATTATTTTGAAGATCGTGACCGTCCTGCTTCACGTCCAATTGAAGGAGACGATGATCTTGGACTAGTTGATGAAGGGCTCCTTCCCCCAGACGCTTTCCTAGAAGAGTTGGATGTAGCGGGAATTGCTGAAGAACCACCTGACGAATTATTTATGTCAAAAGGCGAGACGGAAGGCACTCCCTTAGTAATCTCCTCAACGCAAGAATTGGCAGGTGAACCACAGCCGAGACAAGAGGATTCTGCTGAGATAACAGAACGAACTGTTTCTGAACAACTCGACCAAGCGGATCAATCAGAATCTATGGTTGCTCCTTTCGATCCAAGACTTGAGCTATTGCGGAAACTGAAGGGAAAGCGAAGTCCTTTGGGAGAAGTCGCTTCCTCAGTACCTTCTCCAACTCCACTGGCAGGTGAACCTTTAAAAAGAGATGAAGGGAAAAGAAGGAAAAAAGAACCCGTTGGACAACATCAGCAACAAGAAACAGTACAGACACCAGGCGCACAATTACGGAGAGAGGATCATAGAACTGAGACAACAGCAAAAGCCGTTTCTGAACAACCCCAACAATCGGCTCAGCAAAAAGATGTTACTTCCTCCGAACCAATAACCAGAGAGCCGACAGTCCCTGATGGTTTTCTTCCTCTCGTCGCTTCCTCTACTGGTGAAGATCCTGTTGCTAGACGTGATCGATTGCGGGAACAGAATCGAAAGCGAAATGAAATACAAGGTCCTTTTGGAAAAGTCGCTCCAGTACGGAGAAATGATTCGGATTATTTTGAAAATCGATCTCGTCCTCCTTCCAAACCAATTACCGGAGAATCGGTCTCTCTACAGACACCTGCAGATGGTGAGCCAAGAACGGGTGAAGAAGTCACTGCATCTCCTACCACGCAGGAGACAGTTTTTACAGCAACTGTGACTCCTACTGGGGAGCTTGTTGTGCCAAGAAAAAACAGGGCTCAATCTCCTGTTGGGAGTAAGCCTATGTGGGTAGAACCTAGTGGCGGAAGTGCTAAGGAAAGAAAAAGAACAGGAGGGAAAAAAGTAGTCACAGAAGAAGAGCTTGTTGCTGACTGGAAAGCAATGCAGAAAATCATGGAAGGGAAGCCCTTTAAAGAGATGCAAATGAAGGAAGCAAAAGCGGCCGGACTTCTCGGAATCAGCCCAACAACGCTCCGGAGAAGATTTGGCGGCTATAAAACGGTTGTTGAAGAGATGAACAAGTTGTGTGACTTA
>Ga0075364_10000051_pt1 | contig 42399 bp, 41 predicted proteins | sample EndMetdeltDD1764_FD_71517 | JGI IMG/M metagenome (GOLD analysis project Ga0075364, IMG submission 71517) | Populus endosphere microbial communities from Tennessee, USA - Endosphere MetaG P. deltoides DD176-4 | ecosystem: Host-associated > Plants > Roots > Endosphere | place: USA: Tennessee... | reverse complement strand
GGGCAAACTGTGTTATTAAACACTGTTTGCCCAAGCTCAGGACCGTTCTGAGTGGTGGATGGGTGAAGTGGGGCGATGGGGGGAGACTTAAAACGTGATTGCACAGTGCCTTCTGACGGAGAGGGGCAGCGTGATTAAAAGGAAGTATAAATCCAACAAAAAACCGACCCCAGAAGAGTCGGCCTTTTGTAAAGTAAGTAGCTGCTTATTTTTTGATTACAGCAACGTGGCTGCTAGTGTAGGTAGCTTTTTGCAGCTGATCGGTCACAAAGCGGACTGCCGCGAAGGCAAGAAACGCTACGATAATACCGATAATCGCGTACAAAATCGTATTCTTTGCAGAAGTAACTGCACCTTGGTCACCGCCCGAAACAACGTAGCGGATACCACCGATGATCAACATGACCACCGAGATAGCACCGATCAAGAACAAAAGAATGTTCGTAACCGTGTTAAAGATACTGCCATCACCAAATAGGTTCTCGGCTGCATTAGTAGGTTTGGCGCAATCTGCGCCCGAGCCGATACCACCGGCGGTTACATCCTGACAGTCTTGCGCGTGAACAACGTTAGGTGCTACAAGCGCGAAACTCAGGACAAGAGCTGGTACAGCTACGATACCAACAACTTTTTTCATGAAAGACTTCATGTGGCTTCTCCTTATCATATGCTTTATTGTATCATGTCACGCAATAGGCGCTAGTGGTTTCAGGAAAATTTTAGACGTTTGACAGTACGAGGTTGACAATAGCGTACGCCGCAACCGACACCACCAGTCCAACAACGGCGTACATAATGGTGTTTTTAGCACCGTTAATACTGCCTTGGTCACCACCCGAAAGGGTATAGCGCAAGCCACCAACAATAATCATCAGCACTGCAATCGAACCAGTGATGAAGATAATGATATTACCAACGCTTTTAATAGTTCCAGGCACAGTACGAGTTCCCTGCGTACACGTTGTGCCGCTCCAGGTGCCGCCAGAGCCCTGACAGGCTGACTGCTCAGGAGTTTGCGCTAACGCCGGCTGCGCTACAAGACCTGCGGTCACTACGGCAAAGGCAAATACCAGGCTACTGATAACAAGTTTGATTTTATTCATTTCTCACGTTCTCCTTAAATTCTCGACAAAACAAAATTGACGATGGCGTATCCCATAACAGATAGTACCAGTCCAACAACGGCGTACATAATGGTGTTTTTAGCACCGTTAATACTGCCTTGATCACCATTGCTTAAGGTGTAGCGTAGGCCGCCAACTACGATCATGAGCGCCGAAATAGCACCCGTTACATAAATGAGCGTGTTGGTAATTTTAGTCCAAATACTGTTTGGACCAAAAAGTTTATCATTTTGCGATTTACAGATAGCAGTACCACCGTTGCCATTACAACTTTGGAATACATCAACCTGGGCGTGCGCCGGAGCTAGTGTGCCCGCCGCCAAAAGAAGCGTCGCGATGCTAAAAACAGATAGAATTACTTTTTTCATTTCGTTAAAATCGTCCTAATACAAATTGTACAATAGTAAACGCCAAGACAGAAACAGCCAAACCAATGACGGCATATAAAATTGTGTCTTTCGCCTTGCTAATAAGCCCTTGGTCGCCGGCACTTGCCGAGTAGCGCACCGCACCAATAACGATAAAAAGGAGCGCCCACGCACCGGTAAAAACAAATACTGCGCTCACGATATTACCAAACGTTGCATCGTTTGCGGCTACACGGGGAAGGCCCAGTGTGTTCGCATCCAGAGATTGCGCAAAATGTCGTAACATCCCTTAAATCCTTCCTGCTAAGAACTGCACTATAGCAACTGACGATACGCAAATGCCCAGACCAATAAGCGCATCACGAATTGTATCGCGAGCCGCCGTAATCTCACCAGGGTTGCCTTGACTTTTGATAAATCGAATGCCACCCCAAATGACAAACCCTACAGCAGTGTATCCTGCCAGCTTAATGGCAGACTCCAAAACAGGAAAGGCCACAAGCCACAAATCCTCAAGTTTCGTCAGCTTTGGGTGGCCAGTGGCGTCTTTTGGCAAACAGGCAAACCAAGTAGGAAAACCAAAAAAACTTCCGGCATCACAGGCAGCAAACTGCGTGACTGACGCAGGGGGCGTCATCGCCTTTGCTGGCGCTGCCGAAAAAAGACCAGACACAACAACCCCGAGAGTCAAAGCGCTTACAACAAAAAATTGTTTCATGCGGATCATTTTAACACTCCGCCCGGAATAATAAAGTTAATGATGGCAAAGGTAAGCGCATAGAGTAGCACCGCGATAAGCGAGTTCATAATAGTTGTAATACCTTTTTGTGTCTTGCCGCTATTGCCTTGTGCGGTCAGATACAAAAAGCCTCCGTATACCACACCACCGGTCGCAGCCAGCCCCACGCCGACAGTCAAGAATTTGATAATCATGCTCATCCATACAACAATCACGTTATCCTGGAGCGTTTTGCCCTTTTCAATACAGTTGGCGCCATTAATTGAGACACCGACCGCTACTTGATCGTCGCCACACTGAACTGTTTTTTGATCGGTCTGTGCCGAAACAGGTGCAGCCTGCAAAAGGAACGTTGCACCGAATAAAAGCGTTAATAGAAGGACACGAGCTTTTTTCATTTTTGCTACCATTACTCCCTTAACCATATCCTTAAAATGCCATTTTCGCAATATGAAAAGACTCCCGCCCGCACCACTGGACGTGGCGGGGCGAGAGTCTGATCGGGGAGGAGGTTCGACATCAGCTGTTCGCTTTCTTGTCGGACCGGTAAACCAGCCAGTCGAGAACGAAGTTGGCAATAAAGAGCCAGATCAGCCAACCACCATAGGTAGACCAATCCCACGTCTCGTCACGCGCTTGCTGCGGCGTTTCGCCGGGGTTGTCGCTTTGACCACTGATATTGAACGCTTCGATGGAAGCACCGGCCATGGCGGCAAACGGTCCACCAAAAATCATCAGCAGAAACGAAACAACCAGCAACCAACCGCGCAGCATTCGGATAACCTTGCGGCTATCTGTCAGCGCAAGCAGTACAATCATGAGCATCCCCAATCACTCCCTTCCATAACAGAGGGGGACAAATACATATTATACCATATAAAAATAATGTTGCATAACCTATTTACAAAGGATAACCAGTGTCTATAGAATATATAGTAGTACACAAAGAACAGCTTTTTCTTAGCAAAGCTGTTCGGTCAAAATAAGGCCAAAAAAATAAATGTGTACCCTGAGGCAAAGCCGACGACCGCGCCAACGACGAGAGCCTTGCCTCAGCATGAACACGCAGGGGATAGTAGCATGGTTAAAACCCGCTGCGCAACCCCCTGTTTTTCATTTCAGACGTTTTTATAACTGTAGTTTATTGCCAAAGTTACATCATTTTTGTGAAACATTTCGCTTACAAACATGCATGGAAAAACAACCCGCGCTTCGTTATAATGGTGTCATTAGGTTTTAAAAACTCGCTTTCTACTAGCAGGGGACGTACCAGATATGATCAAACTAGGTGGACAAAAAGGTAAGCTGATACTTGCAGGCTTTTTTGTAGCATTTTTTGTCCTGATTGGCGGGAGCATTTTAACGTCGGCTGTTGTGCACGCCCAAGACACCACCAACGATGCACAAACAACTGATGCAGGCGAAAAGGTCTGTACGTCTGGCCCTGGTCTTTCTGGCGCGCTTGCATACTTTTTGTGTCCATTTACCGAAATTATTGCCAAAAGCACGCAGTTCTTTGAAGAGTACATTATTATTCCGTTCATGACGGTGTCGCCTCTGACCACTAACGCCGATAATCCAGTCTATATATTGTGGCAAAACTTTAGGGACCTAGCGAATATTGGGTTTATCCTGATAATGTTTATCAGTATCTTCTCTGTAGCGCTGAGTAAGCACAATGCCAAAAGAGTATTATCCAGAGCATTTGTGGTGGCGATTGCCATTAACTTATCGTACTTTGGTGTGGCGTTTGTGATTGACGCCTTTAACATCTTTGGCGCCGGTATTTCGCAACTAGTTATGTCGGCCCTAGCTCAGGCCAAGACAACCCAGCTAAACAGCGGTACCGAATCTGGAACCGTGGGCAGTATCTTTGTGCTTGGTGGTACCGCGCTAGTTGCGATTGTTGCCACTGGTGGTGCGGCAATTGGTTGGTTGTTTAGCTTTATTATGCTGGCCATGCTGGTGGTAGTGGTTGTGGTGATGATTTTGCTTCTGAGGCAAATTGCCATTATTATGCTGGTTATTTTGGCACCAATTGCAATCCTTATGTATATGCTGCCGAATACCGAAAACTACTTCCAAAAATGGCGAAAGATGCTTATACAGCTTTTGATGATGTACCCAATGATCGTGATGCTATTTGCGGCGGGTAAAATCTTTGGCGTTATTTTGCAGCAGCCTGGGCTCATTAAAGTTGGCGGCGACGTCAGCCAGCAGGTTGCAGAGGCTATTCGTGTGATGCTGCAGTTTATTGTGTATGTTATTCCTCTGGTTGCCTTGCCAGCTACATTTGCAGCGTCGGGCACACTTATGAGTAAGGCATATGGCCTGGCAAGTCGCCGCGCTATCCAACCACGCAGTAAGCGACTAGGCGAAGATGCCAAGCTTGGCGCCAGCGAAGCTCGGGCTCGCCTGGCAAACTCTAACTCAAAGGTCCTAAAACCGCTCAGCTGGGCAGCTGGTGGTAAATATCGCCGTGACTACACTCGTGAATCTCGCCGCCGTAACGTACAGCGTGTTCAAGAAGAATACACTGCCGGCCAATTGGGTGCCGACAACCTAGCCGGTAGTTTGATGCGCCGACAGGCAGCTGGTGTGGGCGGACAGGCTGGCCAAACCCGTGCAGCCGCATATGCAGCCAACGCGCTCGAAAAAGCCCGTCAAGAGGATGTACAGGCTGAAAGCGCATTGCTATCGGCACAATTGCGCCGTTTGGGCATGAACGCCAAAGAATTTGATAAACAATTTGCCGAATACTTGAAAGGTAGTAACGAAAAAGGCGGTGATGGTAAGATCACCGGTACCGCTAAAGACTCGAACGGGAACTTAGTTCAATTTGACCTTAACCAAAACAAAAATATGGTACGCGCAGCTCTTAACTCGGCAGCCTCCCAGGGTGAAGTAGGCACTATTGAGGCCGCTCGTATGTCGACCGCTCTCGGCAACGAAAAAGACCAGTCGATGGTGGACAGCGTTATCCGTGCCAACGAAGGCAAGATGAAAGAGAAGGGTGGTTACCACTTGGCTACAAACTTTAATCTTGCGAATGGCCGCATGACGACCCAACAAACAGACCCCGTAACAGGCGAAACACGAAACGTACCAATTACTTCGCATGACGGCATGCATTCAGAAATGGCCAAACAACGGCTCATTATGGCCGCCAACTCAGCGCCTGCTGATATCGCTGGTATGAAGTTCGGCGTATTGGAAAGCATGCAAAAATCGTTCTATCAAACAGATAGTAAGGGCAACCTTGTTCGAGACGCCGCGGGCAAGGCGATTCTGGACAGCGCAAAGGCGACTGCGTCTCTTAATGCGCTTGACCCAGCCCTCCGCGCACAGCTTAAAACAAAACTGCAAGGCATTCAGGGTAACGCCAACCTTCGCGGCAAAAACCAAAACAACGAAGCAGTCGACGATCTGGAAAAAATCCTTTAGTCTCACCTTTGCATTGCTATTTACTTTTTAGGTAAAAAATTGTATTATTTGTGCGTCAGTTCTACGACTACCGAAGGACTCGCACATGACACTCCGCGACGCATTTGCACAAACCTGGGGTTCCATCATCCTTTGGATCGTAGAGAACCCGTTCTGGCTGCTTTGTGCCGCCTTGGTCGTGATAGGTCTTTGGTCTTTGGGGGTGTGGCGCAAGCACAGGCGTGACAAAGCCAAGACCAAGACTACCGCGTCCGCAACTGCACGCAAGACAGCCGCCCCCAAGACGCTCAACGACCACGCCAAAGAGATGATCGTATTCTTCATCGCAACGATGGATGCGGCCGGCAAGCCTGGCCTCAGCGGGGCTAGCTTCGATAGCAGTATCAAGCAAACCCAGGTGCACATCACCCGAGGTGACCCTTGCTGGCAGGCCAGTTTCACACTGGCTGACAGCCCGTGGTACCGCTGCTTGATCGCACCCGACGGAAAGTGGACGATCATCGGCCATATACCGTCATTTGACATCGAGGAAACCATCAATGGCCCCATGAAAGCGATGAACGAAGAGTGGCTCGACGCGCTCCTTGAAGCCTGTGCCCTCACCTTGGAGAGGCATGCACCCGATAAAGTCGACGAGCTAGTGCGCATCGCCAGCGGAGAGGACTGACAGCTCGCGTCCGGTGCCCCATGCGGGCCCGGACGCGACAGAATATTGAGCTTATATATTGACTACCAGGCCATAACGTGTTATTTTTACTGCGCTATCTCTCGAAGGAGGAGTCGTGCACGCAACATTGCTAGCGGCAGAGCAGTACACCCCATCGCTCACGGATTGGTTCAGAGCGATCCAGGAAAACCCAGCGTACATTGTGACCTTCCTGCTCTACTACTGGCCGTGGACGCTGGGGTTCACCGTCGTAGCGATCATCCTGTGGAACATGCGCAGCGCGAACGTGGCACCCTCCGGAAGCACAAACAGCGCCTTCCGCGAGGCAAACGATCGCATACAGTCCTATGAAGAGAAAACGCAAGAGCGATTGAGAAAAGAGCGTCAAGCAGAGGAAAAAACACAACAGCAAAATGTTGCATTGCGCGACGAAGTCTCCGCAGAGTTGATCTTCCCCTTCCTGCAAGCGATGAGCCGTTACGGCAACCCTGGGTCACATCGAGTCAAGGGAAAGCTATTCGTGGCGGCCTGGTCGGGTGGCGGTAGTTTGGATCACTATTCGATCCAAACAAATGGGGAGTGGAGCTTTGTGATCGACAGGAGCCCGCATCCCGATGTCTACCAACCCCTACACATCAGAAGCGGTGAAAAGACGGGCGCCGTAGATGCCGAAGCGTACGAGCGCATAGCAACAACCCTCACCCGAATCCTCAGAGAGCACAACGTCCCGCTTCCGTAGCGAGACAAGGCCCACGTCTGCGCCGCCCACACCCGGGCGGTCGCGGGCGTGGGCCTCAGTATTTTTTGATATCATATTTTGCTTGAGAGGCTCGCCACCCGAGCAATACACACGTTGTGTTATCAGCCCCGCTGATTCATAATAAGAGCGTGGCAGTTTACAAAGTTCCCCAGGATGTTGAGGCCGACGACAAGCTGATTGGTCCATTTAGTTTTCGCCAGTTTATCTACTTAATTGTAGTGGCGATTGCTGGGTTTGTGGCCTTTCTTTTAGGCCAGATTTTTGTACCGCTTATCATTATTCCGCTTCCTATTATTATTTTATTTGGCGCATTAGCGCTGCCTCTGCGCAAAGACCAGCCAATGGAAACGTATCTGTTGGCAGTGGTGCGTTTTTACCTCAAGCCAAAACGCCGTATGTGGGACCCAGAAGGCACGCCGAGTCACATCGAAATAACTGCGCCGGCCACCATCGAACACGCACTTACCAAAGACTTTAACCAAGAAGTCGCCCAGCAACGCCTGGACTACCTAGCGCGTATTATGGACAGCCGGGGATGGTCGCTTAAAGGCGTCAGCAAAGAGACAGCCAGCGTAAATGCCGGCGTAGCCGCCGAAGCGGCAAATGCGTTCGACATCATGGACGACCACGCAGACCTCGCAAAATCGTTCGACACGTTGCTGGCTAAAAAGAATCAAGAAAACCGGCAAGCACTGGTGCAACGCATGAAACAAGGTCCAGCCGCACCGCAACCACGCGCAGCCGCTCCCACGCAGCAGCCACCCGCCCAGGCAGCTCACCCTAATTTTGCCAACAACCCATACGATGACGTTTTGGAAAAACAATTTGCTCAGTCTCAGCCCAAACCCGAATGGGAAAGGGAAGTGTCTTCGAGCGACGATGTTCACTACCAAACACCCGAGTTCAATCCATATCCCAACGCCATGCACCAAAAAGTAGTCAGCCCATACCACGTGCCTAATAATACCAACCAGCCCATGCAACCTGTTCCCAAAAAAGAAGAACCAAAACCTGTGCAGAAGCCACTGACACAGACTGTTTCTCCTGATATAATGAGACTTGCAAGCAATAATGACCTCAGTATTAGCGCCATTGCTAACGAGGCTCATCGACTCCAGGGGGGAGATGAAGGTGAAGTTGTTATTAAACTTCACTAGAATGTGTTAACCAACGGATTGGTACTAATTTTTCTATGCAACCAAACAACGGACAACAACCAGCACCTTACCAGACGCAGCCTCAGGCGGCGCCCGTCGCTGCACAGGCCCCAGCACCGGCCGTTCCCAATCCTTCACCCCAAGCATTCCAGCCGCCAGCCCAGCAGCAGCCTGTTGCTCCTGGTATTCAAAAAGGCGCTCCAGCTGCGCCACCACGCAACCCAAATAGCTCACAAAACTCACTCCTTTTAGCTGAGCTCCGCGACAGTATGGCAATTATGAACGACGGCAGTATGCGCGCCGTTGTAACATGCCGCTCAATCAACTTTGACCTTATGAGTGAGCGCGAGCGCGAAGCGGTGGAGTACAGCTACCAAAACTTCCTTAACTCGCTTTATTTCCCGGTCCAAATTCTCATCCGCTCCCAAAAAGTCGACATTGGTCCATACCTAGACCTACTCGAAAAAATCCGACGCGACCAAGACAACATGCTTCTGGGCGTGTTAATGGATGACTATATTGCCTTTATCGCTGCGTTATCACAAGAAACAAACATTATGGATAAGAGCTTCTTTATTGTTATACCGTATTATCCAGCCGGCGATGTGAACAGCGCCGTAAACCAAAGCAAAAACATGCTGGGCAGCCTGTTTGGCAGCACCACGCAGCAACATATGCGTATCGACGAAGCCACCTACAACAAGTCCAAAGATGAAATCCGCAACCGCGTACAAACCGTTATTAACGGCCTCCTGCAGATTGGCATTCGGAGCACGCAGCTCAATACAAAAGAACTCGGCGAGCTGTACTACAACATCTACAATCCAGACACCGCTGTACGCGAACCACTCGGCGACTTTTCGAGTTTGGCTGCACCAATTATTACCAAGGGCCAGGGTCAAGCACCGCAACCACACCTAGATAAGGAGATTATGTAATGGGCTTATTCGGCGGAAAAAAGAACGACCCTGTTGCCATTGCCGAACAGCAGCGTCAGCGCGAACAACAAGAAATCGAACAAGAATTTTTGCGTGGTATTACCACGCTTCGCGACATTATCGCGCCAAGCTCACTTGAGATTCAAGCTTCACACTTTCGCCTGGGCACGCGCTATGCACGCACCATGTATGTGTACGGCTACCCACGCCAAATTTACACTGGTTGGTTAAGCCCAATTATTAACATCGACGAAGTTATTGATGTCAGTATGTTTATTTACCCAATCGAAAGCCAAGTTGTGCTTAATAACTTGCGCAAAAAAGTTGGTCAGCTTGAGGCTAGCATTTCGATTAACCAAGAGCGCGGCAAGGTACGCGACCCGGGTCTCGAGGCAGCCATCCAAGACGCCGAAGAACTCCGCGACCAACTGCAGGTTGGGGCAGAGCGGTTTTTCCGTTTTGGTCTGTACATTACGGTGTACGGCGACAGCCTAGACGAAATTGCGTTTGTACAGCACAAAATCGAAACCATCCTGGGCCAGCAGCTTGTGTTTAGTAAAGTTGCGTCCAGCCAAATGGAGCAGAGCTTAAACTCAATTGTGCCGCAGCTGACCGACCAATTGCAGATTCGCCACAACATGAACACTGGCGCTATCAGCACGAGCTTTCCGTTCACTAGTGCCGACCTTACCCAAGAAAAGGGCGTGTTGTATGGCATTAACATGCACAACAACGGCTTGGTTATCTTTGACCGGTTCTCACTCGAAAACGCCAACATGGTGGTCTTTGCAAAGTCTGGTGCAGGTAAGTCATTTACCGTGAAGCTTGAGGCACTGCGAAGTATGATGCTTGGCGCCGAAATTATCATCGTTGACCCAGAAAATGAATACCAACGCCTGTGCGAAGCAGTTGGCGGTAGCTATATCCACCTGGCGCTTAATTCCGAAACGCGCATTAACCCATTTGACCTGCCGCGCGTGATCGAAAACGAAGAAGCAGAGGACGCTCTGCGTGCCAACCTTATCACCCTGCACGGACTGCTGCGCCTAATGATGGGCGGCGCTCAAATGAGCCAAGGTGGCGTCGCCATGCCAGCGCTCACACCAGTAGAAGACGCCGACCTCGACCAAGCGCTTATCGACACCTACGCGCGCGCCGGCATCACAAGCGATCCGCTCACACACAATTCGCAGCCTCCAACTATTTTAGATTTGTACGAAACGCTCCTACACATGGCAGGTACTGGACCCCAGTTGGCGCAACGCCTGCGCAAGTACACCACGGGTACTTTTGCCGGCATTTTTAGCCAACAGAGCAACGTTGATATTAACAACTCCATGGTCGTCTTTAACATTCGCGACCTCGAGGATGAGCTCCGCCCCGTAGCCATGTACATTGTGCTAAGTTACATCTGGAACAAAACTCGCGCCGACCAGCGCAAACGCCTGCTTATTGTGGACGAGGCCTGGCAACTTATGAAATACGACGATTCGGCAAACTTCTTGTTTAGCCTAGCTAAGCGCGCTCGTAAATACTACCTTGGACTCACCACTATCACTCAAGACGTCGAAGACTTTATGGGCAGTAAAATGGGCCGAGCTATTGTGGCAAACGCGTCGATGCAGTTATTATTAAAGCAATCGACATCAGCCGTGGATGTGCTGGGCGAAGTGTTTAAACTCACCGACGAAGAACGCAAACGTTTAGCTCAGTTCCCAGTAGGGCAGGGGCTCTTCTTTGCCGGTCAAAACCACGTACATATGCAAATTATTGCCAGCCCAACCGAAACCTCTCTTATTACCACCAACCCGCAGCAAATTCAGCAATTACAGTCTATGTATAACGAACAACCGTCGGCGCCGCTTGCAGCACCGCCGCCAGAACAAAACTACGCAAGCTACGAAAACACCGGCTCAACTAACGTCTAGCTAGGACAAACAAATGGCAACGCCAACCCAAACACCAAATCACCTCGACCCTGACGAACAAGAATACGAGCAAAATTTTGATTTTGAACGGCAGCGTCGAACGCGCGCCGACAATCAACGAACGCTCGAAGATGGGCGAAGCAAAGGCGGCGGCAACTGGAGCCGAGACAAGCGAAGCGTATCTGAACGCGAAGCAGCTCCAAGCTGGGATACGAATCTTGGTGGTCAATCTGGCGGTGGCAAGGGCAAAGGCTCGATGGCTACACAAATGGCCAAAAAGCGTGCCAAGCAATGGATTATTGGGAGCCTGGCGAGTTTGATTTTTGGTATTGCCGTCAGCACATCTGCTGGCGTGACTTCGATGATAGGCAAAGTCACCAGCCTCATGAGTGACTGGGGTAACAAGAACAACAACAGCTTTTTCTCGAAGCGCACTGCTAAATACATGCAAAAAAAGTTGTTCAATGCCGACGCAAAATGCGAAGGTGGCGTAAAATGTCGCTATAAAGAAGGTATATCGCAAAAAGAAATCGATAAAATGAAAAAACAAGGCCTCAACCCTGAAGTCGGGAAAGACGGCGACAAACAATACCTCAAATCATTTGATACCGTCGACGAAACAGGTAAAAAGGTGAGGGTGGATGCCAGTAACTTTGAGACCAACTACAAAACTAATACCTCATTTAGGGCTAAGCTCGATAGTATAGCCAAACCAAAAGCCATGCTTATGCGTGGCCAACAAACCATATCCAAAGTGTTTAACAAATTTGGTATCCAAAGAAATCAAAAAATCGACGGCGCAAACGATAAAGAAAGAACTAAAAAATTTAGATCCACCATCTACGGCCAGGAAAACGCCAATGCAGCAAGCACGGGCGTTGATGCCGGCGACGCCGAAGATGCCGCCACCAAAGCCGTTGGCGATGCCGATGAAAGTCTTAAAAAGGCTATCGAGACAGAGCGCGTCAACCTCACCAAAGACGATTTTTCTAATCCGCCGTCCATCGTGCCGGATGTCACAGACCTCGACTTACCAGATACATCATCTGCCGATGTTATGAACAATGCTGTTCGTGAACAGCTCACAACCAGTGCTGGCCTCAAGAGTGCAGCACAAGGTATGTTTGGACTGATCAGTAAGGCTTGTGGTGCATATCAAATTTTACGTACTGTTGAGTTTGGCGCCAAAGTTTGGAAGGTAATTGGCCTTATTAAGTACATGGGTATCTTTATGACAATCATGCAAAAGGTCCAGGCAGGGGATGGCAGTGTGGGTACGGAGCTAGCCTACATTATGGGTATTCTTATGAAGCCGAGTACCAAAAAGGATTCGAAAGGTAAAACGTTCTGGCAGTCCGAAGGATTTAACCTAATGTTCCAAGGTAAAATTGCCGACCATCGTGGCTTAGCGCGCTTTACAACGGGCACATCATTCCTCAAGTTTATTCAGGGTGCTAAACAATATCTCGAGAGTATGGGCGCAAACAAGGCAACCTGTAAACAAGTAAACAGTTGGTACGGGCAGCTGCTCCTGACGCTGGGCGGACTCGCGCTCGACTTCTTCTCTGGCGGCTCATTTAGCGTAGCGGGTATTGCAGGCGGATTCGCGCTTGGCATGGTCTTTTCGGTCATCATCGCATACGCTACGCCACTCCTTATCCAATATGCCGTGGGCACTGTGGCGCCAGACCCAACTGACGCCGAGGGTGGGTACGGTGCGGGTAACGCTATCGGTGCGGCTATGGGTGCCTTTGGCGGATTCACCGGCAAATCGAACGGTGGACGTGTGCTAGGTAGCGGCGAAGCGGCAGCCGTCGAAATGGAATCAAACAAAGAAATGGCGTTCGAAAATAAAGTCGATAACCTTGGCAAAAGCCCATTCTCGCTCGATAGCGACACCTCTATCCCTAGCCAGCTTGCACTCGCGGCTATGCCATACATATCGGCACCATTCAGCTCGAGCAGCTTCCAAAGTCTGGCCTCGATAGTTGCGTCACCTCTATCACTCTTTGGGAGTTCATTCAGTAGCCTACTCACAAAAGGCGTCAACGCTCAAGCCGACGTCGACAGGGGTGGTGAGTTCTGCGCCGACGAAGATTACCGCAGCATGGATGTTGCCGTTGATGCCTTTTGTAATCCAATTGCTGGAGAACAAGATGCCATTATCTCCAGTACGCAGTACTCACCTGATGCCGTACTCGACTACATGCTTAAAAACGGCCACATCGAAGACGACGAAGAGGGCACACCAAAGAGTGATGACTTCAAAAAGTACCTCGCCAGCTGCGTTGACGGCGTTGCCCCAATCTCGCCCGACGGCGGTGGTATCGATGTAGGCGAGGATATCGACACCCGCTGGTGCATGGACAAAGACGTAAAGTTCACCATGTTTAGATTCTTCATCGCCGACGGCGCCATCGACACCGCACACACTGCAAGCGTCAACGGCACGCTCGGCCAAGACGAAAGTGGTGGCGCAGCCGCTGGTAGTGCAGGCGCCGCAGCAATGACCGCCGAGCAGTGCAAGACCGCAACAAACCGTGGCGACCAAATTGCCTGTAATGCCCAGCTCTTTACGCCATACTACTACCTGTACGGTGGCGGCCACGGCAGCATCGACCAGATCAAAAAGTATATTACCGATGCTAAAAATGGCGACAACAAAGGCGCGGCCATCCTCGACTGTAGCGGTTTTGTGCGCACCGTCTACTACATGACCCTCGGTGTCGACGTTGGTGCAGGCACTGCAAATGGCCAGGCACACAGCAGCCACTTTAAGCCGATTAATGATGCCGATGCCAAACCGGGCGACGTTGTGTGGCACAGTTCGCCATTCGACCACATTGCTATAGTGACCGCAAATGATCCCGCAACAAAGACGTTCACGATTATTCAGGCACCGCGAACTGGCAAGCCTATATCGTCGCAAAAGGTTAAATACAACGAATACCAAGCGTTTACGTACACGGGTAATTAAAATGAGACAACGTATACTCATCATCTCTATCGCAGCTGCAGCACTTTTGATCCTCATGACGGTGGCTATTTTTTCGGCGGTTGCTCCTCGCAAAATCACGCTTAAAGCCAATCCAGATATTAGTAAGGTCACCGTTAACGGTACCCAAATGGATTTCAAGCAGGATATGAAAATCGACTACGAAGAAGCAACGACGCTTGAAGTAACCAAGGACGGCTACGACGCCTTTAAGGTAACGCTTGAGCCAACCAAAGATACCATCAAAGAATACACAATTACGCTTACCAAAAAATCCAACGCACCGGTTGGTAGCACCAACTACGACCTCCTGACGGCCGCCGAAAAAGAAGACAACAACGGACTCATTGCTGATGATGGCAATGCCTTGAACGTTGCCGTTAAAGATACTAAAAAATTTAGCGCTGGCTATACGCTCTACACTGTTGCGCCGCTCGATGGCAATGGCGACGCGGCGCTTGTCATCACCAAAAACGACTACATTATTTTAGGGCCTGGCACCAACTTTGCTCAGACCGACCTCATAGGTTTACCTGACGATCTGACAAATTATCTACAGGGTATTGGCGTAGGAGGCGCAGAATGAAAACGTTCAGAAAATTACAACTAGCTATCTTCGCGCTATTTTCAGTGCTTTTAGTTGCTCAGCCAGCTATGGCTGCACCGCTTATCGACTACTCGGCTACCGACATCAATTGGTACGACGAACGGGGTAACAACATATGCGGCGCTAGCACCGATGGCCTTGGTGGTGGAGACATTGTAAATGCCGAAGACAACGAAAAAGCGATCTTCTTTACGCTGCTGGCAAATGGCTTTACCAAAATCGAAGCTGCAGCTATTTTGGGCAACCTACAGCAAGAGTCTAATTTTAATCCAAAATCGCACGAAACAGGCAACACTGCCGAGGGCCGTGGACTTGTTCAGTGGGGCGTGAACGGCCGCTGGAAGATCATGATGTCCGGGGTGGCTGGCCAAGGTGAATTTGCCGCAGCCAAAGGCAAAGACCCATGGGAGCTCGCCACACAAATGCAGTTTATGTTCCACGAGCTAACGCACGGCTATAAAAGTGCCTATCAAAAATTCAAAGCGGCCAGCAGCCTCGATGACAAAATTGGGGCATGGGAAAAATACTACGAACAAGCCGGTATTACGGGCCTGCGTTTTAAGTACGCGCATGATGTTCTTAACAAAGAGTATTACAAGACCGCTCAAGATACGAACGGTGGCGACATTACGAGTGGGGAAAACGGCAGTCAGGGCGGTAGTGGTAGCTGCTCGGTCTCTGGCGGCGCCAGCCAATACGTTGACGGATTTATCGTCTACAACCAGTACGACCCGCGCTGGAAAAACCACGCCTACGGATCTTCAACTATTGGCGATTCGGGTTGCGGCCCATCGGCTATGGCTATGATTATTACCAACCTCACTGGCAAATCAGTTACACCAGTCGATGTTGCCGACTGGGCTGGCCCGCGGGGCTACCTGGTTGGCGGCGGCAGTAGATGGGACATTAGCCCGGGCGCAGCAGAAAGGTGGGGCATGAGCTCTAAGGCCATCAGTAACTCAGAAACAGCCATGAACGCCGCCCTGCGATCTGGTGCCATGATCATCCTGACAGGCCAGGGTCCACCACCATTTACCACCGGCGGACACTTCATTGTTATCCGCGCCGTAACTGACGACGGCAAGTGGCTAGTAGGTGACTCGGCACACGTTGCAACCAACAAGCAAAAATTTGATCCGCGCGATATTCTGGCAAGTGCAAACAAAGGGAGCGCATATGCAATTAGTAAATAGACGAAACCTCATAATCACAGGTGCTGTGGTTGCCGTGCTGGTCATTATTGGCCTACTATTTGCCGCACAACAGGCGCGCAATCAATCCAATACCGCAAGTAAAAATGGTACCGAAACAGTCACGACCGATAAAAACTCTGGCGAAAATATTTCGACCATTGAAGGCAAAACCCCCGAGACATACGGTACACTTCCTGATACGCCGATGTATCTTGGAATCCGCCAGTTTCTTGACGTTGGCCTGTCGAGCGATCAGCTCGAGAATCTAAAATATGCGTTCTACAAATACGCCGTTTCGACCAACCCAAAAACTAAACAAGTCAGCATCACTACCGACAGCGCTATCGCCGAACCGCCAGACGCTAACGGTAAGGCAACGATGACCTTTGGTGTTGTTATGGATGCTCAGCCAAAAATGGAAGGGAAGCTAGTATACTTCGATAACTCCCTTGAGCTAACGCTCGTTGGTTCTTCTGGCAAAACTGTTTTTGAATCCGGCACCGTGACGGATAAATCCGTTACTATTCAAAATCAATAGATCCTGGAATTTTTTACGCAGTCTCGATAATCGACGTATCGGCACCAAAATAGCCTTTTACCACATCGGCATCAGTTGTTGTGATGATCGTTTGATATGGCTTAGCCAACGCGGCTAGTGTGCGGCGCCGAACCGAATCGAGCTCGCTAAATACGTCGTCCAAAAGAAGAAGTGGGGGATAGGCGTGCTGATCGCGCAACAGTTCAAGTTCTATCATCTTGAGCGTCAGCAAAAGAGATCGCATTTCTCCACGCGACGCGCTTGTGGACGACCGAGCGCCGTTGAGATGCAGCGCAAAATCATCCCGATGCGGGCCAACGCCAGTGAAACCCCGCACAACATCTGCGTCCAGGCGTGCGTTAAGCTCGCTGAGCATAGTTTCTTTGTAGCGCGTGGGTTGGAGATCGGTTTCGTATTCTAAATGCACCTTAGACGGCTTATCGGCAATATGCGAATACAATTCATCAATGTGCTGGTTAATGTACGCGATCAATCCTAAGCGTCTCTCCGCGATGTGTTCGGCCAACTCGGCTAACTTTATGTTCCACACAAACAACTGGTCATCCAGGGCCGCAGAACGCCTCTCAGCACGCTTTAGAATGTTGTTGCGCTGCAGCAATGCGCGCTCAAACTGCGATTTGACCCGCGAAAAATCAGGCTGTAGCCGGGCTAAGACATTATCTAGATAGTCACGTCTCGAGGACGGCGAACCGCTTAACAGGCGTAGGTGGTCAGGCTCAAACAGGACGACGGGAATTTTTTGCTGATAACTCAAGCGTGATCGTTTGATACCGTCTAGACTAAAGTGCTTTGGACTTTGACCTTCGAGGCTGTAGGTGAGGACACGGGTGTCGTCATCGTACGTGGCTTCTATTCGAAACCAGTCATCGCCATGGCGCACCATGTCGCGGTCAGCCCCACGGAAGGATGTACCAACCGAAATAGTATAAAGCGCCTCAAGTAAGTTAGTTTTTCCGCTCCCATTTGGCCCAACAATAATAGTCACACCAGGGTTAAGTGCGGCCTGGTGTGACTCATAACTTCGGAAATGTTGGAGTGATAGGTTTTTGTACGGCATTTGTTTTAAGTATAGCGAATGGGTCGCACAGCGATCCCCCTCCTCCGACGCCGTAAGAACGTGTCATTTCCTGACAGAACGTAAGTGAGCTGTTTGCGAACGAAGTGATTCTGAGGTAGCGGAGGAGGGAGAGCAGCGTAGATGTTAACTCTTAAGAGGCATAATAATATGCTTGTAATCCCGCTCCTTGCTCGCAGCCGTCAGCACAACAGGGGAGAGCTTACCACTAAAGCTAAAGAGCAACTTTGGGTTATCGATACAACCGAGCGCTTCAAGTAGGTAGCGCGAATTCAGCGTTACTTGGCCATCTTCGGTTACTTCGGCCTCAGCTTCGGATGTGTTTTCGCCAAGCTGCGATGCCACAGAGTGAATGCTTAATTTTTGCTCTTCTTTTTTAGCGTTTAGCGTCACGCTCCCGCCGCTTTCGCGTGCAAACAAGCTTGCCACCTTGGTAATACGACTAAATTCATCTTTCGCCAAATTGGCTGAAATCTCTGTTTCCGCAGGAATAAGCTGGCGGTAATCAGGGAAAGTACCATCAATTAAGCGACTGGTGATTTCCACATCGTCTACCAAAATTCGTACCTGGTTTTCGTCAAACATCATCGAGATGTCGTTTGTATCGTCCGTGATAACACGCAACACGTCCTGCAGCGTCTGCGCCGGAATGATAGCGGTAATTTCTTGGTCGAATGGCGCAATCACGCGCTCTGCCAAACGGTAGCCGTCGGTTGCAGCAAAGTACAACTTGCCCTCGTGTGTATGGCAGTATACGCCGGTCAAGACGGGTCGGGTATCGTCATTGCTAGCCACAATAACGGTCTGCTGAATCGCTCGTTTGAGCACCGCAACAGGGACAACGATCGTCTGCTGGGCAGTTATATCAGGAAGTGTCGGAAATTCATCTGGCGCCATGCCATTAATTGTTGACTGGTATGTTCCACTTTTAATATGTAATTTCGTATTGTCAACTTCCAGCGTCACATTACCCTTTGGCAGGTTGCTAATAAACTCGCTCATAAGCCGAGCTGGTACGGTAATTGCGCCTTCTTTTTCGATTTTTCCGCCAATTCGTTCGACGATTGCAATCTCTAAGTTGGTTGCAGCAAGTAATAAACGGTTTTCATCAGTCCTAAACAAAATATTGCTGAGGATAGGGAGTGGGGTTTTGCCGCTTGCAACTCGGCCAACAACTTGGAGTGCTTTGGAAAGGTTTTCTTGTGTAACTACGAGTTTCATAAGGTCGTATAGCTCCTCTTATTAGTTCTTTTCTTTCTTATATATAAATTAATAGTAGTAATAGTAAGTGGTGTGGAAACTGCGGAAAACTAGCCATTCTGATCTGTTAAAACGTGCATTTTTGGTGTGCACAAGCTGCGGACGAACAAGTGGATTAGCTTTTGCAAAACTGTGGATTGTGCGGATAACGTTGCGAGTAACTTTTCGAGCGACAGCGAGCCGTGGATTTTGTGGATATCTTTGCACAGGGTTTTCCAGTAGGTTTTCCGCAGCTTGTGCACATTTTTTATACATACAGTTTGTCCCTAATTTCGGTCACTTGCTGGCGCACGATGTAGTCAAGTTTGATGGCTTTTTCTATCTTTTCAACAGAGTGAATGGCTGTGGTGTGGTCTTTGCGGCCAAGCTCGTGAGCGATTTTGGGAAAGCTTAGGTGCAGTTCGCTCCGCAGTAGGTACATGGCGATTTGCCGCGGCGTCACAATGTGCTTATCTCGTTTGGGGCTCATGATATCGACTGATTCAATCTGAAAATGCTTGGCCGTTTTATCGATAACCTGCTTTGCTGTCAGGTGATGTGGGCGGCTGGCCCGTACACTACCAAGCAATCCCGATGCAGTCTGAATATCTGGCTCAACACCGCGCATTTCGCAAAAGGCCAGGAGCTGGTTAAGCGCGCCTTCTAGTTCGCGAATGTTTGTTTGCACGTGGGTTGCCAGGTATTCGACGGTCTCGCGATCGAGTGTCACGTTGTTTTGGTTGGCTTTGGTTTGCAGGATTGCGCAGCGCGTTTCAAAATCTGGCATCTGAATATCGATAGTCATGCCCCATTCAAATCGAGAGCGCAAACGATCCTCAAGAGTCGGTATTGATTTTGGTGGTTTATCAGAACTGATAACGATCTGCTTGTTTGATTGATGCAGGGCGTTAAAGGTATGGAAGAATCCTTCCTGTGTTGCTTCTTTACCGGCGATAAATTGGATATCGTCGATAATAAGCACATCTACATTGCGATATTTGTCGGCAAAGCCGGCTTTTTTGTAGCGAATGCTATCCAGGAATTCGTTTACAAACGTTTCGGACGAAATGTATAGAATGGTTGCCTCAGGGTTGTTCGCCAAGACGCCGTTGCCGACCGCTTGAATCAAGTGGGTTTTGCCTAGGCCAACACCGCCATATAAAAAGAGGGGATTGTACTTTGTGCCAGGGCTGTTGGCCACTGCTTGGCACGCAGTGTAGGCGAGTTCGTTGCTTGAACCCACAATAAAGGTATCAAATGTGTATTTTGGATTTAAGCCGTTACCAACAGAGGCAGCTTTGACCGAATTGACGCGCGGTTGTTGCGTGGCAATTTGTTGTGCGACATTGGATTTTTTAGCGATATCGCCTACCTTCTTCCTATTTGTGGACTGAATTGCGTAGGTAATTTGTCGAACATCAACGCCATTTTTAGCGAGCGTATCGCTAATTTGTTTACTAAATTTAACTTCAAGTTGTTGCTTGGCAAAGATATTCGGAACAGCAATGATAATATTGCCATCTTCGCTTTCGAGTAGTTCAGTATTTTTGAACCACGTCATAAAGCTGGCCCTGCTTACTGTCAGCTCAATCTCGCCTAGCACTGTTTGCCACAACGCGTTTTTCATTGCCCCCTTAAAACCCTCTCTTCTCGGAAATGTTGGTAGTCGCTCGTTTCCTTGTGGCTTTCCTCCCTCACCACAAGTTGTCTACAACCAACTATACCGAACAGACGGGGTTTTCCACAACCACGAAACCCTACAATTTTTGGATGTCAATAAGTGGGGGATTTATACACAGTTTAGACGTACCTCTGTAAATCTGTGGAAAAGTGCTTGCAAATTGTGGAAAAATTTGTCAGAATATGACAAGCAATTACTGAAGGAAACAATTAAGATGCCTAAACGCACTCACCAACCACACACTCGCAAGCGTGCCAAGAAAGTTGGCTTCCGCGCACGTATGGCTACCAAGGCTGGTCGCCTGGTATTGAAAGCTCGCCGCCTAAAGGGCCGCAAGAAGCTCACTATCTAGAAGCCATACCGAGTAAAACTGACTGCTTTATAACGAAGCAGTCGTTTTTTTACCTAGAACTCTTTACAATAAAACGTGAACAACTATGCTGGCACAAAAATATCGCTTTCATGGCTATGGTAGCCTGAAGTTTCTATACCATAAAGGAAAAACCTATCGTACCCGAACGCTTGCGCTCCGGGTTGCTCAAAATGATCGGCGACCAAATGGGAGAGTGGCGGTGGTTGTCACTAAAAAAGTGCACAAAGCCGCACCGCTCCGAAACCGTATTCGCCGTCGAGTGTATGAGATTATTCGAAAAAATTGGGACCATATTACGCCTGCGCATGATATATTGATTAGCGTCTATGATTCAAATGCCACCGTTATGCCGCACGAGCAGCTTGAAAAGTCGGTTATCGAATTGTTGCGACAGGCAGGCATTTGGCAAGACGCCGAATAATGGTAAAGCTAGTTTCTAGCCTCTAATATGCTATAGTAAGAGAAGTTATGAGTCTATTTGATTTAGTTTTAGTGCAGCCAATTTTTAACATTTTGGTTTTCATTTATGGCATTATCCCAGGGCACGATTTCGGGATCGCCTTAATTCTGTTTACAATTCTAATCCGTATTGCACTGTGGCCTTTGGTTCGCAAACAGTTGCACCAAACCAAGCTGATGCGCAAAATCCAGCCAGACCTAGCGCGAATCAAAAAACGCAGCAACGGCAACAAGCAACTCGAAGCCCAGTTGATGATGGAGCTATACCGCGAAAAGGGTGTTAACCCATTTAGTTCGATTGGCATTTTGATTCTGCAGCTGCCGATTTTTATTGCGCTGTACGCTGTAGTTCGTATTATTACCGAAAACGACGCGAATATTCCAAAGTATACGTATCACTTCCTTGAAAACGTTCCGTTTATCGGCACCTTGGTGCAAAACCCACACAGCTTTAACGAGTCGCTTTTGGGCGTTGTCAGTCTTTCTCGCCATGCAGTCGAAAACGGTGCTATTTATTGGCCGCTCCTGATTTTGTCGGTACTGGCCGGTGCGTTGCAGTTCTTTCAGTCAAAACAGCTTTTACCACAAGCAAAAGACGGCCGCCGATTACGCGACATGCTTAAAGATCAAGCTTCAGGCAAACAGATTGATAATTCTGAGCTGAGCGCTGCTATGAGCGGCCGCATGGTGTACTTGTTCCCGGCACTGACATTCTTTGTATCTATTTACCTGGCAGGCGCCTTGGTGCTATATTTGGCCGTAACAAGCGCTGTTGCAATCATCCAGCAAGCGAGTGTTTTGCGTGAAGATGAAGAAGACATGGAAAAACTAAGCGAAAAAACCACCAAAAAGGTCAAAAAAGCAAAAGAGGCTGAAGTAGTAGCCACCACAGAAACTCCAAAGAAAGCCCCAAAGAAACGGAGGAAAAAATAGTGGATGAAGCAAAACTAAGTCGTGATGAATCAATTGATTTTGCTAAAAAGTACCTTGAAGATTTACTATCATTCTTTGGCCTAAACACCGCCGTTACTGTACACTGCGATGACGATGTGATTGAGCTGGGCGTGCCATCTACCCACCTAAACGGGTTTCTTATTGGGCAGCGTGGAGAAACGCTACGTTCGCTCCAGTATTTGCTCTCTATGTCGCTCAAGAATAAAAATGCCGAGCTTAACCGTGTGAATATCGATGTCGCAAGCTACAAGCAGCATCGTGCCGACCGTTTGAGCGAGCAAGTGCGCGAATGGTGTCAGCAAGTAGTAAGCACTGGCAAGGCCATGACGCTCAAGCCAATGAACCCAGCAGATCGCCGCGTGGCGCACCATGTTGTTGGCGAGTTTGGATCGCTGGAGAGTCATTCTGAGGGCGAGGGGCGAGATAGGCACCTTGTTATTGCAAAAGCAGGCGAGTAGCTGTTTTTTGCCTAAGGACTGGGGTCCTGTCAGGTGGTCCGCCCCTAAAAGATTTTGTCTGGAGTACCAGAAAAATTTTTGGGTGCTGCCCCGCCACCTGCCACCCCATTTCATAAAAAAGCGCTCTAGTAGCGCTTTTTGCGTTTAAGCGGCCTTGTTGTAAACGTCGAGTGTTTCCTTGGCCATGCGCATCCAGGAGTAACTGGCTATAACATTTTTGCCGTGGGCAATGAGGTCGGCGCGCAATGCATCGTTGGTTAGCACGTCGTTGATTTTAGATGCTATATCGTCGACATTTTGAGGGTCAAAGTAATGGGCTCCGTCTTGGTAGACCTCTGGCAGGCAAGTCGCATTGCTTGATACAACTGGCGTGCCGTACCCCATAGCTTCGAGGCCGGGCAGGCCAAATCCTTCTGAAAGAGAAGGGAAGACATAGGCACGAGCGTTCTTGAAAAGCCAGCGAAGCTCGCCGTCAGACACAAAGCCAAGGAGGTGAACCTGCTTGTAGCCTTCTTTTTTACACCACTGCTCAATCATTTGGTTGTTGCCATCTTTGGGCCCGGGAATCGCCAGTTGCAGGTCGGGATGAGTTTTTAAGAGCTGTTGATGCGCGAGAATAAGCCGGCGAATGTTTTTGTGCGGTTCGGTGCGGCCAGCGTACATAATAAAGGGCTTGGACTCGAGTAGCGCAACGGGCTCTTCGGCCGCTTGCTGAATGGGGTCGGCGGCTTCGTAAGTAACGGTGATGCGCTCGGGTTTTGCGCCCAGCGTTTTAATGATATCATCACGGGCGTACTTGGTTGGTGTAATGATGTGTCGAGATTTGTGTGCGGCAAAATAGAGGATGCCCTTAAAGATAGCTTGTTTTGTGTCGTACATAATTTTGTTATTTTCGACGTAGTTTTTGTGGTGTAGCAGGGTGAGGTCGTGGATGGTCGTAACGGATTTTTTCCAGTACAAAAGTGGTTGTTGTGGCATACAAAAATGTACGAGGTCGGCCTTGAGCCGATAGAGTAGCCAGGCGTAGTTAAGCTGCTCCTTGAGGCTATAATTTGGAATATTGATGCGGCGCTTGCTGAAGTTTGGGTTGGTTGGTTGCCAGCCATCGAAATCTTTTTTGTCTAAAAGAATTACGTAGGTATTTTGGTGATCGATATCTTGCAAATAATTAAGAAGACGTTCGACATAGCGGCCGGTCGTAGTGCGAATAATGCGAGCATCGATAACAATTTTCATGATGGTTTGAGCTATACTTAGTAATAATTAGTAGTGTAATTACTGTATCATCCGAAAGCTATGTCAACCAAATCATCCAAGAAGACGAAATTATTTATCGAAGCCGTACCACTTGTCGACCGGCAGGTAAGCGGCGTGCCACATGCCGTAGCTGGTGTGGTTGCAGCGCTCGCAGCCAACAAAAAGATCACCGACGTGTATGAGATTGTCCTTGTGGCGCCGGCGTCGCGCATGCACTTGCTCGATCGCTGGCCAGGGCTCGAAGGCTGTACGCGTAAGGCTATTCCTATGAAATTCCGTATTATGAATGGCCTGGGCCGTCGCGGGCTTTTGCCGCCAATGGATTTGCTTTTGGGTTCAGGGGTATATCTGTTTGGTAATTACTTTAACTGGCCACTCACGCGCAGATCAAAGTCGCTCACCTATATTCATGATGCCTGTTTTGCAGTGTTTCCGCAGTATGTTCAGCCAGATAATATGCGAAGTCTCACTAAAAACGTGCCGCGCTATATCCGCCAGACCGATTACGTGGTAACGGTATCTGAGGCGTCAAAAAAAGAGGTCGTGCAGCATTTTGCTATTGATGCCGAACACGTGTTGGTGGCATATAACGGCGTCGATACATCGCTGTACAAGCAGTATTCCACGCGTGAAGTTGCCAAAGTGCGCAAAAAATACGAGCTTGGCGACAAGCCTTACATCTTGTTTGTGGGCAACATCGAGCCACGCAAAAACTTGGAGCGACTCATAAAAGCCATGCAGCACGTGCCAAAAGATTACACGCTTTTGATGGTGGGCAGCGACGGGTGGCTGAACGATAAGGTATTTGCCGCCATGGACAAGCTTAATAAAATGGGGCACCGCGTTATAAAACCCAGGGCATTTGTGCCAGACGAAGACGTTGTGCGTCTTATGAGTGGCTCTACGGCGCTAGCGCTTCCGTCCCTTCACGAAGGGTTTGGCATGCCAGCACTTGAGGCCTTGGTTAGTAAAACATTGGCGGTTGTAGGTGATATTCCGCCACTCCATGAAGTCACCGCTGATGCAGGCATCTACTGTGACCCAAATAGCATTGAATCAATTGCCGAAGCACTCAATAAGGCCATTAACATGGCGCCAGCAGCGCGCGAAAAGCTGGTTACAAAGGGCTATGCGCACGGCAAGCAATTTACCTGGGAGCGCGGCATTAGTCAGCTAACTGACGCACTCATGCAGCTACATTCAGAAGGGAAAGGCTAATCTGTTGTCGAAACAGGGGACGCCGATTATAATTATGAGCAACGTGAATAAAGTAAAACAACGCTATCGATATTCCTTAATCTTGCTGCGCGAGCTAGTTATTACTGACTTTAAGCTGCGATACCAGAGCTCATTTTTGGGGTATTTGTGGTCACTCCTCAAGCCCTTAGCTCTTTTTGTGATTTTGGATTTTGTGTTTAGTCGTTTGGGCGGCGCCAGTGATATTCCGCATTTTAAAGTATATTTGTTCCTGGGTATCTTACTTTGGAATTACTTTGCAGAGGTTACAAACAATGGTGTGAGTTCGATTGTGGGCAAGGGTGACCTGCTGCGCAAGATCAACTTTCCTAAGTACGTTATTGTGTTGGCGGGTTCGTTTTCGGCGCTCATTAACCTGGCCATCAACATGATCGTCCTGTTTGGATTTATGCTTTTTTTGGGCGCCGACCCTCAAGTAAGCGCAATTTGGACGGTGCCACTGCTTATTATTGAGCTGTTTGTATTGTCGCTGGGTATGGCGTTTCTTTTGAGCGCGCTCTTTGTGAAGTTCCGCGACATTAACTATATCTGGGAAGTGTTTATGCAGGGCGCATTTTACGGCACGCCGATTTTATACTTGCTTACGATTATGTCGCCAAAGGTGCAGTCTATTTTGATTCTTAACCCAATGGCGCAAATTATTCAGGATATGCGGAACCAGCTTGTTACTTCGCAGGCGCCTACTATTACTGATGTATATCATACGGGCTGGATGCGATTAGTTATTGTGGCGTCTGTTGGGCTTATTGCCCTGGGCGCAGCCTGGTATTTCAGAAAGCGCTCGCGCTATTTTGCGGAGGAGATTTAATATGGCAGAGATTGCAATCAGCGTTAAGGGTGTTTCAAAAGATTTTATTTTGCCCCATGAAAAAAACGACTCTATTAAGCGCGCGGTTACGGGTATGTTTAAGCCTAAACAAAAGGGCTCCGAAGTGCAGCACGCCCTGAAAAACGTTAGTTTTGAGATTAAAAAAGGTGAATTTTTTGGCATTGTTGGCCGCAATGGTAGTGGCAAAAGCACACTGCTTAAAATGCTCGCTGGTATCTATCAGCCGACCAAAGGCTCTATTAGCACGACCGGCAAGCTTGTGCCTTTTATTGAACTGGGCGTTGGGTTTAACCCAGAGTTGACCGGGCGCGAGAATGTGTATCTAAACGGCGCACTCCTTGGTTTTTCGAAAGCCGAGATCGACGCGCAGTACCAGGATATTGTCGATTTTGCCGAGCTCGAGCGTTTTATGGACCAAAAGCTCAAAAACTATAGCTCCGGTATGCAAGTGCGTTTGGCGTTTAGTTTGGCCACACGTGCGCAGGCTGATATCTTGCTTGTCGACGAAGTGCTTGCGGTAGGTGATGCTGACTTTCAGCGCAAATGTTTTGATTACTTCCAGCAATTAAAGCGCGCTAAAAAGACCGTAGTGTTTGTGAGTCATGATATGAGCGCTGTACGCGAGTACTGCGACCGAGCTGTACTTATCGAAAAAAGCGAGATGGTCATGGAGGGCGCGCCAAACAAAATTGCCACCGCCTACACCAAGATGTTTACGCCAAAAGAAGAATCTGCAAAGAGTGAAGGCGAAAAGCGCTGGGGTGACGGCAAAATGGTGCAGTCAAAGGTTTCTATAGAACCAAAAGTGTACGAGCAAGACGCCAAAGAGGTGACAATTCATATTGAGTTTGAGGCGAAAGACGAAGTGCGTAACCCGGTATTTGGCATTTTGGTTAAGAATGCGACTGGTGCGCATATTTTGGGAACGAACTCAAAGATTAAGCTGCTCGATACGGGTATTTATAAAGCCGGAGATAAGGGTAGTATTGACTGGGTGCTTCCAAACATTTTTAACGACGGCAAGTATTTTGTGACCACGGCTATTAGCCATGAAGACGGCACAACGCAACACGATTGGACGGAAGACGTCGCGACGTTTAAGGTCTACCGTGAGGATCGCACGGCGTTTATTGTGAATCCTTATACGGAGTTGAAGCTCGAGCGTTCTTAAGTCAGACCTGGAGGCTTTGATTTTTTACGCTACTCCTCATCCCTCCCACCCGGAAAGCACTGCTTGTGAGCGTAGAGATTCCTAGGTGCGGAGGAGGGAGAGCAGCGCAAACCTCCAGATCAGGACATAAAAAAGACCTCCGCTCTGGAGGTCTTTGGTAATTCGTAAGGTGCTTATTTATGCGCCACAACCGCGTAATCTTGCGGGCCAAAGAATCGTTCGGCCATCTCTTGTACAAGTGGGTCGGCACTTTTGATATCTTTTTTGAGTGGGTGTAGACGCTTGATTTCGACTTTGCTAAATCCACGAGTTTTCATGACAAGCTCCAAAAAAGCAGGTGGCAATGGGTGAAGGTGCGAAGGGTCGTTATAGAAGTTGCACGAACCAACAATCACGTTTTCTGGATTTGGTGTTTCAAAAATCACAAAGCCACCTGGCGCCAGCACGCGGTAGGCCTCGGTAAAGATTTTCATGAGGTCGAGGAATGGAATGTGCTCCACAATATGAAAGCCAGTCACGGCCATCATCGAACCGCTTTTTTGTTTGCGCAAAAAGCTCAGTGCATCGCCACGTTCGCCTTCAAGGCCTTTTTCTTTAACGTGGTCAATCATGGTTTTGTTAAGGTCCAGGCCAATAGCGCGGATGCCTTTGTCGTGCAGCAGTCCAACAAATTCACCATTTCCGCAGCCAACATCAACAACCGGAAACTTCTTAGAGTCGATGGTCGATTCAGTAAAAAGCGGCAAGTAAACAGATTGGTTTTTTGCCACTTCTTTTTCGGTGCCGCGGAACCATCGCTCAAAGTGAACGTAAAAATTATCGAGCGAGTGGTCATCGGCCATCAAATCTTTGTCGGCAGAAGGAGAGCTGGGGGCGTTTTTGGCGGCTTTTGGCGCAACTGTTTTTTCATTCAGAATTGTGAGTTGATGTAGGATGTCGGTTAGGCGATCGTCCAGCGATTGCATGCGGTTTTCAATGCCTTCTTGTTTTTCGCGTAAACCAATAACCTCGTTTTTGAGATCTTTTTGTGCCTCAGTGCTTTTGTGGCTTAATTGTAAAACATCCTGATGAAGCGCTTCGAGGTCAGCTCGAGTTTGCGGTAGGTGGTAAAGGTTTTTAGCAACATCCATGGCGTTGCCGCGTTTTTTAGGTTCTTTCATAGTAGTCGTGCCCCAAATATCTTGTACTCTCGATTATATACTACCAAAGACCACTTTAAACAATCTCTGTAAATAAAGTATACTAAACAGTACAAACACTTGAGAAAGGTCTAGAAAAGTCTACTCGTTATGGCTCAGAAAAAGAAGTCACCCCGTATTTACATGGATGTTACGCAATTGGTGCACTGGAGTGGACGCATCACTGGTATTCCTCGCGTTATGCTTGAGCTGGCGATTCGCCTGCAAAAGGAGCAGCCCGACACGGTATTTGTATCGTGGGTAAAAGAAGTAGGCGAGGTATGTGAAATTAATCTTGATGCCTCTTTGGAGGGCAAGGGTCCGAATTACATTCGTGAAAATCACGTTGCCGCCATGCCAACTACTACAGCAACGCCTTCGCTTATGCATCATGCCAAACGAGTGGTAAAAGCTGGCCTTAAGCGTGGTGCACGTATTAGCCCTGGCTTGGCCGCTAAGATGGAGTCTCGGCTTATCGCTGCGCATTTGCAAAATGTTAAGCGAGCTTCAATGCAGGCTGGCGATATTATTTTTGTGCCTTGGGGCGAGTGGTGGGACCCAAATTTTACAGCATGTCTTATGCGCCACAAAGAAAGCGGCGTGAAACTGGTGCAGATTATTCATGATGTTGGCCCCACTGTTTGGCCGCAGTTTTTTGAGCAAGTCAAAGTTACCCCAGAGTCATACAATAGCCAGATTGTTCCGGCTGCTGATCTTGTTTTGGCGGTGTCAAATAATACTAAAAAAGAGTTAATTCAATGGCTTAAAGCGCAAAAATTGCATGTGCCAAAAGTAGAAGTGTTTCGACTTGGCGACGAGCTAAAGGTAGCAAAAGCCGAAAAGCCCAAAGAACCGCGTTTTGCAGAGTCAAAGCTAAAGGGTGGCGATTACCTCATGGCTGTTGGTACTATCGAAGCCAAAAAGAACCACATGTTGTTTTACTATGTGTACAAACTTGCTGCGTCGCGCGGTATTGAGCTGCCAAAGCTCGTGATTGTGGGCCGCCGGGGCTGGTTGACCGAGCAGGCATATGCGCTGATGACTCTGGATCCAGAAGTGAAAGATAAGTTTGTGTTTCTTCATAATGCGAGCGACGAAGAACTTTCGTGGCTGTATGACCACTGTTTGTTTACGGTACTTGCCAGCTTTCATGAAGGCTGGGGGATTCCCATTGCCGAGAGCCTGGGACGCCAGGTACCTTGCATCAGTAGCAACACAAGTAGTATGGTGGAAATCGCCGAGGGGCTGGTGGAGCACTTTTCGCCCAGCTCGCCCGACGAGTGCTTGGCGCTGATTCAAAAAATGCTCAAGCCCAAAGAGCTTGAAGCCGCACGAAAATTGGTTAAGACATACAAAAATCACACGTGGGATGCTTCGGCCGAGCAAGTAATGACGATGATGAAGGAGTTATAAAATCATGGCGCATAAATCGATTAAAATCTTACACTTTAGCCCACACCAAGAAGACGACGGTATTGCAAAATATCAAGAGCAGTACCTGGCCGGCATGGCGGGTAATGATGCCGTGGAAAATGCTTTTTTTGCCGTTAAGCCAATCCAGCTTCGTGCCATGAACGCCCAGGAACACGAAGAAGTCTACGACAAACTCCGTACCGAACTTGCCGATTACGACATCTTTCATGTGCAGCACGAATTCGGGTTATTTGTAGAGGATGATTTTCAGCGTCTGGTCGCGACCGCCAAAGATTTGGGCAAAAAAGTAGTTATTACGGTTCATTTGTCGCCTGATTACGCCATTAAGCCAGTTAAGCTTGGCGGCATTGGTCCGCGCAGTATGGTTGCTTTTTTGCGCCAGCAGCGTCACAAGAATCGCATGTATGAGCGTCATATTACGCCATTCCTTGAGGCAGATTTGCTGATTGTGCACAATGATATCACTAGCCAGGCGCTAGTAAATGCTGGCGTAAAACCAGAGAGAATCCAAAAGATTCCACATCCAGTGCACCAGTTTGATAAGCCACCTAAAAGTACTTTTATTGCCAAAAAACTCAACAAAAAATCAGGCGATGTTATTTTTTGCACCGTTGGCATGCTGCACAAGTACAAGGGCATTACTGAAGCAATTCGCGCCCTTAAGTTTTTGCCAAGTAACTACAAGCTGGCGATTATCGGTGGTTTGCACCCGGTAGAGACGCAAATTGTGAGCGAAACGGTGGGCATTTACAATAAAATCACCGACCTTATCGACACGCTCGGCCTGCACGACCGCGTTTTTATTACCGGTTTCGTGCAAGATGACAACACAATGAACAGCTACATTCGCGAATGCGATGTTTGTATTTATCCATACGACGGCGTGTACTATGCAAATGTTTCCTCGGGCGCTATTAACCTAGGGTTTAGCAACGAGCGTCCGGTTATCGCGTACCCAACTGCTGCGTTCCGTGAGTTAGCCGCCGATGCCGATGGCGCGATTGTGTTGACCGAAACGTTTGCGTACTACGAGCTGGCGCGCGAGCTAGACCGCATTGATCTTCCAAAACAAGCCGAGCTTTCCAAGAAATACGCCAGCAAAATGGCATGGCCAAAACTTTCTGAAGTCCTTATCGAGTCGTATCAAAAACTTATCGAGGGGTAACACGTGGCACAAAAAGAGGAGGGTAGGCGGTACTGGGCGTATATCGGTGCTGCCTTTGCGGCGGCTCTAGCGCTGCAGTTTGTGGGGGTTGGTTTTGCATTGCCCCTGCTCGTTTTGGCTTTAAGTTTTTGGCATGTGCCTGTTCCGCGCCAAATGAATAGTATTTTGGGGCGAGCGCTTGCGGCAGTAATTTTTATTATTGCGCTTTTGCAGTGTGCTGCGCTTGCGCAGGCTTTGGTGTGGCCTTCGAGCAACTTTTTGTATGTGTCAGCCCTTTTGGCGGTATTTTCGTTTGTTTCAATCTATGCATTTGCTAGGCCGCATGAGCGCATACGGTGGTTTACTCGATATGACGCAGTAGGGCTTGTGGCGGCAGTAATTTTTGTGGCGCCTCTTTTTTGGATGGTGCGACATGATACGGTGGCGAGCATTGTGAGCATTGCCGGTTTGCAATCGCCCGACGCCGGGCATCATTTTTCGTTTATTGGCGACATGATAAGCGCGCAGCACTTTGATTCATCGGGGTATCCAAAGAGTTTTCATTTGGCGGTTGGCTACCTGCAAAACGCATTTGTTGGGAGTCAAGATCAGTTGAGCTGGAAGGAAAATGTCCTAACATTTTTTGCACAATATATATTATTCGGCACTATACTGGCCCAAAGTTTGGGGTACTTGTGCATCGTTTTGTGCGAGCGAATGATTAGGAAAGTCCCCAGTAGGTGGGTGAGCGGGGCTGTGTCGATTGCATTAGCGCTGCCTCTGCAAATTGTAATTTTATGGCCATTTGTGGAACATGGCTTTTTAAACTATTTTTATCTGGTTGGCTTGCTGGCCATCGCAATATTGCTGAGTAGCGAGCTTTCCAGGCAAAAGGAGCCGCGGGAGGCCGAGATTAATCTGGTACTCCTTCTCCTTTTGGCGGCAGCGCTTACATGGCCACTGGTGGTGCCGGCAACGCTTTTAGCCGTAGCCATAGCGGCTTGGCCCGGGAAAATTGAGCAGGTGTGGCCGCTTGTTAAGCGCCATAAAATTGCAACTGTACTTGTACTTTTTCAGATTGCGCCACTTGTGATGCAGGTGCTGCAGCCCGGCACGACTTCTATAAACGACCAAGGCGATTTACGAACCTTGGCCGTTTATCTGCTCGGAGTTGGCTCTGTGACTACAGTGTTTACCGTGCGTTTTTTGTCTAAAATGGTGCGCCGAATTTTAGCGGCTGGCCTCGTGCCTTTTGTTATTTTGGCTGCTGCAATACTTGGTATGCAGCTGGTTTTATTTGGCGAGCCGCGCTATTTTTCAATCAAGGTAGCGCTCCTCGTAGAGGCTTTTTTGCTGGTTATTTCTGTGGCGGGGCTTTTTGCCTGGGGTGTAAAAAGAAGGCTGGGCCGCGTGAGCCTGCTCCTTCTGGCCTTGGTACCTCTTGGCGCAACGCTCCTTCTTTTGGTGGCGAGCGGGAAACCACTTGAAGATGTACGTAATCTGTACCGTGATCAGCTTGGGCAGGTGAAGCCTGCGCTGTATGACCACGATGTGAGCGAATACACCAAGCTGGGCAAGGTGGGCGCAATTAACTACTTTAATTCAACAGCGCTTCATTATAATCAGCAGAATGATAAGTTGTACTCGCACCCATTTTTGCCGCAAGTAGTGCAGCTCATGAAATACCCTCGCACTGCCAGTGGCCTCGAGGCGTTTACCTGTCACAAGAAGATATTTAACAATCTAGCATATGGTGACTTTTCAGAGGTAGCGCAGAGGGAGCTCGTGACGCAAATTAGGACTTGCGCCCAAGTGGCCACTGTAAATGGGCAAAAATACTATATAATAACGGATAAAGCATCACTTGAGAGGGTAAAAGCCGCAATCGGCGAGATGGGAGAGGGTAGAGGAATTGTCTATGTTGGCCAGTGAGGTCCGTCGCATATTAAACGATAGATTTTTGAGCGCCGGAATTGGCGCGCTAGCGGTGGGACAATTACTGTATAGCATTTTTGATGTAGGGTTTGTATGGGTGCTGGCGCTCGTGTATGTGCTGGCTATTGGCCTGCCATATCCAAAGGTCCTGCGGAGCTTTACGGCTCGTGCGCTTACTGCTTTTGTGTTGGTATTTGGATTTGTGCAGTTTGCAGCAACGGCACAGTTTTATATTGCGCGTGATACGCATTTTGGCGTGTTGAGTTTGCTGACGACGATTCTCGTTATTGGAGTGGTGGCAGTTTGCTACCGCTGGCGCGCTTCTGAAAAACGCGTATGGTTTGAACGGAAAGATGTCGGCGCCTTGGTTGCTGCGGCATTTTTCGTTATCCCGCTGGCCGTATGGACACTCACCCCTGTACAAATTACCTCATTTGGCGGCTTGCAAAGCCCAGATGGCAGCGCACATAATGCCGGCATCAATGAGATGGGGGCAGAGCAGCATCTGACATATCGTACCAATCCAAACTATTATCCAAAGGGATTTCATATCACAGAAGCACTGCTACTTGATGGATTCCATGCGCTGCAGCGTGATCAATCGTGGAGCACTAACACGAGAGTGTATGTCGCACAATATTTGATTTGGGGTTTTGTGGTTGCTGCCATGCTATATTATCTTGCGCGGCAGCTGGCAGAATGGCTGCTTAAAAAGCCTGGAGACATGTTGCTTGCGGTGCTTGTTGGCTTGACGCTTAGTTTGTTCTACTTATTGCCATTTGCGCAAGAAGGTTTCTTAAATTATTACTATATTTGTGCAAGTTTTGCGGTGGGGCTTTTGCTCTTACCGGCTTTTGCATTGAAAACCAGGGAAGACCACTGGTTTGTGGCGGCATATTTTATGATTGCGTTTGGGATTTCAATGAGCTGGGGTCCATTGCTGCTGCCTGTGCTCGCCGTGCCACCGGCGTTGTATATGATTTTGCCACTCACCTCAGTGAAAGACGCCAAAAGACACCTGCTTCAAAAAAAGAATTGGACGGTTTGGGCTGGATTTATAGCGCTGCTCGTGCCGCTGTACATCCATTTTAAATACTCGCACAGTACATCATTTAATGCCGAGGGAAGTATTCGGGTATTTAATATTGGTCTACTTCTGGCGGGTGTTGGATTACTCGCCTACGCGGTGTTTAGCGACAAGCTTGCTCGTGAGGTGAAGCATTTTATTGCCAGTGTCTTTTGGCCGTACGTGCTGCTTGTTGCTGGGCTGGCAGCGGCGCAATACCTAACGGTGGGCATGCCTCGCTATTACACTATCAAGACATCGTATCTGTTTGAGATGATTATTGTAGTTGTTTTGGCAGTCCTTTTTGTGCGACATTTGCAGCACACAAAATTAGTGGCTTTGCAAAAATGGCTCCTTGGCGGCGTATTATTTTGTATCGGCATCTTTATGCTACTGTGTTTGGGTGGCAATCCTGTTACTTCATTGCGAGGTCTTTTGAATCGCCCGGCATTTTTGAAGTCCGATACGCAAAAAATGACCGATCTTGGCCAAAAAGGTTTGCTGCGTGGTAGCAATAATGCCGTACTCCACTACGACCCGTCGCGGCAGGCCATATTTGGCAATGAGCTGATTGCCAACTGGGCAAACGGACAAAATCCGAACAACGACGGCACACCGGAGTCGGCTGCTTGTAACGGCACGATTTATGCCACGCTGGTGTACGGCGCCGGCCAAGACCAGCAGAAGCTGGTAGAAGCATTAAAAACATGCATCGACCTCGGGACACATGGCGACAAGAATTATTACATCATCACCGATCCGGAGTCGTTGCCTAATCTTAAGCGCATTCTTGGCGATAAGGCAATTTTCTTGTAAAATTGAAAGTATAGAAGAGAGGGTATATGGGGAGAGGTATTTGTATAATTATACCCGCATATAATGAGGGTAAAGTAATTGGTGGCGTGCTCGATGATTTGCCAAAATCAATCACAGTTGGCAAAAAGCGAGTGCCAGTTAGTGTGGTTGTTGTAAACGATGGCAGCAGCGATAACACTGCCGCCGAAGTGACCGCTCGTAAAGGCGTGGCATTGGTTGATCATATCTTAAATCAAGGCGCCGGTGGTGCTACGCGCACTGGCCTGCACTACGCCCGGCGTAATGATTTTGACTACGCTATTACGATGGACGCCGACGGCCAGCATCATCAAAAAGATGTGGCCAAACTCGCCAAGGCGATTGTGCGCGGTGATGCCGATTTTATCATCGGCAGCCGTTTGATTGACGCAACAGGCATGCCTTTGCACCGTATTATTGGTAATAAAGGCCTCAACATCATTTCGTTCATTTTGTTTGGTATAAAAGTGACCGATGTGCAGTCTGGTCTGAGGGCTTTTAACCGAGACGCGTTGCAAAATATTCAATTCCACAGCAATAACTTTGCATTTTGCCCAGAAATGATTTGGTCAGCAAAGCTCGCTAAGCTCCGCATGATTGAGCTACCGGTTAAGGCAATTTATACCGATTATTCGCTTGGTAAAGGCCAGCTGGGCCAATCTGATATTGCGGCTGGCGTGAAGGTTGTGCGTCAGCTTTTAAAGCTGCGACTGAAGGGGCTGCTTGATGGATAAATATCGCTTACTGATGATTCTGAACACACCACTGGTGTTGTATGGCATTGCAATGGCCTACAACTCGCGCAAAAAAGGCAATATCCGCACCATTGGGTTGGTACTTCGGACGCTTTTTTGGCTGGCGGTACTCGGCGGCTTGTGGTTTGCGCGCGAGATTTATGATTTTTTGGTTGTGCGTGGCTTGACCGACAGTACGCCATTGAGTATTGCAGACGTTGTGCTTGTAACGGGCCTAAGCTTCTGCCTCTTCCTTATTTTGCGTCTGTATTCGATGATTGACGCCCAAGAGCGCCAATTTACTGCCCTGCACGAGGCTCTTTCAATTGAACTTTCCGAAAGAAAAGGCAGTGGTAAAAGATAAAATAGAGCAACACAAGCCGCTTATCAAGCAGCTTGCGAAGTTTGGGACAAGCGGCGTGGCAACTGTTGGCGCCGATTACGCGACATTTGCACTCACCTATAAGGTATTGGGTGTGAGCTTGTTTATTGCCACGGCGTCGTCGCTTTTGGCGGGCTTTTTGGTGAGCTTTACGCTCAATAGGCAGTGGGTGTTTAATGCCAAGTCGGCTGATGCCGAAAAGCGTGCTGTAGAGCAGCTAGTGCTGTATGCGGTTTTGTTTGCGTTTAATACGGGTGCAGCATTTTTGTTTATCGAGACTGCGCAGCGTGAATGGGGGCTTAACCCGCTGCTTGGCAAGCCAATTACCATGGCGTTTATTACGGCTTGGAACTTTTTGATTTACAAAAAATTTATCTTTCGGCTCCGCCAGCCAACGCAAGACGAATAAACTGAACATATATAAACCGGTCACGAGCGCGACCGGTTTTATATATGGGATGATTAGCGCCTGATGTCGACAATTGCTGGGCCGTTGCCAAACTTGCCATTTCCCCACCAGGTTTCGTACACAAATGATTCTTGGGCGGTGTAGATATTTTGGTAGCCGTCGCTGTTGAGGTTGGTTTTAACCATGCCGGTAACATCGTTTTGCGGAATGTCTATCATCTTGCTACCTGTTACATCCTTGCCATGGCCCCACCAGTATTCGTATACGCCATTTGTTTCGGCAACGTATAGCTGATGGTAGCCGTCTGTGATGGTTTTTTGTGCGCCAGTGATACTCGAGCCACCATGATTACTGGCAATCTTTGCGGGGCTGCTAAAGCCCGTGCCAGTGCGCCACCATGTTTCGTAAACGCCGCTCGATGTCACGGTGTACAGGAGCTCTGTGCCGTCATCGAGGTTTTGTTTGTCTACCGACACGGTGCCAGGTATTGCGGTGATGAGCTTGCGCTCAATGCCGTCACCACCAGCAACAGGCCATTTCATACGGTATATTTCGCCCTTGCTGGCAACGTATATTTCGTCGGCGCCGTTAATTGCGGTACGTTTTACCATGTCGAGGGCATTGTTGATATTCCATAGGCGAGTGCCGCTGCTAATGCTTGTTCCGTCGCGCCACCAGTATTCGTACGGACCATCATCGGCCAGAACGTACAGGCGATACGTATTGCCGCCCTGAACATCGTAGCTGACCCTAGTGGTGCCAGTACGAGAAATGATTTTTGTCGGCGGGTTAAATGTGCTGCCGTTCCATGTTGCTTTGTATATACCGGTTGACGTGGCGAGGTATGCCGCTTGGGTTGTGCCATTTGGCTCGACACCGATATCAAAGTCGAGTATGCGCTCGCCATTCGGTGCAGTGCTGATGATATCTTTTACGACACCGCCGCTACCACCCCACCATGAGTACATAGTGAGCTGCGTATAGGTCGAGGTAAAGAGCTCTTGTCGGCCGCTAAACTCGGTTTTTTTAAGGTCGGTCACACGGTTGGCGTCGGCGGCTTTGGTCGAGCCGAACCACTCGGTAAAGTAGCGCCAAAAGTTACGGTTGCCATAGGCGCTACAGCTGTCGCCGCTACCATATATATTTGCAAGCGCTGCGCTATTTGGCTGGTATGGTGTGTAGTTGTAGAGCGATGCGGTTGATTGGTTCTCGATATAAACGGTTGAACTGCCGCAGCTTGAGGTTGGGTTGTAGCGAACGGCATTGTTAATACCCGATACGTGGCTGTACGAGTTAGGGTACTGCGCGTAGCGGCGGAATTGCTTAGCGGCATTGTAGATTTGGTTGTAAAAGCCGTAGTACTGGCTGTCGCATGCTGCCGTGTCTGGACAGCCAAAACCGGTTGCGCCCTGGTACTGGTTTGGCCATGGCCAATCGTCTTGCACGAGAGCTTGCTCTTTTTGAAGGAGTACAAGGAGCACTTGGGGGTTAATAGAAAACTGTTGGCCGACAGAATAAAGTAGCTCTGCCGCACTTTTGCCGCCCGCAGGAATTGGCGCAGCTTGGCCACTAGTTTTGGTGAGGTTGTTTTCGTGCGTGCTGGGGTTCTCGTAGTAATCCTTCAGACAAACAAGGGGAAAGAGAATGCCTTTTGATTCGGAATACGAGCGGCGCGTGGTATTTGAATAACTGCCCGTCCCCCATGTGTCGCAGTTGGGATTTTTGGCGTCTAAAAAGGCTTGAATTTGCGCAACACTCATGGCGTTAGCGTTATTAAAAATCTCGTCGTCTATAATACGACCCGCTTTAAAGTCAGATCCACTCAGGGCTAATGCTGGCGCAGTAATAGAAACCACGCTCGTAAACGCAAAAACAAGGGCGATAATAGTGAGGCGAATTGAGTGGATGGTTGTGGCGCGTTTCATAACCTAAGGCTTATTTATGGTGACATTTTGCGTTGCAGCTTGCGATGTTTTACCGCCGCTCGTGGCGCTCACCGCCAGCTGCCATTCACCGCTGCTGGTGATCTCGCCAATTGGGATGACGGCTTCCTGGCAGAAGCCAGATGTAGCTTCGTAGGCAATAGTATATGTCTTTGTGATAGTTGGTTGGCCAGCGCGACTAAGGGCTACGCTGCACGTACCAGATTTTGCGCCGTCAATAATAGTGCCGATACTAAGCCCGGCGCTGGTTTGGTTGGCGCGAGAAATAGTAACGGTGATATCGCTGGTTGTATTTTGGTCGCTGCCGGATTGGCTTTTGTTGTAATCGTTGATAATTTGGTCTTTTTGTGTGCTGGTTGATTGTTCTTGTTCTGTGGTTGGGGGGTTGTAGTCGACCGTATTGACCGGACGTGGCTCGTTTGCGGTGGTGTTATTGTTACGCTGAGTATTATAAAAGTAAAAGACAGCAATACCGCCTGCCGCAACCAGCAGAAGGACAATAATAATCAGGATTTTCTGTTTCTTACCGAGAGTTTTTTTGTGTGCAATTTTCATAGTTTCTATTACGTAGCGTAGCAAGAATTTCACTCGTTATCAATAACATGCTTATGTTTTGCCGTCAAAAATATGAAACTCTGTGATAAAACTGAAATTGCGGACGTTATTTTAGCTGAACAATTGCCGGACCGTTGCCAAGTTGGCCGTTGCCCCACCAGGTTTCGTGGATATAATTACGCGTAACGGTGTATAGATTCTGATATGCGCCGGTGGTTGTTTTGTCGATAGCCGTAATGCCACCCTGGGTTATGCCAATGAGCGGTGCGCCGGTGACGCCATGGCCGTTGCCCCACCAAAATTCATACACTTCGTCATTTTTAGCCACATATAATTGCTGCGTGCCATCAGCGGTGATGGTTTTTTTGATATCAACAACGCCAGGGTTAAACGACACGAGTTTTGCTGGTGCGCTAAACGCTGGGTGCGAGGGGTTCCACCAGGTTTCATGCACGCCGGTTGCCGTGGCGGTGTATAGGAGCTCGGTACCATCAGGGAGGGTTTGTTTGTCGACGGCTACAGTATTGGGCAGTTCGGTTATTGTCTTGCGTTCGATGTCACCGTTGACTGGCCATTTTACGCGGTAAACGTTGCTTGGAGTGGCGATGTATAGTTCGTCTTTGCTGGCTGGGTCTTTGGTTTTGACCATGTCTAGGCCACCGTTAATATTCCATAACAGTCCGCCGCCTTGTACGCCGTTGCCGTCGTTTTTCCACCAATATTCGTGCGGGCCATCGCTTGCTAGGACGTCGAGGCGCCAGGTTGTCTGGGCTTCTGGTCCGGTATCAACGGTAATTTTGCGAATACCCGAACTAGTAATAAGCTTATCGGGATTGTCAAAAACATCGTTTGTATTTATATGGATTTGATATACAGAGGACTGCGTGGCGGCATATAGGGTTTGGCTACCGTCGGTTTCGTCTAAAATCGTGGCATCGACAAATCGTTCACGCAGGGGCGCGCTCATGATTCGTTTGTACGATATGTCACTATAGCCGCCACCCCAAAAAGCCGCGTACAGTTGGCCATCTGTGGCGTAAAACAGTTGTTGAAGGCTGCCGCGCGAAGCCTTTTTAACAAAGTTGATATTGTTAATACCCCACCAGTCCAGGGCGTTTTTCTCGCGCGTTTTTTGTCGCACAACGTTCATTTGATCGTAAAAATACTGGCCATTGCATTCGGTACCGACTGCCTGGCGGTGCGCGGCAATGGTAGGAATACCAATACACTCACTGCCGTCTTGTTTGCAAAAGTCATGGCCGGCATCGGGATTGATACCGTACAGGCTGGTCCTCCATGAAAGCAGATTGGTTAGGCCGTTCATGGTGGCGTCGTTTATGCCGCCGGTCCGACCGCCGTTTAGCTGGTTGCAGGTACTGTTTGGCTCAAAACAGCCGAGTACGGCTACGCCCATCGAGCCGTAATTGTACCCAGAAGTATGTCCGCCAACCACGTAGTCATCGCCGTAGCGCCCCTGATATAAGTTGCCATTGCCATCAACAATATAGTTATAGCCAATGTCGCCCCAGCCAAGCGTTTTGGCGTGGTAGTCCCATATCGCCCTAATAAGCGCTTTTGGATCGCTTTGCGAATTGGGCGATACGGTGTGGTGTAGGAAGATTTGCGTGACCTGGCGGTATTCTGGCGACCAGTATTTGTCGGTACCTTTAAAGAGATCGCCATTTGGGTCTGGGCTGCCCCAGTCGGCACGCGAGTTAACGGCTGGGCCGTGACTGGCGGCGAGCGCCCGCCCATTAAAGAAAGATTTTGCGGCACTACTGACTTTTTCGATAGTTGATTGGCGCGAATCGATATAGGTGATTTTAAGATTTGTGACGGTCGGTGAGGTTTGGTCGGCGTTTGCGCGGGCAAGTTTAATACGATACTGATACTGTTGGCCGTCCACAATCAATGGTGTTTCTGGATAGTGCGTGGCAACTTGCTTTACGCCCTCGCGCACTGCCTCGCCATCGGCCTCTATATCCATCCAGCCCGTCCAGCGGCCGGTCTTATCGGCGGTGCGCATTTGAAGTGTTCCGTTGCCAGTGCCGTCCCACATGGGAACGATGGCGTTAAACGCAAAGTCGGCTTTGAGCTCTGGCGAGGTAAAGGTTTGCTCGAGTTTATCCTTTTGTATCTCGAGTTTTTGCGGCAACGATGCAGCCGGGAGGCCATCCACCGTAACGTCGCGGATATCAGTGTTGTGCGGCACAAATACAAGATAAGAGAAAATTCCTGCGCTTATAACAACTGCAGCAGTAATAGACCATAAGAGCCAGCGCGGGCGGCGTTTTGTGTGTTGCAGTGTTTTTTCGGACATCGCCTTTATAGTATACAAAAGCTTATGCTTGCCTGGCTAATGGGCCCTGCTATTTCCCGGGAGTTGGCGAAAGGGTATAATGATTTCATGATTACAGTAATTATCGCTGGTGGCTCAGGCACCCGCCTGTGGCCACTCTCAACAAGCAAATTTCCAAAACACTTTCTTAATCTTGTAGATAAAGACTCGCTTTTGCAGTCTACCTATAAGCGCGCCAAAAAACTCAGTAAAGATATTTATATCGTGACAGCTGGTGCGGAGCAGCTCGAGCTGGTAAAGCAGCAGTTACCAGATCTCGATGACGATCATATTATTGTTGAGCCGGGTCGCCGCGATACTGCTGGCTGTTTTGTTATTGCACTTTCGCACATTCAGTCGCGCCACGACCACGATGAGCCGATTGCATTTATGCATGCCGATCATTACATCCGTGACGTTGCGGGCTACACCTATTCGTTTAAGATAGCTGACAAGATTTCTCGCCAGACTGGCCGTATTGCGCTAGTCGGTATCGAGCCAACATATGCCGCAACGGGCTTTGGTTATATCCAGAAAGATGGCTTGGTAGAGGGGAGCGACTTTGTGCACGAAGTGGCTATGTTTAAAGAAAAGCCAGATTTTGACACTGCCCAGGACTACGTGCAAAGCGGCAACTATTTGTGGAACGCTGGGTACTTTGTGGGCTCGGTTAACACCTTCCTCAGCACTATGGACGAGTTTGCCCCAGACCTAAAGCAGAAGTATGTAAGCCTGACAGAAGCAAGCGACTCAGCGCATTTGGAAGAGACATTCCTAAGTTTTGAAAAGATCGCTATCGACTACGCACTCATGGAAAAGGCAAAGAACTTGCTTGTTGTGCCGGCGTCATTTGACTGGCTCGATATTGGTTCGTTTGGTGATGCCCACAAAGTGAGCGAGACCGATCAAGCGGGCAACTTTAAAAAAGGCGCCGTCGAGCTAGAAGGCGTAGAGAATAGTTACATTCGCAACGAAGCCGATGATCGCCCAGTTGCCGTTATCGGCCTTGATAACATCGTGGTTGTTAACACGGCAAACGGTATTTTGGTTGCACGCAAGGATCTTTCACAAAACGTAAAGACTATTGCGACCCGTCTGCAAGAAAAAGAGCAAGCAGCCTAGGCCACCAAATAAGTTTAGATTTTCGGCAGCCCGCCCGACCAGTGATGGCCGGGCGGGCTGTTTTGCCTTGTCTACCGATGCGGTACATTAAAC
>Ga0075364_10000050_pt1 | contig 42683 bp, 36 predicted proteins | sample EndMetdeltDD1764_FD_71517 | JGI IMG/M metagenome (GOLD analysis project Ga0075364, IMG submission 71517) | Populus endosphere microbial communities from Tennessee, USA - Endosphere MetaG P. deltoides DD176-4 | ecosystem: Host-associated > Plants > Roots > Endosphere | place: USA: Tennessee... | reverse complement strand
CTACGGTTGCGCGAGGCAGGCATCACGGTCGTCTGCACCGTAACCACACTGGCCGAGGCGCAGACCGCGCTTGCCCGCGGCGTTGACGCGCTCGCTGTGCAGGGCCCGTCGGCGGGCGGGCATCGCGGCACCTTCGACCCTGGCGCGCAGCCGGCCACTCAACCGCTGGACGAATTGCTGGCCGACGCCCTAGCGGCAGTCGACGTGCCGGTCGTGGCTGCCGGCGGATTGACGACCGCAGACGATGTCGGGCGCGTCTTGGCGGCGGGGGCGGTCGCGGCCCAACTCGGAACGGCGTTTCTTCTCGCCGATGAAGCGGGAAGCGGCCCCGTGCACCGCGCCGCGTTGCGGGATCCGCAGTTCACCGAAACCGTTGTCACCAAGGCGTTTTCCGGCCGCTATGCACGTGGGCTGCGTAACCGGTTCATCGACGAGCATGAGGCCGAGGCGCCGTTCGGGTATCCGCAGGTCCACTGGCTGACTAGCCCGTTGCGTGCGGCATCGGTGCGTGCGGGCGATCCGCACGCCGTGAATGTGTGGGCGGGTACGGGCTTTCACAAGATCGGCTCCGGCTCGGTCGCCGACATCATCGGCGGCCTCACCTAGCGAATTCAGCCGCGCTTCAGTTTCGGGCTGCGATCATGAGAGCCAGGATGCGTTTACTGGTGGTCGAAGACGAGCTGCGCCTGGCCGCCGGGCTGCGGAAGGGGCTCGAGGCCGAAGGTTTCGCGGTCGATGTCGTGCACAACGGCACCGACGGCATCTGGATGGCGCGCGAAACCCCGTTCGACGCGATCATTCTCGACGTCATGCTGCCCGGCGCGAACGGCTACCAGGTCTGCCGGACACTGCGCGGCGAGGGCAATTGGACGCCCATCCTGATGCTGACCGCCAAGGACGGCGTGTGGGACGAGGTTGAAGGCCTCGATACCGGTGCCGACGACTACCTGACCAAGCCTTTCTCCTATGCGGTGCTGGTCGCCCGCCTGCGAGCGCTGCGCCGCCGCGGTGCACAGCCCCGGCCGACGGTGCTGGAGGCAGGCGACCTGCGGCTGGATCCATCGACGCGGCGGGTGTGGTTTCGCGGCGAGCAGATCGGGCTCACCCGCCGCGAGTTCGCGGTCCTCGAGTACCTGCTGCATCACGCCGACGAGGTGTTGTCGAAACGCGACATCCTTTCCCACGTTTGGGATTTCGACTTCGACGGCGATCCCAACATCGTCGAGGTGTATATCCGCAGACTGCGCGTGAAGCTGCGCCGGCCTGATGGTAGTGCGCTGATCGAAACCGTTCGGGGCGCAGGGTATCGGCTGGTTGCCGCTCGTGATTAGGCGCCTTGCCACGATCCGGGCGATTACCACGGCGGTGGCGACGATCGTCGTCGCGATCGCTCTGGTCCTCGGCGCCGCCGGGCTGATCGCCGCTTTGCGCCGCACGATGGTCGACGAGGTGGCCGAGACAGCCCGCGCCCAAGCTGGTGACGTGGTGCGCCAACTCGAGGCGGGCAGGCCGCCGATACTCGAGGTGGCGGGCGCTGATGAGCAGCTGATTCAGGTGATGACGCCGGCCGGGGCGGTGGTGTCCGCAAGCCCGAACATGGTGGGCCGGCCGGCCGTCGTGCGCTTGGCGCCCGGTGAGTCCGCGCAGGTAATCACCCCCCTCGACGACGACGAGTTCGTTGCGGTGGCCGAAGGTGCGCAGACGCCCAACGGTCCGCGAGTCGTACTGGTGGCAAGGGCATTGGTCGATGTCCTCGACACCACCACCGTCATCACCCGGCTGCTGATCATCGGGCTGCCGCTGGTGGTCGTGGTCGTTGCCCTCACTACATGGTTCGCCGTCGGGCGGGCACTGGCACCCGTCGAGGGGATCCGTCGGGAGGTGGACGAGATCTCGGCGGCTCAACTGCACCGGCGAGTGCCGCAACCGAAAGCCGACGACGAGATCGGCAGGCTGGCCGCCACCATGAACCGCATGCTTGACCGGCTGGAGAGCGCGCGAAACAGCCAGCGCCGCTTCGTATCCGACGCGTCGCACGAGCTGCGCTCGCCGATCACGACCATCCGCCAGCACGCAGAGGTGGCGCTCGCACATCCCGAGCGGACGACCGCGTCCGAACTCGGCGAGGTGGTGCTGGCCGAACAACAACGGATGCAGCGCCTCGTCGAGGATCTGTTGCTGCTGGCCCGCGCCGACGAGCATGCGCCCATGGCACGTGAGGCTGTCGACCTCGACGACCTCGCATTCGAGGAAGGCCACCGGCTTCGATCCACCACGTCGAAGCGGGTGGACACGTCGGGGGTCAGCGCGGCGCGGGTGCAGGGCGATGCGGACGCGTTGCGACGAATGTTTCGCAACGTCGGCGAGAACGCAGCCCGCCACGCGTCGCAGCGGGTCGACATCACGCTCGCCGAGCGCGGCAGCCAGGTGGTGCTTACGGTCGACGACGACGGGCCCGGCATCCCGGCGGCGGAACGCGAAAGGGTGCTCCGGCGCTTCGTGCGCCTGGACGAAGCCCGCTCCCGCGACGAGGGCGGCAGCGGCCTCGGGCTCTCGATCGTCGACGAGGTGGTCCGCGCGCACGGCGGCTCGGTGTCGATCGAACAGTCCCCGATCGGCGGTGCCCGCATCCAGATCACGCTGCCCGTTCAGGCTGCAGTCAGCTAGTTCGCGGCAACCTTACGGGCATGAACATCACGTGGATCGGCGTTGCGACAGCAGTGGGCGGGGCGGCAGTCGCCATCGCGACTGGGATCGCCTCGGCGCAACCCGACGACGGCGAGGGCACGCCCATCACCGGAGAGGCACTGACGAAAGCCAGCCAGGCAGCACTGGCGTTCACCGGCGGCGGAACCGTCACCGGCAGCGAGGTGGGTGACGAGGAGAGTTACTACGAGGTCGAGGTGACCAAGGCCGACGGTAGTCAGGTCGACGTGCAACTCGACCAGAGCTTCGCGGTCGTCGGCGGCAAGACCGATCCGGCGGGCGCCGACACCGAGCCCGACGGCGACGGCAACTGAGACCGACGATGAACGCCGGTGTCCGGCTGGTCGCGCCGCTGGCATGTGCGCTCGTCGCCTGCGCGTGCAGTGGCGCCCCCGCGCCGGTGGCGTCCGACTGCATCAAGGTCGTCGAGGAATCGGGCCAGACCACCGACGAGTGCCTTCCCGTTGCGCCCGACGGTCAGCGCGTCGACCTGACCACGCCGACGTTCACCCGTCCCGCGTCGATCACCAATCCGCTGCACCCCACCAGCCAGGTGCAGCAGACCATCTATGGCGGACACGTCGACGGCAAACCGTTCCGGACCGAAGTGAGCCTGCTGCCGGGCAGCCGCCCGATCAATTGGCAGGGCAAGGCCGTCGACACCACGAGCGTTCAATACGTCGCCTACCTCGATGGCCGTATTCATGAGGTGGCAATCGACTGGTATGCACAGGCCGATGACGGCTCGGTGTGGTACTTCGGCGAGGACGTCATCAATTACGAGGACGGCAAGGTCGCCGACACCAAAGGCACCTGGGTGGCCGGCGATGCGACACCCGCCGCGATGATCATGCCTGCCCGGCCGCGCGTCGGGAACGTCTACCGCCCAGAGAATGCGCCAGGGATCGCATTCGAGGAGGTGCGCGTCGACAAGGTCGACCGAGAGATCGACGGTCCCAGTGGAAACATCAGCGGCGCAATCGAAGTCAACGAGCTGCACATGGACGGCACACGCGAGGCTAAGGTATTCGCTCCCGGTTACGGGGAGTTCTCGACAGGCAGTCCCGGCGGCGATCTCGAGGCTGCATCGCTGGCGTCGCCCACCGATCGGCGCCAGGGCGCGGCGCCCACCGAGTTCGCGGCACTGTCTCGGTCTGTGGACGTCGTCTACACAGCGGACCCCAGTCATCTGAAAGAGGCCGCGTCGGCGTTGACCAGAGCGTGGGAGACGGTGCGTCCCAAAGGAATTCCCGCGCAGATGGACACCCAGATGCAGGCGGACATCGACGCGCTCAACGGTGCGATTGGTGAGGAGAACGCGGCGGCGTCGCAATCAGCGGCGCTGCGCATCGCGCAGAACGAACTCGACCTTCGGCTGCTGTACCAGCCCGTCGTCGACGTCGATGTGGCGCGGCTGAAGCTGTGGATACGTCAGCTTCCTCTCGACGTCGCCGCCGACGACGCCGGGTTGGTGCTGGCGAACGTGGCCGCACTCGAGCGGGTGTGGGAACGCACCCGGTACGGCGTCGACCCTGCGGCACCGGTGGATGTCGCGATGCAGGGCCTGCGCACGGCTGCGGACGCTGAAGATCTGGCAGCGGTCGGCCAGGCAGCTGAGGCGCTGAACCGGGCGGTCGGAGCACTCCACACCCGCTGACCGATTCCTTTTGCCGCTTTATTGCGCACAGGGTCGTGATGCCGCGTTATCCACAACCCTGGATGCAATCTTCAAGGTGGATCGAAGCCGCTACCGCAGATCGTCGATGATCACGTCGCCGTTGTCAGACCGGGCGGTGATCACGGCCGCGGCCACCTCGCGATCGGTCGTCTGCGGGACCCGCACCACCGTTGCGCCCACCTCGTCGTCCGTGTTGGCATTCACCACGTACGGGCCGCGCCCCGGCACCGCGATGATGACGTCGCCGTTGTCGGTAGTGGCGTCGATGGTGCGGGGGGCGGCGTTGGAGAAGTCCACCTTGATGTCGCCGTTGTCGGTGGTTGCGCTAAACGATTCCGACACCGAGATCGGCTCGCGGGTGACCACGTCGCCGTTGTCGGTGTGGATCTCGATACGCCGGGCGGATCCGCTCAGTACGACCTCGCCGTTGTCGGTGCGGGCAATCAGTTGGTCGATGTCCGCCTGCGCGAGCACCACACCGGTGTCTTGTTGAGTTGTGACCGTCAACTTGCGGGCGAGGTCGGGTGGCAGCACCAGCGTGATTTCACCTGCGCGGCCCAAGTCCAGGAATGTCGATGCTTCGCCGTTGATTGAGATTCGTGTGCCGGTGGCATCGGTGTTGACCGCCAAGGGATTTGCGCCAGCACGGGTGGAGTTGACCATCCGCAGATCCGCGCGCGGCTCGCGGGCGTTGCGGTCGGTGGTGATCCGCACGGCCACCGGAACCGAATCGGTGTCGACGAACACGGACCGCATGGCTACCGGCAGGGGCTTACTGTCGGTGATGACCCGGAAGCCGGCGACGCCCCAGGCCGTCGTGCCCAACGATACGAGGGTCCCCACCACCAGCACCGCCGCGGCGGCGATGAGCGCAAGCCGGACCGCGGTGCGCCCGCCGGGGGAGAGCGGAGGCGGCGACGTGGCCGGTGCCGGCGGTGGGGGAGCAATGATGGTCACAGTCAAAACCCTTTCAACAGTTCAGGATTCGAGGTAGCGCAGCACCGCCAGCACGCGACGGTTCTCACTTTCGTCGGGAGCCAAGTCCAACTTGGTGAAGATCGATGCGATGTGTTTTTCCGCGGAGCCGACGGAAATATGCAGTGCCGAGGCGATCGCCGAGTTCGTTTTGCCCTCGGCCATGAGTTGCAGCACCTCACGTTCGCGCGGGGTCAGCTCGTCGAGCACGTTGCGGCGATGTGAGCGCACCAGGATCTGCGATACCACTTCTGGGTCGAGCACGGTGCCACCACCGCCGACGACCTCGACGGCGTCGAGGAACGCGGGGACATCTGCCACCCGGTCCTTGAGCAGATAGCCGAATCCCTTTGTATCCGAGGCGATCAGGTCGGCGGCATACCGCTCCTCGACGTAATGCGACAGCACCAGCACAGGCGACTCCGGATTCTGGCTGCGTAGCAGCGCCGCGGCGCGGATGCCTTCGTCGGTGAAGGTCGGCGGCATCCGCACGTCGACGATCGCGAGGTCGGGCCGCTTCTCATTGACCAGCCGCAGCAGGTTGGTCGCGTCGGGCACACCGGCGACCACCTCGTGGCCGGCGTCGGTGAGGATCCGCTCGATGCCCGCCCGCAGTAGCGCCGAGTCCTCGGCGATCACGACGCGCATGGCAGTACCGCGCTGACGATGGTCGGGCCCGTGGCGGGGCTTGACACGGTGAACGTGCCGTGCGCGGCCCGCACCCGTTCCTCGAGCCCGCGCAGGCCGGTGGCGTTCTCGTCGGTCGTGATCGCCGCGCCGCCGCGCCCGTCGTCGAACACCGTGACGTGCAGCTGGTTCGCTGCTTCGTCGAGGCGCACGGTGACGACTGCCTGCGTGGCGTTCGCGTGTTTGACGATGTTCGTCAACGCCTCGGCCACGATGAAGTAGGCGACCGACTCCACTTCATCCGGCAATCGGCGAGGCAGATGGAGATTGATCGTCGTCGGGATTCCGGCGTTCTGTGACCGTTGCGCCACCGCCGACAACGCGGCATCCAGCCCGCGGTCGGACAGGATCGTCGGCGCGATGCCGCGCACCACGTTGCGCAGTTCGACGAGCGCATTCTTGGCGTCGTCGTGAGCCTCGGCGATCAGCTGCTTGGCCGCGGGCAGGTCGGTGTCGAGCTTGGTCTGGGCCAGCCCGATGGTCATGGCCAGCGACACCATCCGCGGCTGCACGCTGTCGTGTAGGTCGCGCTCGATGCGGTGGCGTTCGGTCTGCGCCGAGGACACGGCTCCCTGCCGGGCATCGGCGAGCGCGCTGACTTGGTATTCCAGCGCAGCCGTCGGCGACGGCGACAGCAGCCAGCGGTCGATCGCGGCGTCCACCGCCGGCGCGAAGATCAGGATCGCCACGGCGGCTACTACCGCAACAAAGGCCAGCAGCCAGGCCAGCGGCGGTGACAGGAATGACAGCCCTGCGTCGACATCGCTCTGCCGGATCGCGATCGCGGCGGCCGGGCCGAGAAATGCGAATGCCAGCAGCGCAAGTGCGACACCCGCGACCAGCATGTCGTAGGCCATCCGTAGGTAGTGGTGGGCGGTGGCCTTCCAAAGCCGGGAGCTGCTGATGTCCAGCCACAGCTGATGCAGCCAGCGCTGGATGCCGGCATACGGCGACAGCCGCCGGGGCGGAACGCCGATGCCGAGGCCGAACACCGCCTCGCTGCGTACACGTTCGACGTGTTCGACGCCGCGCATCAGATAGATGAACACGACCGCCGACAGCGCGACGCCGATGCCGCTGGGGATCGAGGAGATGCCGATGATCAGGATTGCCAACGGAATCCAGAACCACACCGTGGCGATCGCCGCGCCGGTGAGCAGCGAGGCGGTCGGCACCACACCTATGTTTCGGGCTGGCGCTGCGGCATTGCCGTCGACGGCAGCGGGTGCCGGCGTGGCATCGGGACTCATGTCGGTGACTGCGACCATGCCATCAACCTATGGATCGCAGGCGCCGCGCGACACGGCGTTTTCCAGAGAACCTGCCGGGGGTAAACCCCCGCAGTCAGTACCGTCGACCCATGGCGACGACTGAGCGGTACCGATTGCTTAGCTATTTGGGCCCGAACTGGTTCGCCTCGGTCATGGGAACCGGCATTGTGGCCACGGCGGGTGCGACGCTGCCGCTGCATGTGCCGGGTTTGCGGGGGTTCGCCCAGGCGGTGTGGGTGGCGGCGACGGTCTGGCTGGTGATGCTCATCGTCGCTGCGGTCGCCCATTGGGTGCGGAATCCCACCGTGGCCCGCAGCCACGCATACAACCCGCAGATGGGCCATTTCTACGGCGCTGCCCCGATGGCGTTGCTCACGGTCGGCGCCGGGGCGGTCCTCGTCGGCAGGGATCTGATCGGCGCGCGGGCGGCTGTCGACCTCGACTGGGTGCTGTGGACGATAGGCACGCTCGGCGGTCTGTTCACCGCGATGAGCATCCCGTATTTGATGTTCACCCAGTACCGCGTCGAGGCCGACGCTGCATTCGGCGGCTGGCTGATGCCGGTGGTGCCGCCGATGGTGTCCGCGGCGACGGGCGCACTGCTGATCCCGCATATGGTCCCGGGCACCGGCCGCCAGACGATGCTCTATGGCTGCTATGCGATGTTCGGGCTGTCGCTCGTCGCGTCGCTCATCATCATCACCATGGTGTGGAGTCGCCTCGCGCACTTCGGCACCTCCGGTACCGCACGCGTGCCGACACTGTGGATTGTGTTGGGTCCGCTAGGCCAATCCATCACGGCCGCAGGCCTTCTCGGTACGAACGCGGCACTGGCCGTCGAGCCGCACTTGGCGGACGGCATGAACGTCTTCGCGATCCTGTACGGGGTTCCGGTCTGGGGATTCGCGGTGCTGTGGATCTCGTTGGCCACCGCGTTGACCGTTCGAACCGCGCGCCGCGGTATGCCGTTCGCGCTCACATGGTGGAGTCTGACGTTCCCGGTCGGGACATTTGTCACCGGCACGACGCAGCTGGCGGTTCATACGAATCTGCCGGCTTTCCGCGTTGCCGCCGCCATCGCCTACGTCGGGCTACTGAGCACCTGGTGTCTGGTTGCGGTTCGGACCTTCCGAGGTGGCTTGCGCGGCAACATATTCGCACCGCCGCCGACGGCCCCCATCAAGGCGCACAAGGATCCGCCCGTCGCCACCTAGAGTGCATGGCACACTCGCAGAGTGGCTGAGCCCCTGATTTCGCACGTTTCGGATACGGCGCGCTGGGTCGCCACCTATCGGGCAATCGAATCGGCACGGCCGGACGCGTTGTTCCACGATTCGCTCGCCGACCGGCTTGCCGGCGAACAGGGCCGTGCCATCGTGGCAGCCGCTCCCCGGGCGATCCGCAATGGCTGGTGGCTGGTCGCGCGCACCAAAATCATCGACGACGCCATCGCCGCGGCAATACGCAGCGGCTGCGACAAGGTGTTGAACCTAGCCGCGGGCCTGGACACCCGGCCGTACCGGCTGGACCTACCGCCGGATCTCGCCTGGGTGGAGGCGGATTTGCCGGACCTGCTCGCCGAAAAAGAGCAGACGCTCGCCGACCAGACGCCGCGCTGCCGGTTGACCCGACACGCGGTCGACCTCGCCGATCCGGCCGCACGCGACACGTTCCTCAACGACGAACTCAAGGGCGTCACCAAAGCGCTTGTCCTGACCGAGGGTCTGCTGATGTATCTGGAGGAACGCGACGTACGCGCGTTGTCGAATGCGTTCACACGGCCCGAGATCGCTTGGTGGATGCTGGACTTCTCCTCCCCGGGGCTCCAGAAGAGGATGAACAAGTCGACCCGCGGCTTGATGCGCAGCGCACCCTTCAAGTTCGCACCGGTGAACGGCCTTGCCTACTTCGAAGAACTCGGTTGGCGGACCGTCGAAGTGGAATCCGTATTCACCGTCGCGCATCGATACCATCGGCTGCCGCGGTGGATGCGGTTTCTGGCCTGGCTACCGCAACCCGATCCGCGTAGCCCCGGCGGCAAAACCTGGAGTGGCGTTACCCGCCTCACCCACGACTAGCTACTTCGGCGCGGTCAGCTCCAAGGCGATGTTGTCCGGATCGCGGAATTCCAGAATGTAGGACGGGCCGATGTCCTTGATGGGCTCGTGTTCGATATCTATCTCGTCGAGATGAGCTGCGGCAGCGTCCAATTCGTCCTTGCTGGCGACGCGGAAAGCCAAGTGGTCCAGTCCGCAGCGGTCCTCGTGAAACCGATCGGCTGCGACGGGCCGAAGTCCGATCAGCGCGCCGCCTAGGTCGTAGATCACGCCGCCGAAAAGAAATCCGAGCGCCTCCTGGGTTGCCGCGTCGGCGCTCTCGGGCGCCTCGATCAACACCGGCCAGCCGAACACGCTCTCGTAGAACTGTCGCGACCGCTCGATGTCGGTGACGGTAAGCCGGACGTGCGCTATGGAGCTGGTGTTGATCGCCATGGCCCCATGCTGCCAGTCACCGCGACGCGATGACTTTCCGGCACCACCTCGGTCTGTCTAAGCGTCACTGTCTCGGCATGAACAAGGAGCAACATCATGAGCGCCATCTCCACCGATACCGTCCACCCGGCGCCCGAGCGCCCATCGCGCACGCGGGTCCACAAGGCCGGAACCATCATCAGTGTCCTGGTCACCGCGTTTCTGGCCTTCGACGCGGCCGGCAAGCTCGCCGGTGTGCCGCAGGTCAAGGAGGGCACGCAGGCCCTCGGATTCCCGCCCGGCCAGGCTCTGGTCATCGGAATCGTGCTGGCCATCTGCGTGGTGGTCTACGTAATCCCGCGCACCGCCGTGCTGGGCGCGCTCGGCATCACGGCGTATCTGGGTGGCGCGGTCACGGCCAACATGCGCGTCGAGGCCCCACTGTTCTCCCACACGCTGTTCGCGGTGTATCTGGGCGTGCTGATGTGGGTCGGTCTGGTGATGCGTCGCCCCGAACTGCTGAAGGTCGTCGGGATCCGTCGCGGCTAGCGTGACTTGTCGATGGCGGGCCATGTCAGAATCGCCGACGTGCGAATTGGGATGACCATGCCCGTGATGGAGCCCGCCCTGGACGCGGCGACGCTGAAGGCGTGGGCCCGGCTCATCGACGACGGCCCGTTCTCGTCGCTGTGCTGGGGTGAGCGCATCGCATTCGACAATCCCGAGAGCCTGACGCTGCTTGGTGCGCTGGCGGCTTGGACGGACCGGGTGCGGCTGGTGACGACGGTGATCGTGCCCCAGCTGCACGACCCGGTAATGCTGGCCAAACAGCTGGCCACCGGCGACATGCTCTGTGGGGGCCGGCTGACGGTCGGCCTCGGCGTCGGCGGCCGTGACGAGGACTACCACGCCGTCGGCGCCGACGCCGGGACGCAGACGATGCGCGGCCTCGCCGACAGCGTCGCGGTGATGAAGCGCATCTGGGCGGGCGAGAAGGTCACCGAATCCGTGGTCCCAGTCGGGCCGCCACCGGTGCAGGCCGGTGGGCCGGAGCTGCTGATCGGCACGATGGGCCCGAAGACCGTTCGCAGCGCCGCGTCCTGGGCCGTCGGGCTTGCCGGCACCACCCTCGACCTTGACGTCGACAACCAGAACGCACTGTTCGACGTCGCACGCGCGGCGTGGGCGCAGGCGGGTAAACGCAAACCGCATTTGGCGACGTCGTTCTGGTTCGCCATCGGCGACGACGCGCAGGAAGCCAGCGCGCAGGTACACCGGCATCTGCTGCGGTACATGAACTGGATTCCGGCCCAGGTCGTCGACGCTATGGCGCCGACGACGGGTTGGGCAGGCAATGAGGAGGAGCTTCTAGCGGTGCTGCGCAGGTTCCAAGACATCGGCACCGACGAGGTCCACCTCATTCCGACCAGCTCGAGCATCGATCAGCTGCGCCGCGTCGCCGGCGTGGCGCAACATTTCGCTTAGCTCTTCACCACGTCGAATGAGCGCCGGCCGCCAGAACGAAAATTTGCCCGAGCGACAATTTTCTCAGAATGAGCTATTTGTCAGGGCCTCAGATTGGCGCCCACGAACGTGCTCCCGCTGACCGATACAGATGTAGCTGCGGCGAAGGTTCGGCCTGGGCCAGTGAACTGCCGCCCAATTCGAAGTCGTTGCGTCGAGTAGGGCGCGCCATTCGCGGCCAGAATCGGCGTAATACCAATACTGGCGGCTACCATTTCTTCACTATGTCGCACAGCAGTGAGCCGGCGGCTGAGGAGCCACCTCAATCGGCAGGAAAGCGGCGGCCGGCCCATTCAGGTGGCGAGTCGGCGCATTCAGTCCAGCAGATCCTGTCGCGTTGGGCCACGCTGGCCGCTGCATTGATCGCGATAATCGCATTGGGGGTTGCGATATGGGCTCTATTGCGGCCACCGGCCGACAACCTTCCATCGCCCACCCCGCAGCAGATCGCCGACGCCAAGGGGCGGGCATGCTCCGCGTACGGCACGGTGCGCACTGCGGTGGCGCTTCAAACCCGGGTCGAACCCGCCCCTGATCCAGTAGCGGCGCAGGCGGTGGCGGCCAACGCCCGCCTGGCGATGGCCGTCGGGGGCGACTATCTACTGGGCCATCTGGATCCGGCTGTTCCACCGCAGCTGGCGGAATTGCTGCGTTCGTTGGCGGCGGATCTGCAAGACCTCACGATCAATGCATTGGCCGGGGTGGGCGATACCGACCCCGGCCAAGTCGCGCGGCTACATGACGTTGAGGCGAAGAGCGCGAAGATCGTCGACCTGTGCAAATGAGGTCTGCGCTTGGCCCACCCCGGTTGCCCGCGTTCGACCGTCCGCGAGGCCGCGAGGGCTAGCCGGTCCCGCCCGTGCCGCTGTCACCGCCGGCGCCAGCGCCATCGGTCGATGTGCTGTCACCGGTGGTGGTGCCAGTGCCGCTAGGCGTCCCGGTGGTGGTGGTGCCGGTAAAGGCGGCTATTCCGTTCTTGACTATGTCGGTGAACGGCTTGAACGGGTCGTTGGTAGAGCCAGGCGTCCCGGTTTTTGGAGTGGTCGCGAGGGGAGCGCCGTTAACACCAGGTATCTCGGGCTTTGGGGTGGTGGTGGCGCTGATACGCGATGTACCCGGCTTCGGGGTGTCCTTGACGGGGTCCGCCTGTGGCGGGTCGCTCACGAGGCGGGCGGGGGCGGCCGCCGGCGCAGGGTCGCTGACGAGAGGGGTGACCGTCCCGGGTGGCGGCGGGCTGCTGGCGGCGAAGGGGGTGTTGGCGGCGGTGAGGTCCGGAGCCAGGCCGAAGGTAATGCCCGGTGGTGTGTTGTTGGCGCTGATGGCTGGGAGGAAGTTGAAGTCAAACGTCATAGGGCCGACTTGAGTAGTGGTGCGCAGGCCGCCGACCCAATTGGCGGTTATGGGGCCGGCGCCGAAGTCACTGCCGGTGACAAAGCCCGTGGTGCCGGTGTTTGAGATGACCCCGGGTATCCCGACTGTCCACCGGCCAATGTCAACGGCACTCACATTGTCTGGCGCACGACCGTTCAGGATGGTGCCGTCTGTTGCCTGACTGAAGCTGACGGCTTTGAGGACGTTGAGATCGAAGACGAAGGGACCGACGCGATTGGCGGTTTGCAGGACGCCTGCGTAATTCGCGAAGCCGCCTGTGTTGCCGAAAGCGCTGTTGGCTGTCCAACCCGTAACGCCAGTGCTGCTGGCCAGTCCCGCCAGCCCGAGGGCCCATTGGTCCATGTTGATGGCGTTGATGTTGATTGGCTGGCCACCGGGGGGCGTGGTGCCGGGTGGTAGTTGGCTGGCGCTGAAGGCCCTGATGGAGTTGAGGTCGAAGCTGAGAGGACCGAACTGGTTGGCTGTTTGCAGGGTGCCGCCACCGCCAACGGCGCCGCCGCCACCGCCGAAGGCACTGAAGGCGTTCCAGGCCGCCGCACCAATGCTGCCGTTCGGGCCGCCGAGCCCGATAAACCACGGGTAGATGTCGCCGAAATTTAAATCGATTGGCTGGGCCGCGGCACGTATTTCTCGCACGGTGACAGATTCGGAGGTAGCGGTGAGCGCCCCGGGTGGTCCGAATAGCAACACCGCAGCGCCGAGGGACGCAATGCCTGTGCCAACAGATAGGTATCCGGTGCCGATCATGAATCCCCCTCGCGAACTGTGACGCTACCGAATGTGTGGGGATAACTTACCTCTCCTCAACCAGGAATCAAGCCTATTCAGCAAATAATATGAACGAATATTGCCAGTTTGCTGCTGACGGTCACACAGCCGCGTGCGGAGCATCGGGGCCTCTCGCGACTAACGAAATCGATACCGGGGAGACGCCCAGAGACGCGGTTTCGCGAGCCGAATGGCAATAGTGGACGCGATTTCGCAAGATTATGTGATTCTGTCGAGCGAATTCGTGGTTGGCTGACCGACTGGCGGAGCCTATAGGCGGCGCGTCACAGACCGTCGTAGACCTTCTTGTAATACGACGACAGGAACCGAGGACCGGCGAATCGCATCATCGTCACCGCGATGAGCCCTCTGAGGCTCTTGGAGGTCTGCTCCCACTCACCGTGCACGGCGCTGCCGCCCGCGGTCCGCGGCGTCGCGGTCAGTGTCATGTAGCCGCCTGGCGTCAGCGCGTCGCTATCGGTGACGGTCAGCTTCACCGAACCAGGCGTGGCCCAGTCGTAGTGCCAGGTGGCCCACAGCTTCGGAAAGTCCTGGCCCTCGCGGATGTCGGCGTCGGTCTCGCCGCGGTGATACACCTCGAACGCCTTGACCGACGACGCCGGCCAGCGGTGCGGTCGGTTGGGGGAGAAGTCGGTCATCAACTCGATGACTTGGTCAGGCGTGGCCGTCGTGACGAAGTCGAATTCGAACTTGGTGCGCACCGGCAGAACGTATCAGCGTGTCGCCCCAGCGTGGCACGCTCGCGACATGACCACACCGATGCCGCCGATCGTTTCGCGCGCCGACTGGCAGAAGGCACGTGCTGACTTGCTGGTCCGCGAGAAGGAACTCACCCGGTTGAAGGACTCGGTGAGCGCTGCGCGCCGACGCCTTCCGATGGTCGAGATCACCGAGCCCTACGCCTTCGACACCGAGGCTGGATCCGCGACGCTGCTGGATCTGTTCGATGGGCGCAGGCAGCTGATCGTGCAGCATTTCATGTTCGGGCCGGACTGGGAGCAGGGTTGTGACGGCTGCTCGATGATGGCCGACCACATCGGGCCTGTGTCGCACCTGCACGCGAAAGACACGTCGTTCGTGCTGGTTTCGCGTGCTGAGCTGGCTAAGCTATTTGCGTTCCGGGAGCGTATGGGCTGGGCGTTGCCATGGGCATCGTCGGCGCACTCGACATTCAACGATGACTTCGGTGCGACGGTCGACGGCGAGGAGATCCACTCGGTCAGCGTCTTCCTGCGCGACGGTGATCGCGTGTTCCACACATGGCAGACGTTCAACCGCGGCGAAGAGCCGTTCATGGTCGTGTTCGACCTACTCGACCTCACCCCGTACGGGCGGCAGGAGACGTGGGAAGACTCACCGGCGGGCTGGCCACAGCGGCCGCCATATGAGTGGATGCGGTTGCATGACTCCTACTGAACGTCTCCGCCCAACTACGCGTAGGGATCGGTGATTTCGCGAAGCAGGGTAAGCGCTTCGCGCGGCGCTGTCATCCCTCGAGGGTTGCTAGCGGCGCCTCGGGCCTGCCGCGAATCGCCACAAGTCCGCCGCCGATCACCAAGGCCATGCCCACGATGACGAAAAGCGTTGGCGGATGATGCCAAACCACCCAATCGATCAATGCCGTGAAGACGATCGTCGTGTATATGAACGGGCCGAGCTTGACCGACGACGCGTAGCGGTAGGCGAGCACGATGAAGATCTGTGCGAAAAGTTGCGCGAATCCGATGGCCAGCAAGTAGATCCAGGCCCGTGCCGGGACGGAATGCCATTGGATCGCTGCGATCGGGATAGCCATTACCGTGGATAACAGGAAGTAGTAGAACAGAATTCGCGACATCGGCTCGGTCGCGCCCAGCCACCGGACGGACATCAGCGCGATCGCGAGAAGAACTGCAGCCGCCACCGCGAACAGCGTGCCGACGTTGAAGCGATGGTGGTGAGGCTGCAACACGAGAACCACGCCGACAAAGCCGAGCGCGGCGCCGAACCATGTTGCGGTCGAAGCCTTCTCCCGTGACACCAACCACGCGATCACGGGCATCCACAACGGAGCGCTGAAGCTGAGCAATATCGCGTTGGTCAAGGGCATCATCGTGATCGCGACGAACAGGGCGTACCAACACGCGGTTCCGCTTGCAGCCCGCAGGATATGCAGGCCGATTTTTTCCGTTCGCAGCAGCGCCGAGCCGCCGCGAAGTGCGATCGGGGCGATGAACAGGATGGCGATCAGGTTCTGGAACAGCACGACGACGCCGGTCGAGGTCAGTTGGCCTGCTACTTTTCCCAGTGCGCTCATGACCGAGACGCAAAAGAACGACAGCGTCGTCAGGATCGCGCCCACGACCAAGTGCTCAGGTTTGTGACCAGCTTCAGTGCGGAGCATGGGCGCCTCCCGCAACTTAAGGGGGAACGGCGGCGGAGGCGTTGCCCTGTCCGCTTCAACCGGGGTACGACGTCAGCGTAGCTATCGGCACAAGCCGGCACACGAGGATGGGCAAATCTATTGACGTGGCCGAAACGGTCCTGACAGCGGCGGTATCACCTAAAGTCGAGAGGCCCAATTGCATACTTGAGCCCGGCGTGTAGGAAACACTCGCATGGTCGCCTGGCGCGACGCTCGGTAGGAGTTTCTTGTGAGCCTTTGGATCGTGAGCAACATCCCGCCATTGCTGCTGTTGCTCGGACTTGTCGTCATCATCGCAGGCGGAGCGGTGCTCATCCAGCGATTCGTCCGGCGCCGATTCCCTCAGCTCACCCAGGACGCGCACAACGACGTGACGAAGTTCGCCTACGGCGTCATCGGCTTCGTGTACGCGTTCTTCATCGGCTTCGTCGTTTCCGCGATGTGGGGTCAAATCGGCAATGCGGACGCCAAGGCGCGGATCGAGGGCGCAGCCGGTGTGCAACTGGCCAAGGACATGACGGTGTTCGACAAGGCAGACCGTGATCGCCTCCGGCAGAGCCTGCTGGATTACGAAAATGCAGCGTTGATTGAATGGCCCCTGTCCGCGAACGGCCAGTTCTATCCCGAGGCCGACAACGCGCTGCGGCGCCTCTACACGTCGTACACGCAAGTCAAACCGCAGAATGAGGCCCAAACGACCTTCCTCGGTACCTCTTTCAGCAACCTCGACAAGATCAGTCAGGCGCGAACAGAGCGGGTTCTCCAGGCGCGCACCGACATTGGGCCACCTTGGTCATTATGGGTCGTGATCTTCGTGACCACCGGGATGGTCCTCGGCTGTGCGATCATTTACGGCGTCGAGAATCCGCGGATCCATTACCCGATGGTCGCGACGATAGGCATGCTGGTAGCCGTCAACCTGTTCCTCGTTCTGGAACTTTCACATCCGTACGTCGGTGAAATGGCGACGTCTCCGGAGCCGCTGCGTCAGGCCGTCAACGTTCTGACTGCACCCACCTAATGAGTGGATGCGGATGGGCGACTGCTATAGAGGCAAACTTCCGCCTAGCGGTCGCCTGCGGGTGCATGCTTGATCGGTGGCCAGAAGCAATTTGCTGAGCCGCCGCAGCGCCGTCCGGGAGTACCTGCACGGCGCCTACTGGTTGTTGCCGACCCTCGGCATTGCGATCGGCCTCGGCGCCGGGGCCCTCCTGTCGGTGATCCCGGTCGAACCAGGCTCGCTTATCGACAAGATCGTGTTTCAGGGGACCGCGGGCGACGCCCGAGGGGTGCTCATTGTCGTGTCCGCGACGATGATCACCACTACCGGCATTGTTTTCTCGCTGACAGTCCTGTCACTACAAATTGCCTCGAGCCAGTTCTCCGTGCGGCTGCTGCGGACGTTCCTGCGCGACGTGCCCAACCAGGTGGTGCTGGCGATCTTCGTAAGCACCTTTGCGTACGCCACCGGTGGGCTCCTCACCGTCGGGGAACATGCCGGCGGCGGTGAATTCGTCCCAAAGGTAGCCGTATCCGGGTCACTGGCGCTCGCGTTCGTCAGCATCGGTGCCCTGATCTACTTCCTGCATCACCTGGTGCACTCCATCCAGATCGACACGATCATGGAGAACGTTCAGAAACGCACGCTCGCACTGGTTGACGAGCTCTTCCCGCACCCGGATACGCCCGAAACCGTGCCAGTATTGCGGCCGGAACCACCGACCGGGGCCGTACCGTTGCTGGCGCCGAAATCCGGCTACCTGCAAACGGTCGACGTGGACGACCTCGCCGAGATTGCAGCGACGACGGGCCATTCCGTACTGCTGGTGACGTTGGTCGGTGACTACGTCACCGCCGACGGGATCCTTGGCTGGTGCTGGCGTAGGGGTGAGCAGACCGGTACACCGGATCCCGATGTGATGCAGCGCTGTCTGCGACATGTGCACATCGGGTTCGAGCGCACACTTCAGCAGGACATCAGGTTCGGTCTGCGGCAAATGGTCGACATCGCGCTGCGGGCGCTGTCGCCGGCGATCAATGATCCTTATACAGGAGTTCAAGTGGTGCACCATGTTTCGGCGATCCAGTCTGTGCTGGCGTCGCGGGCGATACAGGATGACATTCGCCGCGACGGTTCAGGGGACGTCTTGGTGTGGCTGCCGTATCCCGGGTTCGCCACCTACCTGCATGTGGCATGCGCTCAGATCCGCCGTTATGGGAGTCGCGAGCCCCTGGTCCTGGCCGCCCTGCTTCAGCTACTCAGCGCCGTCGCCCAGAATTGCGTGGACCCGTCGCGTCGCAAGGTGGTGAAGGCGCAGATCGACCTCGTCGTTGGGGTAGCTGAACGTGAGCTACCCGAAGAGTCCGATCGTTGCATGTTGGCCAGCGCGGCGGCGCGCGCCACCGAAGTCGTCGAGCACCCCGGAACACTGGCGCCGCCGCCGTCGGCTTTCGGCATGGTCGCCGCCGCGGCAGCCGCTGCCAGCACTGACACGAGTGGCGAATCTACGCATACGGATCCGTAATTTTCGCGAAGCATGCTCAGCGCCTCACGCAGTTGCCTCATTCGTCGCTCGCATAGTGGCAATCCTGTTGGTGCTCACCGGGCGGCTCGCCGCGCTGCCCATGCTGTCCGGCGACGGCGCAGCGGTGTTGGCCAGGTCTTAGCGCGTCCGCCCGCAGGCGTCGGCCGCAATCGCCGTGATGTCGTCCCAAGCCTGTGCGGCGACGAGATCGCCTGGGGTGAGCCATGATCCACCGACGCAGGCGACGTTGGGCAGAGCGAGGTAATCAGCGCTGCTGGCCCGGTCGATGCCGCCGGTGGGGCAGAAGGTGACCTCGGGCAGCGGCCCTGTGAGCGCGCGAAGAGCCTGGGTCCCGCCGGCAGCGGCCGCAGGAAAGAACTTCATCTCGGTGACGCCGTGCTCCAACAGTGCGATCACTTCGCTGGCGGTCGCCGCGCCGGGAAGGATCGGACCGGCTTGTTCGAGCAGCGCCTCCAGGAGTCGCGGCGTGCTACCCGGCGAGACGAGGAATGCCGCGCCGGCGCTGATCGCGTCGCGCGCCTGCTCGGGCCGGACGATGGTGCCCGCACCGACAGCCATGTCCGGCACGTGCTCGGCCACCGATCGGATCGCGTCGAGTGCGTCGATGGTACGCATCGTGATTTCCATAGTGTCGACGCCGCCGGCGAGTAGCGCGCGTGCTAGCGGAACCGCGTCGACCGCGCGGTCGATCACGACCACCGGGACGACGGGACCCCGGTTCATCAAATCCATTGCGGTCTTCGGTGGTTCGGTCATGGTCTTACCTCAGCGAGAAGGGCGGCAGAGCCCTGCCGATACAGGTCATCGGCGACGCCGACGACACGGTTGACGAACTCGGTGTTGCCCGCCACGTCGCCGGTGACGGAGGGATCGGTGACCAACCGCCGCACCGCCTCGGCGATCGGAAGGCCGGCGGTCACGTCGCGGAGTTCGTCTGCGCGCGGGTCCGCCAGCTCGATCGAGCGGCCCGCGGCGTCGACGGGGTCGACGACGTGTAAGGCCCATCCCGCGATGCCAAGCGCCGCCCATCGTGCGGTCGCGCCCTGTGCGGCCCGGCCGCGCACCGTGCGCAGCAGTCGCGGTCCGATCTTCTGAGAGCCGTCGGCCGCGACCTGGATAGTGGTGTGCGGCAGCGCGGGATTGGCGAAGCGGGCCAACACGGACTCGCCGTAATCGATCGCGTCGACGCCGGGTGGCAGGTCGAGCGAGGGCACGACGTCGTCGGCGAACAGTCGTCGGCACACGTCGAGCAGAGCCTGATCGCGGACCGCTTCGGCGATCGAGCGATACCCGAGCCGCAGCCCGAGGTATGCCAGCGTCGAGTGAGCAGCGTTGAGCATCCGCAGCTTGAGCTGCTCCCACGGCGCAGCATCGTCGACCAGCTGCGCCCCTACCGACGACCATGCCGGAGCCGGCCCGGCGAACCGGTCCTCGATGATCCACTGCCGGAATGGCTCGCAGATCACCGGCGCCTCGTCGCGTACGCCGATGTGCTCGTACAGCTCGGCGCTGTCGTACTCGGTGGCAACCGGAACGATCCTGTCCACCACTGTCGACGGGAAGGTGGCGTTTTCGATGGAAAGACCTGCGATCTCGGCGAAGTCGCGAACGAGCCGTTCCAGCAGCTGCCCGTTGTTCGGCAGGTTGTCGCACGAGATCACCGTCAGCGGACCCGCGCCGGCCGCGGCCCGCCGCGCAATCGCGTGTGCCAACACACCGGGTACCGTCCGCGGTGTGCGAGAGCCGAGGTCGGCGAGAACATAGGGGTCGTCGCGGCGGAGCTCACCGGTGACCGGGTCGTGCCGGTACCCCTTCTCGGTGACGGTCAGCGTGACCACATGCACCGAGGGAGCGCTGATCCGCTTGACCACTGCTTCGGGATCGGCGGACGCGTCGCCCACCTCGCGTAGCGCGCCGACGACGCGTGGCGGCGCGGCGTCGGCACCGCGCTCAACGACGGTGTACAACCCGTCCTGCGGTGCCAGCCTGGCGGCTGCGGCGCCACTGCGCTGTGTGAACGCCGAAATGCCCCAGTGCGTTTCGCCACTGTGTCGGATGGCGTCTTCGGTATAGATCGCCTGGTGAGCCCGGTGGAACGCACCGAGGCCGAGATGGACGTGGCCAACCGTCAGGCTCCGCGGATCCGGCAGCGGGGGAGTCGCGGTCCCGTAGTTTCCGAGGCGAAGGTTGCTCACGCGAGTACCTCCGCGTGTGCGCGGACCGTGGCCAGCGGCGCGATGCCGCCACTGCCACCTAGCCCACCGACCGCCAGCGACGAAGCGGCAGCACCGATCCGGACCGCTGTCGTCAGGTCATCACCCAACGCGAGCCGGGCCGTCACCGTCCCGGCGAACACATCGCCGGCACCCGTTTGATCGACCACTCTCGGCGCCGGAAACGCCGATTGCCAATGCACCGCGTCGGCGTCGACGTGGACACCAGTGGCACCGCAGGTCACTGCGACCGCCGCGGCGCCACGGGCTCGCAATTTGGTGGCGGCTTGCGCCGCATCGGAAACGCCGAGAAGAGCAGCACATTCGTGCGGCGCGGATGGGGTCACCAGTGCGCAGTACGGTGCGAGCTCGCTCAGCAGAGCCGACGCCTCGGACGGCATAGTGAGGCGTGGTCGGAAGTTCGGGTCGTACACGAATCGGCGTGCCCTTCGGGCAGCCTCCAGCACGGTGGCCCGCGCGGTGGGCGACAACGCCGCGGTGATCCCGCTGACCAGCACGCCACCGACGTTCTCCAGGAGACCCTCCGGCAGATCCCCGGGCGCCAGGCGTGATCCCGCGGAACCGCCTCGGGCATAACAAAACTGGCGCTCGCCGTGCGGATCGGAGTGCTGGACATAGATGCCCTGGAAGCTGTCGTTCCGCCGGATGAAACCGGTGTGCACCCCGAGCGCGGCCAGCCGCTCGATCACCGCGGTGCCGAGCTCGTCGTCCGACACTCGCGCGATGACCGCGACGCTGGCGCCTGCGGCGACCGCGGCCGCGGCGGTGTTCACCACGTCGCCGGACACCCCGAGGCCACAGCCCACGCCGTGCGTGATCGGTCCGCGGGTGCTGATCTCGATCAGCGGCTCGCCAAGCAGGACGACGTCGAAGCGGTTCACCAGTCGTGCACCGATCCGTCTGTCCGGCGATTGACCGGAAGGGATTTCGGGTCGTACGGGAAGCGTGCGGCGGCCACCTCGTCGACCTCGACGCCCAGCCCGGGCGCGTCACCGGGATGCATCAGGCCGTTGTGGAACGTCCAGTTGGTGCGGAACACCTCGTCTGCCGGCTCGACATGACCCATGTACTCCTGGATGCCGAAGTTCGGCACCGCCATGTCGACATGAAGTGCGGCGGCTAACGACACGGGCGAAAGATCGCCGGCGCCGTGGGAACCCGTTCGCACGCCGTACAATTCGGCCAGCGAGAAGATCTTGCGCAGATGCGAGATGCCGCCCGCGTGCGACACCGAGGTACGTATGTAGTCGATGAGTCGTTCGGTGATCAAGTGCTGGCAATCCCAGATCGTGTTGAACACCTCGCCGACTGCGAGCGGTGTCGTGGTGTGCTGACGGATGAGCCGGAATGCTTCCTGATCCTCGGCGGGCGTCGCGTCCTCCATCCAGAACAGCCGGTGCTCCTCGAGGTCTTTGCCGAGTCTGCCGGCCTCGATGGGGGTGAGCCGGTGGTGCACGTCGTGCAGCAGGTGCACGTCAAACCCGAACCGTTCCCGCACCGCGCCAAGCATCTGCGGCGCGAACCGCAGGTACGGTCCGGTCTCCCAGCTCTCCTCGGCGGGCAGATGCGCGGACGCAGGCTCGTACAGGCCCGACCCCGGGTGCACGCCGTAGACCTTGTCCATTCCCGGTACCGCGCATTGCGCCCGCACCGCGCGGTAACCGCGGTCGACGTAACCGGCGAAGTCGTTGAGCATCTCGTCGAGGCTGCCCCCGCTGGCATGGCCGTACACCATGACGCCGTTGCGTGCCGCGCCGCCGAGCAACTGGTAGACGGGCAGGCCGGCGGCCTTGCCCTTGAGGTCCCACAGTGCGACGTCTACGGCGGCGATGGCGGTCATCGTGACGGGGCCCCGGCGCCAGTACGCGCCCTTGTATAGGTATTGCCAGGTGTCCTCGATCTGGTGTGCGTCACGGCCGATCAACTGCGGGCAGACATGGTCGGAGAGGTATGACGCGACGGCGAGTTCGCGACCGTTGAGGGTGGCGTCGCCCCAGCCCACCAGTCCGTCGTCGGTGGTGACCTTCAAGGTGACGTAGTTGCGACCGGGTGCCGTGATCAGCACATCCGCGGCGACGATCTTCATGCCTTACATACAAGCTCTAGAGGGCAGCATCTGTCAACAGGGGGTGTATTCCAATAGACTGTCGTCATGACGACGCCGCGGCAAGGTTCGAACCGGGAACGTGTGTACGCCGAACTGCGGCGCCGCATCGTGACGCTGGATCTACCTCCCGGCGCCTCTCTGTCGGAGAACGAACTTGCCGCGCAGCTGTCGGTCAGCAGGACCCCGGTGCGGGAAAGTCTGATTCTGCTCGCCGACGAGGGACTGGTGCAGATCTTTCCCAAGCTTGGCTCCTTCGTCGCGCGGATCGACCCTGAGCGGGTGGCCGACGCGCAGTTCGTCCGTGAGGCGATCGAGCTCGCCAACATCCCGACCGCGGTGGAGCAAGCCGACCAGACCGCGATCGCCGACCTGCGCAAGTTGATCGCCGCCCAACGCGAAACCGCCGACGTGAATACCTTTTTCGAGCTCGACGAAAAGTTCCACCGGTCGCTGCTGGCGGCCGGCGGTCATGGCAACGCGTGGCGGACCGTCGTCGCGGCCAAGGCGCATCTCGATCGGGCCCGGCGCCTCGGCATGACGAGTGAGAGCTCGATCCAGGCGCTGACCGACGAGCACGCCGCTGTGGTCGACGCCGTGGCCGAAGGCGACGGCGAGAAGGCCACCACTGCGCTGCGCAGCCACTTGCGCAAGGTCTTCACCGACATCGGCAAGATCCGCGCGCGGTCGCCCGAGTTGTTCTCCGACGGCAAGGACAGCCGGCCCACGCGCCGCGTCGTCGCCGTCTGGCAATAACTCCGTTCGACGTCACTCCTGGCGACGCCGCCTTGTCGAAGTTGGGTGTTGACAAGACCTGGCTCTCAGAGCTTGTATGTAAGTGAACCGGCTCACATCCAGACTTCTCACGAGCAAGGAACACATCGATGATCAACAATGTGGACGCTCCACCGCAGGGTGCCGTACAGCGGACGACCCGCGACCTCACCAAGGCTGCGGTGTCCGGGTGGCTCGGCACCGCGATGGAGTTCATGGATTTCCAGCTGTACTCGCTGGCGGCCGCCATCGTCTTCAACAAGATCTTCTTCCCCGACGTCAGCCCGGCCATCGGCCTGATCGCCGCGATGGCGACCTACGGAGTCGGCTACGTCGCCCGGTTGGCCGGCGCGATCTACTTCGGCCGCATGGGCGACCGGATCGGCCGCAAGAAGGTCCTGTTCATCACGATTGCATTGATGGGCGCGTCGACGACTTTGATCGGTGTGCTGCCCACATACGCGATGATCGGCATTTTCGCGCCGATCCTGCTCGTCGTGCTGCGGCTGATTCAGGGCTTCGGTGCGGGAGCAGAGATCGCGGGCGCTACCACGATGCTGGCCGAGTACGCGCCGGCGCAACGGCGCGGACTGATCGCGTCGCTGGTGTGCCTCGGCACGAATTCGGGCACGCTCGCCGCCTCGGGTCTGTGGGCGCTGCTGCTAGCGGTGCTCAGCGACGAGCAGCTGCTCAGCTGGGGCTGGCGGCTGCCGTTCCTGCTCAGCTTCGTGCTGATGCTGTTTGCCGTCTGGCTTCGCTTGAACCTCAAGGAAAGTCCGGTTTTCGAGGAACGCCCGGATGTCGTGGACGGTGTGGCGCTGTCGCGTGACGAGTTGGAGACAGTGGCCGCCGAGAAGCAAGAGAGCGTTCTCGAGGCGGGGCTGAAGCAGCGCAAGGGCAAGGCCTTCCTCGTCGCGCTGGGCTTGCGGTTCGGTCAGGCCGGCAACTCCGGTCTGGTGCAGACCTTCCTGGTCGGCTACATCGCGACGACGCTGATGATGAACAAGTCGGCGGCCACCAGCGCGATCATGTACGGATCGCTGGTCGGCTTCGCGACCATCCCGTTAGTCGGATGGCTCGGCGACCGGTTCGGCCGGCGCCCCGTGTACATCGCGTTGACCGTGTTGACGATCGCACTGGCTTTCCCGGTCATGCTTGGCGTTACCAGCGGCGACAACCTGACGATGGTGCTGTCGATGATGATCGCGCTCAACATCGGTGTGCTGGGCCTGTTCTCGCTGGAGAGCGTGACGATGGCCGAGCTATTTGGCTCGCGGACTCGGTTCACTCAGCTGGCGCTCGCCAAAGAGATCGGCGGAATCCTGGCCACCGCAATCGGTCCCGTCGTCGCCGCCACTCTGACAGCCGCGACCGGAAGCTGGTGGCCGATCGCTGCGATGCTGATCGTGTACTCGGCGATCACCCTGGTATCGGCGGTCCTCGCTCCGGAGACGCGTGGACGCGATCTGGTGCAGCTCGAGGACGCGCTGTGAAAGCGGTTGTCGTACATGGCGCCAACGACCTGAGGGTCGACGATCTCCCCGACCCGGTTGCCCGGGAAGGGGAGGTTCTCGTCGCGATGGAGTGGGGTGGCATCTGCGGATCCGACATCGCGTATTGTCGAAACGGTTCGTCGGGAACGGCGGTGCTCAAGCACCCGTTGGTCCTCGGCCATGAGGTGGCCGGCCACATCGCTGTTATCGGGCCGGGCGTCGCCGGCTTATCCGTCGGACAGCCGGTCACCGTCCACCCAGCGACCCAGACTGGTGGCTATTTCGGATCGGCGGCGTTCGACCCGCATACCGACGGTGGCTTCAGCGAGATGAGAGTGGTTCGGGCCGAACAGATTCGGGGGCTGCCCCCTGGCGTCGACACCGAGCGGGGCTCGCTGGCTGAGCCGCTGGCCGTTGCCATGCATGCCGTTAATCGCGCGCGGGATGTCCGCGGCCGCGACGTCCTGGTGAACGGCGCCGGGCCGATCGGTTCACTGGTTGTTGCCGCGGCAAAGTATGCCGGTGCGGCGTCTGTGACGGCAGCGGATGTCGCGGACGCGCCGCTGAAGATCGCGAAGGCGATGGGCGCCGACGAGGTGATCAATGTCGCGGCGGGGCAGCAGCTTCCGGCAGACTTCGAGTTGGTGTTCGAGGCGTCGGGTGCGGCGCCGGCGCTGGGTGCGGTACTGCATGCGACGGCGCGGGGCGGCACGGTCGTTCAGGTGGGGAACCTGCCGGGTAAGGCGGTGCCGGCCAGCCTCGGGGACTTGGTGACGAGGGAGATCAGCTGGGTTGGCTCGTACCGATTCGTCGACGAGATCACCGACGCGGTCGCGGCGATGGACAACGGGCTGGATGTGACTCCGTTGATCACGCATCGCTATCCAATAAACGAAGCGGCGCAGGCGATTACCGTCGCAGCGGACCGCAACACTGGCAGCGGAAAGGTGCTCCTGCGACTTGGTACTGGCTAACGCGCTGGCCGAGGGGGACGATAGACATATCAGGAAATAGTCGTGAGCACCTTGCCGTTTCGCCAACATGCGGCAAGCCGCATTCCTTGGCATCGGCAGGGCAGCCAGCTGGTAAAGGAGTTCACGATGAGACTGAAGAGAATCGCAGCAGGAGCTGCTGTCGCAGGCGCGCTCGGTTTCGCTTCCATCGGAACAGGCGCTGGTCAGGCACAAGCTGATGATGACTGGTGCTGGTGGGGGTGGTGTGAGGTGCCGGCGCCCCAAGAATTCATCCCGCCGCCTGGGCACATAGGCCAGTTGCCGTTCGTGCCACCGCCCGGACACTGGGACAAACCCTGGAAGTGGTCGAGGTAATCGCCGTCGATGGCCGTCTCGGCTTCACAGCGAGGGCTCTACAGCGCCGGGGCCGTGGGCGTCTCGGTGCGTAGGTGTACGGCGTCTTGGCCGGGTGGTGCACCGAACATGCGCCGGTATTCGCGATTGAACTGGGACGGGCTGTCATAGCCGACGAGGTGTCCGACGCCCGCGATGTCTCCGGGATGGGCAACCAGCAGCGAGCGGGCATGTTGCAGGCGAATGCGCTTCTGAAACTGCAAGGGGCTCATGGCCGTTACCGCTCGGAAGTGCCGATGAAAGGCTGATGCGCTCATTCCGGACAGCCGGGCGAGGTCGTCGATCCGCATCGGCGCGGCGTAGTTGTCGCGAATCCAGGCGATCGCGCGGCTGACGTGTGACAGGTCGCTGTCGGCGAGGCCGATCTGGCGCAGCGCGTCTCCCTGCGGGCCGCTGAGCACGTGCCAGAGAATCTCCTGCTCGATCAAAGGAGCGAGTACAGGTGCGTCGGCGGGACGGTCGATCAGCCGCAGCATCCGGGCTGCGGCGTCGAGAATCTCATGGCTGGCCTTGCCGGTCGCGATCGCCGGTCCTGTGGGGGTCCCGCGCAACCACCTGCTCGGCGGGGCCCGCAGCAGCAGCGCGGCGATGGCGGCAGGCTGCAGGACGAGACCCATCCCGAGGGCTTGTGCGCTTCCGTCCGTGTCGATCCAGTGGCCGGTGACCGGGAGGTTCGCGGTGACGACGAGACAGTCGCCTGCCTGGTATCGGTACGTCTGGTCGCCGAGGAGGAGCCTTTTGCCGCCCTGGGCCAGGACGACAAGCAGCGGCGCGGTCAGTGAGTACTCCGGTGTAGCGGGCGTGGTCGCGACTTTGGAAAGCAATAATCCATCGATCGGCGTCTGGAGGTCGGGCCGGGCATGTGCCGCGATGCGGTCGCGGATCTCGTCAAGGAGACCGGCGCTGGTAGGCATAACCCACCAAACCACGCTCTCTGCGGATCGGGCAACACGATCAGCTCAATTTGAGCAGGATCGTGCAAGAGGATGCCTCCATTGATCTACCGACAAGCTGGTGATTCAGTGTTGGATCGAAATGCATATTCCAACAACTAGGAGCGCATTCATGTCACTCGATTGCTACGTCACCCTGGGCCAATCCGGGCTGCGGGTCAGCCCATTCGCCCTCGGGGCCATGACCTTCGGTGAAGACCCGGGCGCCGCCGGCACCAGCGTCGAGGAATCCGAGAAGATTCTCGGGACCTATCTCGATCGCGGCGGCAACTTCATCGACACCGCCAACTTCTACACCAACGGCCACTCGGAGAAGATCCTCGGCGACTGGTTCACCGCCCATCCCGGCCGACGAGATCACGTGGTCATCGCGTCGAAGTTCTTCGGCAATATGTATCCGGGTGACCCGAACGGCGGCGGCGCGGGCCGTGGGTCGATCATCGCGCAGCTGCACGAGACTTTGCGCCGGCTCAACACCGACTATCTCGACCTGTACTGGCTGCACAATTGGGACCGGCACACCCCGATCGAGGAAACCATGCGCACACTCGACGATTTGGTGCGCGCGGGCAAGGTCCGCTACATCGGTTTCTCCAATACTCCGGCATGGGTGACCGCCCAAGCGCAGACCACCGCGGTCTTGCGTGGTTGGACGCCGCTGATCGCGCTGCAGGTCGAGTACTCGCTGCTGGCCCGCACGGTTGAGGGTGAGCTGGCTCCGCTGGCAGACAACCAGGGCATGGCGCTGGTGCCGTGGAGCCCGCTCAAGAACGGGTTTCTCTCCGGGAAGTACCGGCGGGGTTCCGAAGTCGCCGACTCGGCGCGCGCGGCCTTCGTCGGCGGGCCGAGCGACCACGAGTTCGATGTCATCGAGACGGTCGCCGCGATCGCCGATGAGCTCGAGACCACGTCTGCCGCAGTGTCTTTGGCGTGGCTAGTGGCACAGCCACAGACCATCGTGCCGATCGTCGGTGCCCGACGGTTGGAACACCTCGAAGGCAACCTCGCCGGCCTGGACGTGCAACCGACCCCAGAACATCTCCGCGCCCTCGACGAGGTGTCGGCGCCTACGCTCAACTACCCGGCCGAGGTGAATGGTGCGACGCGCGCGATGCTGCAATTCGCGGGCGCCACCGTGGATGGCGAACTGTCCACGGTGTATCCGCCGCTGCTGGCCAGCGACGTGAGGTACTAGCCGTCAGAACGGCGGCGGTGGCAATGGAATCGACGGCGCAGGCGGCAACGGAACCTCAGGTGGCGGTGGCAGCTGCGGCGGAGGCGGCAGCGGAAGGCCGAGCGGAATCGCGGGCAGGCCCAGCGACACTCCGACCGGAACCGTCACTTGTACCGGCGGCGGAATGTCGAGCGGCGGGGGCGGTGGCACGTCGAACGGAGCCGGTGGCAGATCAAGCGAATTCAATGGCCAAGGCAACCCGTTGTCGTGAATGGGCTGGGCCTGCTGGTCGTCCTCTTGGGTTTCAGCGTCTGGGGCGGCTGGATCGTAAGCCGCGGCCTGTTCTGAAGGCAGCGACGGGCCGGCAGGATCGGCACTTGCGACACCGGTGCCGAGAAGCAGCGCGCCTAGGGTCACCGTGCCTCCGACTGTTACCCCGGCCACGATGAGCCCAATATTCAAGATCTCTCCTAGAGTCGACTGCGCCCACAATAGGTGCAGGGGAGCCGAATGTCGCTGCGAGCAAGATGATTTCGTGTCTCGACATCGGTGTTCGTCGTCGCCGAAGGCGTCCCTGGCTATGTCGGCCGCTCCCCGCAATGGCCGCAGACCTCGGCACCGCGACGGTGTGCCGCCGAACCGGCAAAGCCTTTCGGGATTAGCGGCGAATCCCAGGATCAATCCACAGAAGCGGCGGCATGTCCGGATTCGGCCTCGAGCATGCGCCCCGGTTTGAGGTGCTGAGCAGCAAATAACGCCGAGGGTTCGAGGCGGTACAGGATTAGAGCACCGAAATGGGTCTAACTGATGACAATGAACACGTCGATGCAAATCCAGCAACCGTCAGACAGCACATGGCCCGAATTTGGATTGACGTAATTCCACAAGATGCCTTTCTTGGTTGGCTGTAGGGGAAACTGACAAACATCTGGGCGTTGCCGGATCGGCTTGATGTCCGGGCGAGGAACTGCCACCGGCTTCCGTGGTCCGGAGTGCCGCCGGAATCCCCGTTAAATGGAAAGCGGGTGCATAAGGACACGCGAACGCCTCGACGCACGGTCAAGTGTTCCAGATGCAGGGCCCGTCAGGGGGAATCGGAAGTCACTGAGGGACAGCATCTTATCGAGTTGGACACGGAGAGCGGAGGTGTCCCTGGCTGCGCCGGAATTGTCGCTCGCGTCGATATTGAACTCGTCCTGCCGATGCTTCACAAGGGAACTAATCTTCGAGCGATAGCGCACTTGCATTTCGAGACGGAATGACATACGAGTGGTCGGTGAAGCTTTGCCCAAGCTTCAACTAAGAGTTCGCTGATGGAGTACCGTTGGCGAGCCCCGCGCAAATTCGTGATAGGCAAAGGCCAGGTGGGAACATTGGACAAGGACCGAGGTCTATCGCGTGTGGGGGGTTTGGCCTTCGGATTGGGTTTGGGCGTCGCCTTTGCGACCGGCAGCGGTGTGGCATCGGCCGACACAGCCGACCCCGATGCATCGCAGTCAAGTCCGAGCGCTTCGGCCGCTCCGAATACCACCTCATCGCCGGGTGCGGCGCCCGGGTCGGTGTCGACTCCGCCCGGAAGTTCGCCGACTGCCGGCTCGCCCCCGGCTGCGGGATCACCCACCGTGGGCCTGCGCCACATACGCGGCGCACACCGCGGTTCCTCACCTGGCAAGAACGACGCCAGTCCCCGTCACGACACCTCCCTCGGCGCGTCGCAACCCGAGTCGGACGCGGACGCCAATGCGACGCCTGCGACTGACCCGGCCACTGCCGATCCGGCTGTCGAGGAGCCGACGAGTGACCACGAAACCGCCGAGACGCCACTCGAGAATCAAGCGGACGATTCGGTGAAAAAGCTTGACTCCAACCGATCTTCCCGGTCGCCCTTAACGTTGACGCGCCAAACCGGCGCCCTCGCCCATGTCCGGGCCTCGGCTGCACCGCAGGATGACGATCGCACAGTGACTCTAGTCGTCGACGCGAATCCGGAGGCGGCGCAACTGAACGTCGATGAGCCAGAAGCCCGTTCGGTTGCCTTGTTCGCGGCCACGCCCGCGGAGCCGAACCCCACATCGCTTGAGATCGCCGCCTCAGTCGCTCCACCCGCGACGTCGACGAACGTCGTGACCGCCGCATTGTCGAAGCTTCTGCAGGTGGTGGGCTGGAACCCGTCACTGTCAAACACCCCGAATGTTCCGGTCAATCCGGCGATGTCGCTGGCGGCGTTGGCCTGGGCAAGCCGCCGCGAGACTCAGCAGTCATTAGTCGACAGCACGTCAACCGTCGCCCAGCAGACACTCAGCAGCCAATCGCTCACCGCAGCCGCGACGCTTGTGGCACCGGCGGCGGCCACCACCACGACCACGACGACGATTCCGGTCGGAACCACCCCGTACGGCATCGCGATCAGCCGCGACGGCACCCGTGCCTACGTCACCAATCTCAACAATGCGTCCGTGTCGGTCATCAACACCGCCACCAATACCGTCATCGCCACGATCCCTGTCGGTGACGGCCCTTCGGGCGTCGTCGTGAGCCCAGACGGCAGCCGTGCCTATACGTCCAACTACACCGCGAGCACCGTGTCGGTCATCAACACCGCCACCAATACCGTCATCGCCACCGTCCCCGTCGGCGCGAATCCGTACTCGGTGGCGATCAGCCCCGACGGCAGCCGGGTCTACTCCATGAGCGTCAGTACCAACACCGTGACCGTCATCAATACCGCGACGAACACCCAAGTAGCCAGCATCACCGTCGGCAGCGTTCCTGTCTCGGCGGCCTTCAACCCCACCGGAACCCGCGCCTACATCACCAACGCCTACGACGACACCGTCACAGTGATCAACACCGCCACCAACACCGTGGTCGGTACGCCGATCCCAGTCGGCGACTATCCGGTCGGAGCGGCGGTGAGCCCCGACGGCACCCGCCTTTACGTGACCAACACGCGCGGCAACTCGGTCTCCATCATCGACACCGCGACCAACACGGTCGTGGGGACCATCGCAGCGGTCGGTGACCACCCGATCATGGTGGCCTTCAGCCCGGACGGCAAATATGCCTATGTTCCAACCGAATTCGACGACACCCTCAATGTGATCTCCACCTCGACCAACACCGTGGTCAACCGAATCGCTGTCGGCGACGCTCCTTTCGGAGTGGCCGTGAGCCCGGATGGCAACCGCATCTATGTCACCAACCGCGGGACCAACAATGTTTCGGTGATCACGCTGGGCAGCAGCGGAAACTCCGGCCCGGTTGTCAACGGCCCACCCACAGTCGGCGCTCCGAACACCGCGGGTGTGGTCACCGGCAACCTGAACGTCACTGATCCCAACGGTGACCCGCTGACATACACGGTGACCAGCCCAGCAGGTAGCGGTCAGGTCACGATCAACGCGGCGACCGGGGGCTTCACGTACACACCGACCCAAGCCGGCCAGCTACGGGCCGGGCTGACCTCGAACGTCGATCAAGACACCTTCACGGTGTCGGTTAGCGACGGGGTCAACGCCCCGGTGTCGGTGCCGGTCACCGTGACGGTCTCACCAACGCGGACCACGGTCGGCACGAACTTCACGGCGGGTAGTGGCCCGATCGACATCGTGTTCAGCCCCGACGGTGCACGCGTGTATGTGCTCAGCGCCAACAACGGCGGAACACTGGCGGCGTACAACACCGCTAACAATTCGTTGATCGGCGCGGTCCAGTTTGGTTCGGCTTATCCGACGCGCCTAGCCCTGAGCCCGGACGGTACCCGAGCCTACGTAAGCGACACCGCCCGAGGAATCGTCATGGTGGTCAACACCACCAACGGGGCGATCATGGCCAACGTGTCGGTGGGCGCCAATCCGCTGGGTGTTTCGGTGAGCCCCAACGGAACCCGCGCGTACGTGGTCAACCAGAGCTCGAACACGGTAAAGGTCATCAACACCGCAACCAACACCGTTATCGGCACGATCACCGTGGGCAACCAGCCGATCGACGTCGCGTTCAGCCCCGACAGCTCCCGCGCGTACGTCATCACACGTGGATTGCCCGTCAACGGTGTCTACTCGCCAGGCACGGTGTCGGTGATCAACACCGCGACCAACGCCGTCATCAGCACCATCACTGTCGGCCGCGGACCCGAAGACATCGCGGTAAGTCGCGACGGCAGCCGACTGTATGTGGTCAATGCCGAGGAACACACCGTTTCAGTCGTCAACACTGCCACCGGCACCGTCACCAACACCATCCCGGTCGGGGTGTACCCGGCCGCGATCGCGCTGAGTCCCGACGGCAGCCTCGCGTACGTCACGAACTCCGGGGCTGGCACGGTCTCGGTGATCGACACCGCGACCAATACCGTCCTGACGACGATCACCGCCACACCGTCCGGTCCGGCCGGCGGCTTGATCTACGGCATCGCGGTAAGCCCGGACGGCAGCCGCATCTACGTCACCAACTTCAACGGCACCACGGTGACACCGATCACCATCGGCCAGGGATCGGCTGCCGGCACGCTGGTCTGAGGTGAAGGATTCGCGCTGAGCCACCACGCCGGCGCGCTCGTACACTGGACGCTGTTTTGCGCCCTTTAACGCGGGCTGACAGAAAGTGCGAACGCTGCCCAGGAAATTCACGGCTGTTCTGACCGTCATCGGTTCGCTGGCCGTCTTCGTCGCAGCCTTCGCGCTGATCGTGCGCTACCTGTCGCTCACCAACCATCTCCTCGTGGTGGTCGCCGCGGCATATCCGTTCCTCGTCTGCGGTGCGGTTCTCGCGATGGTGTTATTTGCGGTCCTGCGGCGTTGGCTCGTCACGATTGTCGCCGCGGTGCTGGCCGCGACAATGATCGCGGTGGAGTTGCCGTGGTACATCGCCTCGACCGTTCCGGAGGCGAATACGGTTCGGGTGCGGGTGATGTCGTCGAACCTGCGGATGGGTACGGCGAATCCGGCGTCGCTGGTTTCCACGGCAACGCTGAACGCCGATGTACTGGCAGTGCAGGAACTACCGATCGGCTTGGCGCGGGAGTTGCACGGGCTGGACGCGACGTTTCCATACCGCGCACTCGCTCCGCGCGACAGCGCCGAGGGGGTGGGCATTTGGAGCCGGTATCCCATCGAGCAACCCAGACACTTCTACAGCGACGAGATGGCGCTCACCAGTGTCCTGGTTCATGTTCCTGGCGTGACGGCCTCCACCACCGTCGTGACGGCGCATCTGCCTGGCCCGTTCCCAAAGCCGGTCTCCGACTGGCGAAACGGGATGGACCGGCTGTCGAAGAGCCTGCGGGACTACGCAAGTGTGGCCGGGAAGGGCGCCATCATCGTCGCGGGTGATCTGAATGCGACGAACGACATGAGCGAGTTCCGAGGGCTGCTCCGAGACGGCTATCGCGACGCCGCCGAACAGGCCGGCGCCGGCATCCAGTTCACGTTTCCAGCGGACTCTGCTGTGCCGCCGGTTGTCGCGATCGATCACATTCTGACTTTTCAAGCCGCCGCGACGTCGGTGCGCACCGCGCGGGTGCCGATCTCGGACCACGTCGCGCTGATCGCAGACGTGGCGCTGGCTTCCGGATAGCTCTTGCGGCGGTCGTCGGCGCGTTGGTGGGCGCTGTATCGGTGGTCGCGTCCCGCTAGAGCTTGCCGGCGATGAAGCTGGCGGCCTGATCCACCAGTCCGGAGCCGATGTATGAGGGCTGCAGGTGCGACTCCCAGTTCAGGCCTCTCCCACAGATGGGGTCGCCATCCGCGCACTGGTCGATCGTCCTGTTGGCATAGGCGGGAGCCGGGCCGAGTCGCTTGCCGCCGTTACCGAACAACACGACCGCTGCAATGTGCTGACTGACATCCGGCGGAAGTGAATTCGCTCTGGCAAAGAGATCAGCCGCGGTGGCGCCGAGGGAATAGCCGCCGATCACAATGCGGGTGTTCGGGCAGCTACCCGCCATGGATCGCACGTGAGCGCCGATGTCTCTGGCACCGGTGGCGGCGTCTAGGTCGGCGGGGTAGTTGACGCCGTACACCCCAATCGACATCGGCGTTTTGGAGCGCAGTGCATTGACGAGCACATCGCCGACGGCGCCGACGCCGGGCGGTTCCTGTCGGCCGCGGGCGAACACCACTTCGGCGTCGGGGCATGCCGCCGATGCCGCCGGAATCAGCGGCGGTGTCGAAAAGGGCGTCGCTGCCGGGGCAATCACCAATGCCGCGGCGAGCGCGGCGGCGGCCGCCAGGGTGAGGACACGGTGCGCGCCTGGTGTTATCGCGATACGCCCCATGAAACGATATCGGGTTCCTGGCGGCGTACGTTACGTCGCGCTGCGAGCTACGGCACAGGCCCGGCTCAGCCCGCGGTGTTGCACGATTCGTGTACGCCATCACGTCAGTGCTGGTCAGTGGGTGCCCCCGGCAGGATTCGAACCTGCGGCCTTCTGCTCCGGAGGCAGACGCTCTATCCCCTGAGCTACGGGGGCGCACGAGGGAAATACGGCGCCGATGGGCTCCGACAGCCTAACGCATCGAGGTGGCGGAAACGGATTCGGGCGGTGACCACCCCAGACCATAGGATGGACCCTCGTGACCCCCGCCGACCTGGCCGAGCTGCTCAAGACCACCGCCGCCGCGGTGCTCGCCGAGCATGGCCTCGACACGTCCGCGCTGCCGGCCACCGTCACGGTCGAGCGTCCGCGCAACCCCGAGCACGGCGATTACGCCACCAACCTTGCCCTTCAGCTCGGTAAGAAGGTCGGCGCCAATCCGCGTGAGCTGGCCGGCTGGCTGGCCGAGGCGCTGGCGAGCCAGGACGGCATCGCCTCCGCGGACATCGCGGGGCCCGGGTTCGTCAACCTGCGCATCGAGGCCTCCGCCCAGGGCGTCATCATCAACAACGTCATCGATGCCGGCCCGAACTACGGCGATTCCGAGGCGCTCAAGGGTCAGCACATCAACCTCGAGTTCGTCTCCGCCAACCCGACCGGCCCCATCCACATCGGCGGCACCCGTTGGGCCGCCGTCGGAGACGCGCTCGGCCGGTTGCTGGCCACCCAGGGTGCCCACGTCGTGCGCGAGTACTACTTCAACGACCACGGCACGCAGATCGACCGGTTCACCAATTCCTTGATCGCCGCTGCGAAGGGCGAACCCACGCCAGACGACGGTTACGCGGGCGACTACATCAAAGAGATCGCCGCCCAGGTGCTCGCCAAGGAGCCCGACGCGCTGAGCCTGCCCGACGACGAGATGCGCGAGACGTTCCGCGCCATCGGCGTGGACCTGATGTTCACCCACATCAAGCAGTCGCTGCACGACTTCGGCACCGACTTCGACGTGTACACCCACGAAGACTCGATGCACAGCTCCGGCCGGGTCGAGCAGGCCATCGCGAAACTTCGCGAGGCCGGCAGCATCTACGAGGACGACGGCGCAGTTTGGCTGCGCACCACCGACTTTGGCGACGACAAGGACCGCGTCGTCATCAAGAGTGACGGCCAACCCGCATACGTGGCCGCCGACATCGCCTATTACCTCGACAAGCGTCAGCGCGGATTCGACCTGTGCATCTACATGCTCGGCGCCGACCATCACGGCTACATCGCCCGGCTCAAGGCCGTGGCTGCCGCCCTCGGCGACGATCCCGCCACCGTCGAGGTTCTCATCGGCCAGATGGTCAACCTGGTCCGCGACGGCCAGCCGGTCCGGATGAGCAAGCGCGCCGGCACCGTCATCACGCTCGACGACCTCGTCGAGGCCATCGGCGTCGACGCGGCCCGGTACTCCCTGATCCGGTCATCGGTTGACAGTCCGATCGACATCGACCTCGCGCTGTGGTCATCGGCGTCCAACGAAAACCCGGTCTATTACGTGCAATACGCCCACGCGCGGCTCGCCGCGCTGGCCCGCAACGCCGCGGAGTTGGGCCTCATCCCCAGCACCGAGCACCTCGAGCTGCTCGCGCACGAGAAGGAGGGCACGCTGATTCGCAACCTCGGCGAGTTCCCACGTGTGCTGAAAACCGCTGCGGCGCTGCGTGAACCGCACCGAGTTTCCCGTTATCTCGAGGACCTGGCCGGCGATTACCACCGGTTCTACGACTCCTGCCGGGTGCTGCCGCAAGGCGATGAGGCACCCAACGATCTGCACACCGCGCGGCTGGCGCTGTGCCAGGCCACTCGCCAAGTCATTGCCAACGGCCTTGCCATCCTCGGTGTTACGGCTCCGGAGCGCATGTGACCGCTCATCCCGCCGGGCCCAGGCACGCTGAGGAGATCCACCACAGCGGCGCCCCGCTCCGGCCGCAGTCCCCGGCCGACATGCTCAAGCTCGCACCGAACGTGTGGCCGCACAACGCCGTCCGTGGCGACGACGGCGTGGTCTCGATCGCCGGCGTGCCCGTCACCGATATCGCAGCCGAATTCGGCACGCCGGTCTTCGTGATCGACGAAGACGATTTCCGGTCACGCTGCCGCGAGATCGCAGCTGCATTCGGTGGCGGTGAGTACGTCCGCTACGCCGCCAAGGCGTTCCTGTGCACCGAGGTGGCGCGCTGGATCAACGAAGAGGGCCTTTCACTCGACGTGGCCAGCGGCGGCGAGCTGGCTGTCGCGCTGCACGCAGGTTTCCCCGCCGAGCGAATCGCGCTGCACGGCAACAACAAATCCGTCGAAGAGCTGACCATGGCCGTCAAGGCCGGCGTCGGACACGTCGTGCTGGACTCGATGACCGAGATCGAACGACTCGACGAGGTCGCCGCCGCCGCCGGTGTCGTTCAGGATGTTCTCGTTCGGGTGACCGTCGGCGTCGAAGCCCATACCCACGAGTTCATCTCCACCGCCCACGAGGACCAGAAGTTCGGGCTTTCGCTCGCCAACGGCGTGGCGATGGCCGCGGTGCGTCGCGTGTTCGCCACCGACAACCTGCGGCTCGTCGGTCTGCACAGCCACATCGGCTCGCAGATCTTCGAGGTCGACGGGTTCGAACTGGCCGCCCATCGCGTTATCGGCCTGCTGCGCGACGTCGTCGCCGAGTTCGGTGTGGACAAGACAAGCCAACTCGAGACGGTCGACCTCGGCGGCGGACTCGGCATTTCGTATCTCCCGCAGGACGATCCGCCGCCGGTGCAGGACCTCGCCGCCAAGCTCGGCGCCATCGTCCGCAACGAATCCGCCGCGGTCGGCTTGACCGCGCCTCGGCTCGTTGTCGAACCCGGTCGCGCCATTGCCGGACCAGGCACCATCACCCTGTACCAGGTCGGCACCGTCAAGGACGTCGCCTTGAGCGCCACTGCGCACCGCCGCTACGTCAGCGTCGACGGCGGGATGAGTGACAACATCCGCACGTCGCTGTACGGCGCCGAGTACGACGCCCGGCTGATTTCCCGCGGTAGCGACGCACCACCTACGCTCGGCCGTATCGTCGGAAAGCATTGTGAGAGCGGCGATATCGTCGTGCGCGACGCCTGGGTGCCCGATGACGTCAAGCCCGGCGACTTGTTGGGCGTCGCGGCAACCGGTGCGTACTGCTATTCCATGTCGAGCCGTTACAACCTGATCGGTCGCCCCGCTGTGGTGGCCGTGTGCGACGGGCGGGCCCGCCTGATTCTGCGCCGGGAGACGGTCGACGATCTACTGAGTCTGGAAGTGAGGTAAGCCAATGGGTGGCGACGACAAGCCGATCGGTGTAGCGGTGCTGGGGCTCGGCAACGTGGGCAGTCAAGTGGTCCGCATCATGGAGGAAAGCGCCAGCGACCTGGCGGCGCGCATCGGCGCGCCGCTTGTGCTGCGCGGCATCGGGGTTCGCCGTGTAGCCGATGACCGTGGCGTGCCGATCGGGCTACTCACGGACAACGTCGAGGAGCTGGTGTCCCGCGACGACGTCGACATCGTCGTCGAACTGATGGGGCCGGTCGAACCCGCCCGCAAGGCCATTCTCTCGGCGCTGGAACAGGGCAAGTCCGTCGTCACCGCCAACAAGGCGTTGATGGCGGTGTCCACCGGCGAGTTGGCGCAGGCCGCCGAGCATGCCCATGTCGACCTCTACTTCGAGGCCGCCGTCGCCGGCGCCATCCCGGTGATTCGGCCGCTCACTCAGTCGCTCGCGGGTGACACCGTGTTGCGGGTGGCCGGGATCGTCAACGGCACCACCAACTACATCCTCTCGGAGATGGACAGCACCGGCGCCGATTACGCCGCTGCCCTGGCCGACGCAAGCGCGCTCGGCTACGCCGAAGCCGACCCGACCGCCGACGTCGGGGGCTACGACGCCGCCGCCAAGGCCGCGATCCTGGCCTCGATCGCGTTCCACACCCGCGTCACCGCCGATGACGTCTACCGTGAGGGCATCACCAACGTCACCCCGGCCGATTTCGCGTCGGCACGGGCGCTGGGCTGCACGATCAAGCTTTTGGCCATTTGCGAGCGGCTCACCACCGATGAAGGGCAGCAACGTGTTTCCGCGCGCGTCTATCCCGCGCTGGTGCCGCTGGACCATCCGCTGGCGGCGGTCAACGGCGCATTCAACGCGGTGGTCGTGGAGGCCGAAGCCGCCGGCCGATTGATGTTCTACGGGCAGGGCGCCGGCGGTGCACCGACGGCGTCGGCGGTGATGGGAGACCTGGTGATGGCCGCACGCAACCGCGTGCAGGGTGGCAGGGGCCCACGGGAGTCGAAGTACGCACAGCTGCCTATTTCGCCGATCGGGTTCATCCCGACCCGCTACTACGTCAACATGAACGTCGCCGACCGACCGGGCGTGTTGTCCTCTGTCGCAGCGGAATTCGGCAAGCGCGAGGTCAGCATCGCCGAAGTGCGCCAGGAAGGCATGGTCGACGAAGAGGGGCAGCGGTGTGGCGCGCGCATCGTCGTGGTCACCCACCAGGCCACGGATGCCGCTCTGTCGGACACCGTCGCCGCCCTGGCCGACCTTGACGTCGTGCAGAGCATCAACAGCGTGCTTCGCATGGAGGGAACGAGCGAATGAGCGCCCCACGTACGGCGGTTCACCAGCCCTGGCCCGGACTGATCGCCGCCTACCGCGACCGGCTTCCTGTCGAAGACGATTGGACGGCGATCACCCTGCTCGAGGGCGGGACCCCGCTGGTACCGGCACCGCGGTTGTCCGAATACACCGGCTGCACAGTGCATCTCAAGGTCGAGGGGCTCAATCCGACAGGTTCGTTCAAGGACCGCGGCATGACAATGGCCGTCACCGAAGCGGTGGCGCGCGGCCAGAAGGCCGTGCTGTGCGCGTCGACGGGCAACACGTCGGCGTCGGCCGCGGCGTATGCGGCCCGGGCCGGGATCACCTGCGCGGTGCTGATCCCTCAAGGCAAGATCGCGATGGGCAAGCTCGCACAGGCGGTCATGCACGGCGCGAAGATCATTCAGATCGACGGCAACTTCGACGACTGCCTGGAATTGGCCCGCAAGCTCACCGCCGACTTCCCGACCATCTCGCTGGTCAATTCGGTCAACCCGTACCGCATCGAGGGACAGAAGACCGCGGCGTTCGAGATCGTCGATGCGCTGGGCATAGCGCCCGACGTGCACTCCCTGCCCGTCGGCAACGCGGGCAACATCACCGCGTACTGGAAGGGCTACACCGAATACCACCGCGACGGTCTGTCGGACCGTCTGCCCCGCATGCTGGGGACCCAGGCCGCGGGCGCCGCGCCGCTCGTACTCGGCGAACCGGTGAGCCACCCCGAGACCATCGCCACCGCGATCCGCATCGGCTCCCCGGCCTCCTGGACCTCGGCGGTGGAGGCTCAGCAGCAGTCCAAGGGCCGTTTCATTGCCGCCACCGACGAGGAGATCCTTGCCGCGTACCACCTGGTGGCGCGGACCGAGGGCGTCTTCGTCGAGCCCGCGTCGGCGGCCAGCATCGCCGGTCTGCTGAAGTCGATCGAGGACGGCTGGGTGGCGAAGGGCTCGACGGTGGTGTGCACGGTGACCGGTAACGGCCTGAAGGATCCCGACACCGCGCTGAAGGGCATGCCCGCCGTCACTCCGGTGCCGGTTGATCCCGTTGCCGTGGTCGCGAAGCTGGGGTTGGTTTAAGCCGCGTACGTGAGGAGCAGGAGACTTCCAGGGTGACGCAGACTCTGCCGGCCGGACTGACGGCCACCGCCGTCGTGGCAGCCTCGAGCGCAAATCTCGGGCCCGGTTTCGACAGTCTTGGCCTGGCGCTGAGCCTCTACGACGAAATCGTCGTGGAAACAACCGAATCCGGCCTCACCGTCCAAGTGGAGGGTGAAGGCGCCGGCCAGGTTCCCCTTGATCCGACGCATCTGGTGGTGCGAGCAATCGAGCACGGGTTGCAGGCGACCGGAGTCACTGCGCCCGGCCTGAACGTGCTCTGCCGCAACGACATACCGCACTCCCGTGGACTGGGATCGTCGGCGTCGGCGGTCGTCGGCGGCCTTGCTGCCGTCAATGGCCTTGTGACGCAAGTAGGTTCGGCACCGCTCGCCGAGTCGGAGATGATCCAGCTGGCGAGCGAGTTCGAGGGACATCCCGACAATGCGTCGGCCGCCGTCCTGGGCGGGGCAGTGGTGTCCTGGACCGAACATGAGGGCATGCTGCCGCGCTATGCCGCCGTGCCGCTGCGGCTGCACCCCGACATCCACCTGTTTCCCGCAATTCCCGAGGAGCGCTCCTCGACGGCAGAGACGAGGGTGCTGCTTCCCAACCAGGTCCGCCACACCGACGCGCGGTTCAACCTCAGCCGCGCCGCACTGCTCGTCGTGGCGCTGACCGAGCGGCCCGATCTGCTGATGGAAGCGACGGAGGACGTCCTGCACCAGCCGCAGCGCGCGGCCGCCATGCCGGCATCGGCGGAATACCTGCGGATACTGCGGCGTTGTGGAGTTGCGGCGGTGTTGTCCGGGGCCGGGCCTGCGGTGATCGCCCTCAGTGACCACCCGGAACTGCCCGCAGAGGCCTTGGAGTACGGCATCGCCAATGGGTTCACCGTCAGCAAGATGGCTGTTGGTGAGGGCGTCCGATGGACGTCAGGCGTGGCCGTTCGGAGATGACTTGCCGTTAACACGAGTCACACGCGAATCAGGATGTTTCTTGCTTCCGGCTCCGAAGCGGGTTATCCTCGCTCTCGTCCAGCAATCGCAGCGTCTCTGCCTGCGCCGACACTAGGACGACCACCAATTCTTCTTGTGGATGACGGTTCGCCGCATACCGGCGAATCCCTCCGCAATCAGCGGTTCTGCTGATTGCAACGGACCCCCGCGTCAATTGACCAGTGGGGGATAGAAAGGAAATCCGTGACTGAAACGGACCTCATCACGGCTGGTGGCAGCAGCGAGAACGTCGAGCTGCCGAATACCGTGAACTCAGACATTTCAACTCCCGCGGAAGCGGACGCGCCGAGCGCGTCGCCCGCCGCGGAAACCGCACCGACGGCCGATGTGGCCTCGGGCGATCGTGCCGCATCGCTTTCGACCATGGTGTTGCCCGAACTCCGCACGCTGGCCAAGCAGATCGGCGTCGAGGGCGCCTCCGGAATGCGCAAGGGCGATCTCATCGCCGCCATCCGTGAGCGCCGCGGCGAGTCCAACGGCCGTGGCGTCGCAGCGGCCACCGACACCAACTCGACTGAGGCGCCTGCCGCCGATACGGCGACCACACCCGCCGCCGATGAGCGGAGCTCGGACGAGGCGAGTAATGAGCCGACCCGGCAGCGACGCGAGCGTCGCGGCGCCGCCCGCGAGGCCGGCGCGGCGGACGGCGAGCAGAACAAGCAGGACGACGACCAGCAGAACAAGGCCGGCGGCCAGCGCGATCAGGCCCCCAAGCGAGACGGCAGGGCCGACGGCGGCGATCAGCAACAAGGCGATCAGCAGGGCGGCCAGAATCGCGGCGGCGGCAACGCCGGCGATGACGACGAAGGCCGCGGCGGCCGCCGCGGCCGCCGGTTCCGCGACCGCAGGCGCCGCGAGCGTGGCGGCGAGGGCGGCGGCGGTGGCGACCGCGATACCGAACTGCGTGAGGACGACGTCGTCCAGCCCGTCGCGGGCATCCTCGACGTGCTCGACAACTACGCGTTTGTTCGGACCTCCGGCTACCTGGCCGGCCCCAACGACGTCTACGTGTCGATGAACATGGTGCGCAAGAACGGCCTGCGCCGCGGCGACGC
>Ga0075364_10000049_pt1 | contig 42765 bp, 44 predicted proteins | sample EndMetdeltDD1764_FD_71517 | JGI IMG/M metagenome (GOLD analysis project Ga0075364, IMG submission 71517) | Populus endosphere microbial communities from Tennessee, USA - Endosphere MetaG P. deltoides DD176-4 | ecosystem: Host-associated > Plants > Roots > Endosphere | place: USA: Tennessee... | reverse complement strand
CGCCCGGCCTTGTCGACCACCTCCTGGGTGCGCGAGACGCCGAGCGTCTTGCGGAAGATCTGGCAGTAGTTGCCGACCCTGGTGGTGTTGTTGGGCGCATCCAGGCTGGCGATGTCGTCGCCTTCCAGCGCGGCGTTGGCGGGGTTGGGCGTGGCCAGGTTCTCGGTCTGCCACTCGTGGTAGCGGGCCTGGGCCTTCTTCTTGCCGATGGCCGAGAGGAAGGGCGTCTTCTCCGGAGCCACCCGGTAGATGGTGTCCTCCAGGTCCTCGCGGTCGCCGACGGCGTTCAAGGTCGTGGACAGGTTGGTCGGAGCCGTCATGGGGCTCTAGTCTCCTTGCGCATTGAGCAGGGCCACCGCGTCCTCGATCGATCTCGACCTGGAGAAGCGGCTCTTGGCCTGGGCGGCCCTGCGGGCTTTGGGATCGACCGGCCCCGACGACGCCCCGCCCCTCGCAAGGGGTCGGGTCGCCGGCGCGGCCGGCCGGGGTGGGGCGGCGGAGCTCTGCGCCCGGGCCTGGGCGCGGTCCCACAGCATGGCCTTGCGGGCCAGGTGGACCTCGAGCGCAGAGACGCCCTGGATGTCGGCTGCGGCGACGCCCTTGTCCGCCAGGTAGCGGACGATCTCGCCCCGCCGCGCGACGCCCTGGTCGGGATCGAGCAGGTCGGGGTCGAGCTGTTGCAGCGCCGCCATCTCGCGGGCCGCATGGAAGCGCGCCCGCGCCTGGCTCGCGGCCTGGGCGGCCGCCTCGGCCCGGCTCAGCCGCGCCTGCTCCTGGGCGTATTGCGCCCGCAGCTGGTTGGCGGCGTCGGGCCCATGGGTCTGGGCGATGGCCGCCCAGTCGGGGGTTCCCGCCCAACGATCGTGCCATTGGCGATAGGCCTCCGGCAGGGTCTCGGCCAGGGCCTCCAGGAGTTCGCTCGCTTCGGCGACATGGCGTAGGGCCTCGTCCCGGACCGTGCGCGTCTCCGCCTTGGCCTTGGCGGCGGCCTCCTCTCTAGGCCCTTCCTGCGACAGCACGACGGCCTGCAGTTCCGGGTCCAGCTCGGCGAACCTCGCCTTGGCCTCCTTCGACCAGTACTTCGGCGCGGCCAGGCGATCGACCTCGCCCTCGGCCTCCTCCGCCTCGGCTTCATCCTCGCCGTCGTCCGGGTCTTCGGCCCGCTCGTCGGCCTCCTCCGGGGCGCTGGCCGCGCCCGCGAAATCGTCGTTCTGCAAGAGTTCAGAACGCGCATCGTCCGGTTCATCCGCGTCGCGCCGGTCCAGCAGCGCCACGGCCTGATCGATCGACAGCGCGCCGCCCTGCGGCGCCTCTTGGGCGTCGGTCATGGATCACCTTCTTAATTGTTGAGGCGGCTGAGACGCCCCGCCCATGGCGGAGCGCGCCCTCGCGGACGTCAGGCCGACCGCGCGTTACAGGCGTGGGAGACGACCTCCCGCGGGTCGCTACTTGCTCAAGTCGTAGTAGTCGCCATCCAGATGCACTCGTGCGGGCGGCTTAGCCCGACCGAGGTGAATGCGGTTTCCATCCTCAGGCGGCAAATCGAGGACAACGTCGGAGCCCACGATCTTCATCCTGTAGGGCTGGTTGAGACCCCCGTACTGACCCAGAAATCGGCCGCCGCCGTCGAAGATCAGGATGCGCGTATAGCCACGCGGCACGCCGAAACCCTTCGGCTTGTCGCGCGAGAACATTCGGTAGACGTCGTAGCTGTGGCCGCGCCAGGCTGCGGTCCGCCCAAGGTGCTTGATCTCGCGGTCGAAGTGTTCGCAATCCAAATCCTTGACGCCGGCCCGCTCCAAGGCGGGCCTAAGCCCAGCGTAACAATCGGCCTGGGCTGCAGCATCGGCCGCCGCGAGGACCCCGAAGGCGGCGACGATGAACGCCAGGGTTCTGGACATTTTGGCCTGACCTCTCCCGCACGCCGTCTAACGGTCCCGTAGGAAAGCTCGCGCTAGACGCAGCGGCCGTCAAGAACAAATGGGAAACACCTATCGCCCGCTCTTGATGTCCCGGTACGCCTTTTGGACGTCCGGCAGGTAGTGCGGATTGCCGCCGCCATTGTAGTCCGCGGTGGCTTGCGGCCAGCCCTTGAAGCGCGTGGCGTTTCCCTTGCCGTCGTAGTGGTAGGCCTTGGATTCCAGCCAATCGATGCCGGCCCGCACCCCAAGATCCTGGCCCGGCGGCACGCCCCGCTTGAGGCCGATCGTCGCCTTGTAGTCGTCGTTCCAGTCCCCGCTGTTGTTCACCTGCATCGGATCGTTGCGGTAGGCCTTGGGATCGAAGGCGCTCTCCACCCGAACCATCGCCTTGATCCAGTCGGGATCGAGATAGACGTCGTCGCCCGGATCGGCCTGGTTCATCCTGTTGAAGGCCCTGACCTTCGCCTCGATGATCGGATCGAGGGAGGTGGGATAGGCCTTGGCCCTCGGCGGACCCGCGACCTGCGTCGCATCCGCCAGATCGATGGTCGGCGCCTCGCCGTCCAGCCGGGCGGCTTGCGGTCCAAACATCGGAACCGCCGCGGGCCCCAGCAGGCCCCCGAATCCAGAGGGATTGTCCGTCGCCCCAGCCCAGCGATCGGGCCCCAGCATGCCGCGCAGGCGCGCGATCGCGGCGGCGAGCGCGGTGCGGCCGCGCTCGTCCTCGTCGTCGTCGTCGGTGAAACAGCCCATCTCGGAAATCTCCAGCTCGGCTGCTCAGGCCCGCGTCAGCCCGGCTTCCGCCACCGCATCCTCTGCGGCGCGGGCGTAGCCGGCGTGCGCGCCGGCGGCGATGGTCTTGGTCAGGGCCTCGCGCACGGCGGCCAGGTTCTGCAGGCTCATATGCAGCTTGAGCACCTTGGCGTCGGCCCCCACCGCGGTCTGCGACAGCGCCGTGAGCAAGGCCGCGCGCACCGCCTCAAAGGCCGCGGCGGTCTCCTCCAGCTCGGCCTCGGCCTTGAGCCCCCGCAGGATCTCTGCGTTCAGGTCCCGCCCGCTCATCCGGGAAGATCCTCCACCGCCCCGGCCACGTCGGCGGAGCGCGAGGCGCCCGCCGCCGCGGCCTGGCCCTTGATCGCCAGCGTCGCCATCAGCTCCTCACGCTGCAGCTTCAGCGCCTCGGCGGCGCGGGCGCGCTCCAGCGCCAGCTTGCCGCTCAGCTCCTCGCGCTTGAGAGCCAGCTCGGCCGCCAGCCGCTCGCGCGCCAGCTGCACCTCGGCCGCCGCCCGCGCCCGGTCGCCCTGGGCCTTGGCCGCGATCTTCGCCGCCTCGAGCTGGGCGCCGTTGTCGGGATGCTCGACGGGCGGCGCCGGCGCCTGGGCCGGGTCGCTCCAGTAGAGTTCTGGGCTCTTCTCCCCCACCGCCCGGCTGAAGGCCCGCAGGCGGTTGTAGACATTCTGCGCGGTGACGAAGGGGCCCTCGATGCCCCCTTGCATCCCCACCACCTTCTCGGTGAGCGCCAGGGCCTGGGCCTGGACGCCAAGGTTGCGGTCCCGCTCGGAGGAGCCCACGCCCACGTGCACCGACAGCGCCTCGCGCTCGGGCCAGGCGTTCGGCCGCACCTGCCGCCAAGCCTGGCCAAGCTTCATCTGCGCCGGCGCATGGTCGGGGGTGAACTGCTCGCGAAGCATCTGATGGACCCCCAGGAACAGGTCCTTCACCCCGGTCTCGGCGAACACCCGGCAGATCATCCGCACCCGCTTCTGCGCGGCCGAAATCAACTGCATGGCGCCGGCGGCGGTCTCGTGCAGGGTGTCGGGGTTCAACCCCTGGGCGTTGCGCACCACCCCGGAGCGCTGCTCGGCGACCGTGGCCATGAACTCCATGGCCGAGAAGACGTCGAACCCCAGGCCGCCGGCCGAGATCGGCCGCACCGCCGCCCCGGTCTTGGAGCGTACCGGCACGTTGGGGGCGTTGTTCAGAAGGTCGGCGATGGTGAACTCGCTGGCCTGGTCCTCGGAGACCTCCATCCGCTGGTTCAGGGCGAAATAGCCGCTGTCCAGCAGCATGCGCAGCAGCACCGTCTTGATGCGCATCACCTCGAACAGCTTGTCCGCCAGGCTCTCGCCGTAGAATCGGTGCGCCGACAGGTAGGGCGTCAGCGCCCCGAACGGGATCTGGCTCACCCGCTCCTTCTGCAGCAGCGTGGTCTGCTCGGCGTCGGTCTCGATGCGCCAGACCTCGACGTCGCCGTCCCCGTCGGCGTCGATCCGCAGGTAGTGGGTGCGCACCTCGACGATGCGCAGGTCGTCGATCCCGCTCTCGCCCGAGCGGTCGTTCTCGCCGGCCTCGTCGCGGGCGCTGGCCATGGCGTCGTTGCGCGAGGTGGCGTGCGGCAGGCCCCGCGCCAGCCTGGGCGCCACGCCGCGGGCGATCAGGTCCTGCACGCGCGGCCGGTCGCGCAGGGCGCAGTAGGCGGCATCCCGCAGGCTCACCGCGTCCGCCGCCACCGTGAAGTCCTCGCTGGGCACGGCCTTGAAACAGACCCGGCCGCGCAGCTCCGAAAAGCTCACCGCCACCGAGCCATCCTCCCGCGCCGCCGTCTGCGCGCGAGTCCAGGGCCGGCCCAGCGCCGCCAGGGCCGCCACGGCCGCGGCCTCCTCGGGCGATCCGGCCTCCGCCGACCCCAGGGGCTTCTCGTCCTCCTCCCACCACCAGTGGAAGAGGCCCGTGCGGTTCAGGAGCGCGTCCTGCACGGCGTCATGGAAGGCGCGGAAGGCGTCGTTCTGCTGGAAGACCACGTGCGTGACCGCCTGGGTCTCCTCCCGCGCCTGGGCCTCGTCCGCTGCGCCCTCGGCCTGGAAGGTGACCACGTCGTCGCCGCCGAAGAACACCTCCATGACGTCGGGCATCAGGCTGTCCACCGCGTCCGACAGGGTGGAGTCCACCGCCGCCGAGCGGCCGCGCATCACCGGCAGGTCGTTGATCCGCCCCTGCCGGTACTCCTGCGCCCGGATCCGCACCCGGGCGAGCTCGCCCGTGTCGCCCTCGCCAAAGCCCACGCTTCGCCGGCACTCGTCGTCGACGATCCGCAGCAGCTGGGCGTCTGAATAGCGGAGCTTCCCCCGCGTCTCGCCGTTGGGGTCGCGGCCGTCCGCTCTCTCCGGATCAGCCATCAGAGATATTCCAGGTTCAGCCCGACCACGTCGTTCGCCGTCAGCGCCGCGGTGTCGGAGTCCGCCGATCCGGTCGTCAGCGCGAAGGCCAGGCCGGTCGTGAACTGCAGGCCCACGTCCCCCCAGTCGTGCACGAACTGGTCCGAAGGCTTCAGCGCGATCGTCAGATAGGGCGTGTCCGTGCCCACCGTCGGCGCCGAGGCCTTGTTGTAGATCTTCAGGTATCGGACCGCGGCGGCGGCGTTATAGCCGCGCAGCTTGAACAGCTTTCCGGCGCCGCCCTTGACCAGCGTCGCATTGGTCGTCGCCGCCGCGGCCACCAGCCGCGCCACGTTGGGGATGCCGCCAGCCGTCGCCGCCGAGCCGGCGTGCGGCGTGACGAACAGCCGCCCGCCGCTGTCGACGTTGAAGACGCGGACGTTGCTGCCGTCGGTGCCTCCGACCGGGATCATGGGGGCGCCCGCGCCCCCTGACGAGCCGCCGGCGACAACGGCCGGCGCGCCGGCGCTCGTGCTCGGCGACACCGGCAGCGGATTGCTGGCGCCGACCGGCGTCTGGTTCTTCAGGTCGCTGTCTTGCGTGTAGATGAGTCCGGCCATTTCAGACGATCCCCAGGTTTGGCAGGGCCAGCTTGGCTGGCGATTTCACGGTCGGCCGGGAGAGCGCGCCGTAGCGGAAGGCGTCGGCCGCATGGCTCGCCCAGTTGTGCAAAGGCCGCTCGCGCCAGACCTGGCGGGCGGAATCCCATTCGCGGCGGTACTGGCGCAGCGCCTCGATCCCCTGGGCGCAGCGCTCGGCGTCGAACCAGCAGCGCGCGAGCGAGAGCCGCACCGCGTTGATCCCGTCGGCCACGCTCATGGCGCGCACCACCTCGATGTCCCGCAGGCCCAGCGCGCCCAGCGTCTCGACGCGGCTCACCCCCGTCCCCAGCTCGCGCGCCTGGGCGTCGTGCGGCAGCACATGGCGGCCATAGCGGTAGTCGCGGGCCTCCAGCCGCCGCACGATCTGCGCCAGCCCCTCGCCCGAGACCTCCAGGTAGTCGACGATGCGCCGCTCGGGCCCCACGTCCTGGACGAACCAGACGGCGGTGGCGTCGTCGATGCCCAGGTCCCACCAGGTGTCCACCTTGGCGGTGGGCTCGATGGGCACTCGGCAGAGCCGCCCTTGCGCCTCGCAGGCCGCCAGCTCGGCGGCGTAGTAGGCGCCCTCCACCGAGGCCTCGAAACTGCACTCGTATTCGCGGGCGAAGGCCGCCGCATCCATGCTGGCCCGCGCGTCCGCCAGCTCCTCTGCGGACAGCAGGCCGGTCTGCGAGGCCTTCAGCTCCCAGAGCGCCCAGCCAGGCTCGCCCCCGGCTGCCCGCTCGCGCAGCGCATGGAAGCTGTTCCGGCCCCGGGGCGTGCCGGTGAAGCTCGCCCGCCCGCCGCGATCCGACAGCGCCGGGCGGATCACCTCGGTCCAGGCCCTGGGGTTCCAGTCGCCGAACTCGTCGCAGTCGACGTCGTCCAGGTAGAGGCCCCGCAGCGCGTCGGGATTGTCGGCCCCATACAGCCGGATCCGCCCGCCGTTCGGCAGGTCGCACCGCAGCTCCGCCTCGTTCCAGCTCACCCCCGGGATCGGCGCGGTGAACCGCTTGAGGTGATCCCAGGCCACCGCCTTGGCCTGGCCAAGGTATGGGGCGACGTAGGCGCAGCGCGGTTGGGGCTTGTCGCAGGTCAGCGCCGTGCGGATCAGCTCGTTCAGCGCCGCCACGGTCTTGCCCGCCCGCCGGTGCGCCACCACCACCCGCCAGCGCGCCGCGCTCGCGTGATAGCCCGCCCAGACCGGGCGCGGCCGATAGGGGATCACGACCTCTTGGACGGATCGGGCGCGCCCTCCTCTTCGCTCAGCGCCCATCGGATCACCTGCTCGAACGGCTTGTCGTCCTGGTTTCCCAACGCCACGCTGGCGAGCCTTGGATGCAGGTAGGGGGCGGCGGCCTTGGCCGCGTCCAGCCGCTTGGCCAGCTCCTGGCCCTCGTCCCGCATCACCTGCAGCATGTAATCCAGCGGCGTCGGCCCCTCGCCTGCCGCCGGCGCCGCCGCCCTCACCTTCCGCGCCATCAATCCCCTCAAAGAAATCAAACTGCGTGCGGCGCGCGCCGGGGCCGGCGGGAGGGCGCGCCAGGCCCAGGCCTTAGCGGTCCAGCTGGACCAGCTTCGCCACGAGGTAGTCCTCGGCGTCGTCGCGGCCGGCGAAGTCGGCGTGCCACACCCAACCCGTGGGCGAGAGGCGCCAGACGCTCCAGCCGCGGCTCGCGCGCCGCACGCAGAACCCAAGCCCGCCAGCCGTCCGCGCCGCCCGTTCGATCAGAACGTGCATCGCAGCAGCCTCGCGCGGCTCAGGTGTCGGAAAGCCCGCCTCCGCCGCTCTGGGCGTAGACGTTTCAAGGCCGTGTGTCGGCTGGCGGGCTAGCTCGAAAACAAGGAAGGCCCCGCGTGTCCCGCGAGGCCCTCGACCGCCCAATCCGGCGATCATCTCATTTCGTGAATTCGAAGCGATTTGGCCGCCTGGACAAGGGCCTCACGCCAGCGGCACGAATTGCTCGCGAATGAACTCGATGCGGCTCAGCAGCATCTCCGCGTGCTCCCGGGTCGACTCCACCGCGATTGGGTAGAACTCGGAAATGTCGCCGCCCGCCATCACCTGATCCGCCCAGTCCTGCGCGATTGCGCAATAGGCCTGCAGGGCGATCGCTGGCGTGGTGATGTTCTCCGTCTCGAAGCACATGAAGGGCAGATCCCCGACCACCACCCACAACTCGATTTCTCCGGTCTGCTCACCGCGGGCGATCGGCGTCGTGAAGCGAACAAGGAAGAGCGCGATGATCGGCGCCAATCCAAACGCCAACGTCAGCGTCTCGATCGGCTGAGCGACGGGAAAACTCGCGACGTACCGCGCCGCTTCCGTCCTCATCTCCTCGAACTGCGCCAATTCCTCCGGGTCATCATAGGTGATGGTCGGCGCGCCAGTAGGGAAGCGGGAGGTGTCGACGAGCGGGCTCACGCGCAGAACATACCGGGAACAACCGGCTGGTCAAGCGGCTGCGAGGCCCCTCAACCGCCCAATCCGGCGACCATCTCATTTCGTGAATCCGAAGCGATTTGCGCTCCGCCGCAACCCAGCCCCTAGCCCGGCGGGACCGGCTCGACCTCCGCGAACGCCCGCCCCTTCGCCTCCGGCCCAAACCACGTCACCACCGCCAGGGTCACCGCCACCACCGCGCAGGTGAGCCCCAGCGCCAGGCCGTAGTTGTTCCCGTGCGCCTCGGCGATCCTGGCCTGGATCACCGCATTGCCCGAGGCGATGAAGTTGCCGAGCTGGTAGACGAAGCCCGGGAAGGTGCCGCGCGCCTCCGCCGGCGACAGCTCGTTCAGGTGCGCGGGCACCACGCCCCAGGCGCCCTGCACCGCGATCTGGATCAGGAAGGCGCCGACGCCCAGCAGCAGGGGCGTCGCCGAGAGGCTCCACAGCGGGATGATCGGCAGGGCCAGCAGCGCGGCCAGCACGATGGCGCGGCGCCGGCCGATCTTCTCCGACAGGGCCCCGAAGATCAGCCCGCCGGCCACCGCGCCCACGTTCAGCACCATGGTCAGGCTCGTCACAAGCCAGGGCGCGAAGCCGTGCTGCACCCGAAGGAAGGTGGCGTAGAGGTCCTGCGTCCCGTGGCTGAAGAAGTTGAAGCAGGTCATCAGGAGCACGCAGTAGAGAAGGCGCTTCCACTCCCGCTTGACGATCGCCGCCAGCCCCGGCCCCTTGGCCCGCACGCCGGCCGCCCGCTGCGCCTCGAAGGCGGGGCTCTCCTTCACATTGCGCCGGATCCACAGGATCAGCAGCGCCGGCAGGGCGCCCAGCATCATCAGCCCCCGCCAGCCGATCGTGGGCAGGAAGAGGTTGGCGATGGAGGCCAGGAAGAAGCCCACCGGATAGCCCTCCTGCAGGATGCCGGAAACCACGCCCCGGCTCTTGGCCGGCACGCTCTCCAGCGCCAGCGAGGCGCCGATCCCCCACTCCCCGCCCATGGCGATGCCGAACAGGAAGCGCAGCACCAGCAGCATGGTCAGGCTCGGCGCGAAGGCCGAGGCGAAGCCCAACACCGAATAGGCCGCCACGTCGATCATCAGCACCGGCCGGCGCCCATAGCGGTCCGCCAGGCGCCCGAAGATCAGCGCCCCGATGGGGCGGGCCATCAGGGTCAGCATGATCGCGGCGCTTACGGCGCTCGGCTTGGCGCCGAACTCGGCGGCGATGTCCTTGATCACGAAGGTCAGCAGGAAGAAGTCGAAGGCGTCCAGCGCCCAGCCCAGGAAGCTCGCCAGGAAGGCCGATCGCTGGTTGGCGTCCAGCGCCTTGAGCTCGTCGAAGATCACCATGCCCCTGCCTCCTGTCCCCTCGAAGGCCTAGCACGGCTATCGGTTTTGCGCAGCATCGTCGAAAATATTCGGTCTCCGCGAGAGCAAAGAATACATACGACGCAAGCGAATTCTTTGAACGCCATGTACAAAAACGCGTTTTGCGCGCTTTTTTTGCTATCTACGCTCGCATCTCAGGCAAACCGCCTCTATATTCGCCTCAAGACCTCAAGGGGACGCCGGTCACGCGCGTCGCCACGAGGCGGAGACGCGCGCCCAAGGGGGCGCCCAGGAGGAACGCATGAAGACGACTTTGATGATCGCCCTGACCTTCGCCGCCGCGGCCTCGACCGCCGCCATGGCCGCGCCCGCCGCCGACCAGGTGCAGTCGGTGCAGGTCAGCTACCGCGATCTGAACCTCAATCGCACCAGCGACGCCCAGCGCCTGCTGCACCGCCTCGACCGCGCGGCCGCCGAGGCCTGCGGCGCCTCCACCTTCAGCCTGCGCGAAGTCAAGGCCGAGGTGCGGCACACCAACTGCTATCGCGGCAGCATGGACCGCGCCGTGGCGGCCCTGCACTCGCCCACCGTGAACAGCCTCTACGCCCAGCGCGCGCAACAGCTCGCGCTGAACGACTAAGGGGGAAGCGTCAGGCGCGCGCCAAGACCGCGTCGGCGTCGGACGAAAAGATCCGGACTTCAACGGCCAGGCTCCAGCCTGGCCGTTTTGATTCCGCCCTGAGCTTCTGGGCTCGGGCCGCCTACTTGGCCTTCTTCGCGGCCTGGACCTCGATCTCGGCCAAGAGGCCCGGCGCCACCAGCGCGGCCACCTGCGAGGTGATCCGGGCGGGCTTGTTGGGCTGGGCGGGGGTGCCGAACTCCTGGGTGTAGGCCGCCATCAGGCCGGCGAAGTCCATCTTGCCCCCCAGCGCCGGGTCGCCCACCAGCAGCACCCGCATCATCACCACATCGCCGAAGCTGTAGCCCTGCGTGGCGAGGATCGCCTTGATCTGGGCGAGGATGCTGGCGACCTGGGTCTTGGTGTCGCCAAACACCGGCGTGGTCCCCTTGGGCGCATCGGCGTTCACCGGCTTGGGCGTGATCCCGCTGACATAGATCGTCTCCGAGCCGGCCGGGACCACCACGGCCTGGGCGATGGCGGCCGTTGGTAGGCCGATGTGGAGGTTCTCCGCCTGGGCGGCGGCGGGCGCGAGGCCGCAGGCGAGAAGGGCGGAAAGGACGAGCTTGCGCATGGGGCGGATCTCCAGAGTGCCGACGGGACGACGCCATCCGAGGCGGTGACGTTCCCGGTGACAGCGACCCAGCGCGCCAGCGGCCTCAAGCGCGACCTTAGCCCGCGCCCGCTCCGTCGTCCCCCTGCATGCCCTGCGGTCAGGTCGGCGGGCGAGGCGACCACGGATAGGGCGCCCAAGGCCATCTCCGCCACGCGCTAGGCGCGGCCGGCTGAACATTCTTCAGCCTTTGGCGCCGGGCTTACAGGCGCCGGACGCGATCACTCCAATATTGATCCCACAAATCACAGCCGAGATTGCGCAGATCTCAGCCCGGCACAGACTTGCCGCCGAGCGATCAAGCAAGGTCGCCTGGCCAATTCCACTGGGTGGAACATCAGGAAGGGTAATCGACATGCATTAGACGTGAGGGGAATTTTTATCATGGACGTCAATACGAAACATGTCTTGTTCGCGGGAGTCGCGAGCCTGACCCTCCTGGGCTTTGGCCAGGCCAGTCTGGCGCAGGCCGCGGGCGGAACCGAAGTCGAGACGGTCATCGTCACCGGCACCCGCGCCACCGGCCTTCGCGCCGTCGACAGTCCGGCGCCCGTGCAGGTGCTCGACAACAGCGCCCTCCAGCGCGCCGGCCAGCCCGACCTCATCCAGTCCCTGTCGCAGAACGTGCCCTCGTTCACGGCCCAGGCGCTGGGCGGCGACGCCGCCAACCTCACCCTGTCCGCGAAGCTGCGCGGCCTGAGCCCCAACGACACCCTGGTGCTGGTCAACGGCAAGCGCCGGCACGGCACCGGCAGCCTGGCGGTCCTGGGCGGCCCCTACCAGGGCGGCGCGGCGGCCGACCTGAACTTCATCCCGGTCAACTCCATCGACCACGTCGAGGTGCTGACCGACGGCGCCGCCGCGCAGTACGGCACCGACGCCATCGCCGGGGTGGTCAACATCATCCTCAAGAGGGCGACCAGGGGCGGCAATATCTCGCTCAGCGGCGGCAACTACATCGACCAGGGCGGGACCACGGCGAATCTGACCGCCAACGTCGGCCTCGCGCCCCTGGGCGACAAGTCGTGGCTCAACCTCACCGCCGAGTCGCGCTTCCACGGCCACTCCGACCGCGGCTACCCCGACCCCCGGGTCTACAATCACGACGGGATCATCAACGTCGGCCCCGGCGGGCCCAACACCGCCGCCACCAGCTTCCCGGGCTATCCGAATGTGAACCACATCTCGGGCGACGCCCTCTACCACCTCAATGTGGTCTCCTATAACGCCGGCTACGACGTCACCGAGGACACCCAGGTCTACAGCTTCGGCAGCTATGGCCATAAGAACGGCCAGGCCTTCGAGAACTATCGCGTCCCCAGCAAGGCGCCGAACATCTGGCCGCTGGGCTTCAACCCCAAGGAAGAGCTGATGGAGAACGACGTCTCCGTCACCGGCGGGATCAAGACCAAGCTGGCGGGCTGGAGCGTCGACCTGGCCACCACCTACGGCAAGGACATCGACAAGTTCTACACCGAGGGCACGGCCAACGTGGATCTGGCCGCCCTCGGCTCCACCCAGACCATGTTCTACGACGGCAAGTTCGTGGCCAGCCAGTGGACCACCAACCTCGACGTCACCCGCGAGTTCGAGGTGGGCATGGCCTCCCCGCTCACCGTCGCCTTCGGCGTCGAGCACCGCAAGGACAGCTATGACGTCGGGGCCGGCGAGCCGAACTCCTACTTCGGCAGCGGCGCCCAGTCCTTCCCGGGCCTCACCCCCGGCGACGCTGGAAACCACTCGCGCAACAACACCGGCGTCTATGGCGATTTCGCCGTATCCCCGGTCACCGGCCTGAAGATCGATGTCGCCGGGCGCTGGGAGCACTTCTCCGACTTCGGGAACACCACGGTGGGCAAGCTGACCGCCCGCTACGACTTCAACGACGCCATCGCCATCCGCGGCACCGCCTCCACCGGATTCCGCGCCCCAACGCTCGCCGAGGAGTTCTACACCAACGTCAACGTCGGCCCGACCTCGGCCTTCGGCCAGCTCGGCCCCAACTCGGCGGCCGCCAAGTCGCTGGGCGTCAACGGCCTCAAGCCCGAGAAGTCCAAGAACTTCAGCGGCGGCCTGGTCTTCCACCCGACCTCGAAGATGACCGCCACGGTCGACGCCTTCTACATCAAGCTGAAGGACCGCATCGTCGGCTCCGGCAACATCTACGGCCGGGGCAATCCCACCGGCGTCAACTCCGCCGCGGTGCAGGCCGCGCTCGAGGCCTTCGCCGGCGCCGCCACCGTGGCGGCCGACACCCAGGACGGCATCAACATCTTCGCCAACGGGCTCGACACCCGCATCCAGGGCGTGGAGTTCGTGATCACCGACTCGGAGAACTACGGCGACTTCGGCCACGTCGACTGGTCGATCAGCGGCGCCTTCAACGACACCAAGATCACCAAGATCAAGGCCTCGCCCGCCTCGATCGCCCCGCAGCTGCTCTACGACGACGTGGCCATGTCGATCCTCACCGACGCCACCCCCAAGTACAAGATCATCGGCGGGGCGCTCTGGAGCCTCGACGCCTGGTCCGTCAACCTGCGCGAAAGCCTGTTCGGCAAGTCCTCGGAGCTGGCTGTGGGCGACGACGGCAACACCTACCGCTCCACCATCAAGACCAAGTTCATCACCGACGTGGAGGTCGACTACAAGGTCGACGCCAACGTCAAGCTGGCGGTGGGCGCCAACAACGTCTTCAACACCTACCCGACAAGGTTCAATTCGAAGCTGGTCCAATCCTATCGCGCGGCCAACGACAACGCCGCGGTCGGCCAGTATCCCGACTGGTCGCCGTTCGGCATCAACGGCGGCTACTACTACGGAAAGATCACCTACACCTTCTAAGGCGATGCTTCGCCCGGCCGGCGTGGGCTGGCCGGGCGCAGCTTCACCTGAACGGAACACAACCGACACCTCACAGGCGGTTCAGCGCGCCTGTGGCCTCCTGACGCCATCGACGGCCGGGATTTCTCGCCTGGCCCTCCGCAACAGGAGACAGACAGATGAAGATCGCGGCCCTCTCCGCCACCGCCCTCGCCCTGGCCACGGCCAGCGCGGTCGCCACGCCCACCTTCGCCCGCGACTACGGTCGTTACGACGCCGTCTGCAGCGAACAGACCCATGACGCCGGGACCAAGGGCGCGGTGCTGGGCGGCCTCGCCGGGGCCCTGCTGGGCTCAAGCATCGCCGGCCACGGGAACAAGACCGGGGGCCTGGCCATCGGCGCGGTCGCCGGCGCGCTTCTGGGCAACAGCATCGCCCGCTCCAGCGCCAAGGACTCCCACGCCTGCGAGGGCCGCGACTACGGCCGCGTCGCCTGGCGCGGGCAGGCCGACGGCTATGGCCGCGACGCCTACCGCCCGCACCACTACGCCGGCTACGACCCCTACGGGTACTGAGGCCCTATTGCAGGCGCACGTTCGGCGGGTCGAGGCTTGGGCTCCTCGCCGCCAGCGGGCCGAAGCCGGCCAGGTCCAGCGTCTCGACGATCTGCTCGAGCGCCTCGGATACGGTGATCGGGGCGTTCGCCGAAGAGGCGAGCGCCACCACCCGCTGGATGTGCCGTAGTGCGTATTCGCAATGAGCTTCGGTCATGACAGGGCCGCTCGTTTTTCTCGGAAGCAATGCCGAAACGGCCGCAATGCCTCACGGTTTCCGGGGCGTCCCGCGATCTTTTGACAAATCCCTCCGCGGCGCAAGTCCGAAGACCGCTGTTCGCCAATCGTCAACACCTGGCCGCTATGCAGAGAGCCAAGGGCCTTGGAAAGGCTCGAGAAAAGGTGGTGGCAGATGCAGTATACGCTCAAGGCCTTCGAGATCGAGGCCCCCGAACCCGTCCTCAAGACCCGCGCCTTCGCCCACGACGCCCAGGCGCTCGACCATGGTCGCGGCCTGCTGCGCCGCCTGGCCGGCGTGCGCCAGGTCGAGGTGTGGCGCGACGAGCGCCGGATCGCCACCGTCGAGCGGGTGGTCTGACCCCCTAGTCCGGAGCGGTGCGCCGCCTCGGCCGCCGCATCCCCGCGAGCGTCTCCAGGCCGGCGGTCAGGAGACGGTGCTTGCGCTCCCAGCTCGTGTCGAACCGTCCCGCGCACCGCTGCAGCACCCATTGCGGCCATGAGCCCAGGCAGAAGCAGAGGAAGACCTCGTTCTGCTCGGCGGCGGTCATCGCCCGGCTGAGCGCGTTGTAGCGGCTGCGCGCCTCGACCTCGCTGGCCTCGCTTGGGGCGCTCGCCGGCCCCCGCATCAGCGCCGCCTCGAAGGCCGCGCCGATCTCGGCGTCGCTCATCTGGCCGATCGTCCGCGGATCCCGCGCCTTGGCCTCCGGCGTCTCCTCCAGCCCGCGCTGTCGACGCTGCGGATGCGAGCGCCGCCACAGCCCGGCGTAGTCCATGCCCGCCCGGTGCTGCTCTGAGCTGATCCAGCCCCTGGCTAGGGCCAGGGCCATCGGATCCTCGGCGCTCTCCAGCGCCGCGCGGCCCCCCTCCCCGGTCAGCGCGCGGCGCAGGGCCACCACCTTGGGGTTGGGCTCGGCCTTCTGCACGAGCTGGCCGCAGGCGTGGCGCGCCCCGTCCTTGCGCGGCCGGCCCCGGGACTTGCGTACGACGATCATCGTCACTCCTGACATCAGCGGGTCTTGGATTTTCAGGCCGCGCGCCGGGCGCAAAAGTTCGCCACGGCCTCGATGGCCGGCGCGGCGCGGAACACCACCGCGTGGTGGCCCTGGCAGTAGGTCCGCCCCCGCGCGCAGGGCGCGCAGCAGGACAACGACCCCGTCCCCTCGCCCCCCACGGGAAAGGCGCACTCCCCCTCGCCGCGGGTCAGCCAGACCCTGGGCGTGGTGCCGGCCAGCGGGCGGAAGGCCTCGGCCTTCCAGGGCGAAGGCGGCGGCTCGCGCCGCCGGGCGCGGCGCAGGGGGAAGGCGGCCGCGACCTGGCCCTCGGCGAGGGCGAGGTCGGCGATCAGACGGGGCGGGGCGGCCGCCTTGCGGGTCTTCAGCAGGCCAAGGCGCTGCAGCTTGCCGAGCACCGCGCTTCGGCTGACCCCCTCGCCCAGGGCGCGGGCGATGGCGGAGGCCGAGGCGCCTTCGATCCAGAGGCGCGAGAGCTGCGCGATGCGATCGTCAGTCCAGGTCGTCATGGGTCCTCCCGGCTTGCGGGCGCGCACCGAGACGTCGCGGCCGCCCATTGAGAATGTTCGCCGTTTGTTCCATTGACCAAACGACCACGGGCCGCAGGTCAGGCTTGATTGACAGGCCCTGCCAATCGTATCGCCATAAGAGGGAAGACTGGTTCGACCACAGGTGATGGTTGATCCCCACGTCCGACTCTGGCGTTGCGGTCGCCCCAAATCCGCGGTCCCCGCCGGCTGAATCATCATGGCCTAATGGTAGTTTTTATACCGTCCCGGAGTCAAGGCTTTTGGTAGATTTGATACCCACCGCCGTGCTAGGTGTTTGGCCATGGGCGAGAGACACGACCGGCTGCGCCAGGCGCGGATCGCTGCGGGCTTCGCTCGCGCCAGCGACGCGGCGGCGCGGTTCGGCTGGAACGAGAACACCTACAAGTCCAACGAGAACGGCGCTGCGCCCTTCTCCTTCCGCAAGGCCAGGGAATATGCCCAGGCCTTCGCCGTGCGCGCCGAATGGCTCTACGACGAGACCGGCCCCGCCCAGGCCGCGGCCGAGCCCATGGTGCGGATCATCGGCCGCGTCGGCGCCGATGCGGAGGGCGCGGTGATCCAGACCGACGGCCAGGAGGGCTGGGACATGGTCCCCGTGCCCCCGGGCGGCTCCCCCGACGCCGTGGCGCTCGAGGTGACCGGCCATTCCATGCGCGCCGTCGCCGAGGACGGCTCGCTGATCTACTTCGAGGACCAGCGCAATCCGCCCACCCCCGACATGGTCGGCTACTACTGCATCGTCGAACTGGAGGACGGGCGGGTGCTGTTCAAACGCCTGCTGCGCGGGACCGCGCCTGGGCTCTACATGCTGGAAAGCCAGGCCGGCCCGCCCATCGAGGATGTCCGCATCCGCTGGGCGGCCGATCCCACCGCCATCATCCCCCCCAAGCAGGCCCGCCGCATCATCCGCCGGGCCGGCGAGCGCCAGGTGGCCTGACCCGCAAGACGCTTCCACATTGCGAATCTTGGGTATTTAATATACCATCCCCGCCGTGATTGGGGAGGTTTCATGTCGTCACACCTAACCCTCGCCGACGTCCAGGCGATCTGCCATCAGCCCTTCCTGCTGCGCGAGCAGGCCGCCGAGGAGGCCCGCGCCGCCAGTCGCCAGGCGGAGGCTGAACGCGCCCGCGGCGTCCGCTGGTCCGGCCTTGGCCCTCATCCGGCGCCTTGCGCCCGCACCCTGGATCAGATCCGCCGCGACGCCCAGGCCGCCCAGGCCAGCGCCCAGGCCTTCGCCGCCTCGCCCAGGGGGCGCTTCCTGTCGTCGCTCGAAGGATTGGAGCGCGCCGGCTGCGCGGGGCCCGCCGCCCAGGCCCGCGCCGCCTACGCCCGGGGTTTCGCCGATCCGCTTCGCCCGCCCTGCCCGGCCGAGCTTGGCCGGGCCCTCACCGCGCTGGCCGGCCAGCCGGCCGCCCGCGAGGCCTGCCTGGCGCTCGCTGAGCTGCTGAGCTCGGCGCTTGGGCTCGCCGCCGAATAGGCGCTAGGCCAGCCGTCCCCGCAGGAACTCCAGCATGAAGGAGAAGTCCTTGCCGCCGGCGCCCTGGCGCTCCAGCAGCGAATAGAGCCCCTCGGCGGCGTTCCCCAGCGGGGTCGAGGCGCCCGCCTTGGCGGCCGCCTCCTGCGCCAGCTTCAGGTCCTTCAGCATCATCGCCGTGGCGAAACCGCCCTCGTAGCCGCGGTTGGACGGGGCGTTGGGCACCGGGCCAGGCCAGGGGCAGTAGCTCGACAGGCTCCAGCACTGGCCGGACGACTGGCCGGCGATCTCGAAGAACTTCACCGGATCGAGGCCCAGCTTCTCGGCGAGCGCGATGGCCTCGCAGACCCCGATCATCGAGATCCCGAGCACCATGTTGTTGCAGATCTTCGCCGCCTGGCCCGCGCCATGGTCGCCGGCGCGGAAGGTGACCCGCGACATCGGCGTCAGCGCCGCTTCCACCGCCGCATAGTCCGCCTCGTCGCAGCCGACCATGAAGGCCAGCGTCCCGGCCTCGGCCGCCGCCGTCCCGCCGGAGACCGGGGCGTCGGCGAAGCGGAAGCCCGCCGCCTTGGCCTCGGCGGCCACCGCGCGCGCGCTGTCCACGTCGATGGTCGAGCAGTCGATCAGCAGCGCGGTCTTGGGCGCGTTGGGCAGCACCGTCTCGGCGTAGACCTTCCGCACGTGCGGACCGGCCGGCAGCATGGTGATGACCACCTCGGCCTCGCGCACCGCCTCGGCGGCCGAGGCCACGGGCGTGCAGCCCGCCGCCTTGGCCTTGTCCAGGGCCGCGGCCGACAGATCGAACGCCGCCACCTGGCGGCCGGCCTTGGCCTGGTTGGCGGCCATGCCGCCGCCCATGTTGCCCAGGCCGATGAACGCGACGCGAGTCATCGGCGGCCGTCCCCTACTGCATCGTCGGGATGACGAAGGCCGAGTCCTCGACCTGGCCCTCGGGCCAGCGCGCGGTGACCGTCTTCACCTTGGTGTAGAAGCGCACGCCTTCCATGCCGTGTTGGTTGGTGTCGCCGAAGGCCGACCGCTTCCAGCCGCCGAAGCTGTGGTAGGCCACCGGCACCGGGATCGGCACATTGATGCCCACCATGCCGACGTTCACCCGGGCGGCGAATTCCCGCGCGGCGCGGCCGTTGCGGGTGAAGATCGCCACCCCGTTGCCGTACTGGTGCTTGGAGGGCAGCGCCACGGCGTCCTCGAAGGTCTCGGCCCGGACGATCTGCAGCACCGGCCCGAAGATCTCCTCCTGGTAGGTGCGCATGCCGGTGGTGACCTTGTCGAACAGGGTCGGGCCGATGAAGAAGCCCTTCTCATAGCCCTGCAGCGAGAAGCCGCGGCCGTCGACCACCAGCTCGGCGCCTTCGTCGACGCCCATCTGGATGTAGTCGCTGACCTTCTGCTTGTGGGCGGCGGAGACCACCGGCCCGTATTGCGCGCCGGTATCCGTGGAGATGCCGACCTTCAGCGTTTCGATCTCGGCCAGGATGCGCTCGCGCATCTCGTCGGCGGTCTTCTTGCCCACCGGCACGATCACCGGCAGCGCCATGCAGCGCTCGCCCGCCGAGCCGTAGGCCGCGCCCATGATGTCGCGGGTCGCCTGCTCCAGGTCCGCGTCGGGCAGGATGATGCCGTGGTTCTTGGCCCCGCCCATCGCCTGGACGCGCTTACCGTTGGCGGTCCCGCGCGAGTAGACATACTGGGCGATGTCGGAGGAGCCGACGAAGCTGATCGCCCGCACGTCGGGGTGGTCCAGCAGGGCGTCCACCGCCAGCTTGTCGCCGTGCACCACGTTCAGCACGCCCTTGGGCGCGCCGGCTTCCATCATCAGCTCGCCAAGGCGGATCGGCAGGCCCGGGTCCTTTTCCGACGGCTTCAGCACGAAGGAATTGCCGCAGGCGATGGCCACGCCGAACATCCACATCGGGATCATGCCCGGGAAGTTGAACGGGGTGATGCCGGCGGCCACGCCGATCGGCTGGCGCATGGAATAGACGTCGATCCCGGGCCCCGCGCCCTCGGTGTACTCGCCCTTCAGGACGTGCGGGATGCCGCAGGCGAACTCGATCACCTCAAGGCCGCGCTGGATGTCGCCCTTGGAGTCCGCGATGACCTTGCCGTGCTCGGAGGACAAGAGCTCGGCCAGCTCGTCCATGCGCGCTTCCACCAGGCGCTTGAACTCGAACATGACGCGCGCCCGCCGCTGCGGGTTGACCAGCGACCAGGTCTGCTGGGCGCGGACGGCCGACTGCACGGCCTTGTCCACCTCGGCCACGGTGGCCAGGGCGACGCGCCCCTGCACTTCGCCCGTGTTGGGGTTGAACACGTCGCCGTAGCGGCCAGACTCGCCGGCGACCGCGGCGCCATCGATGAAGTGGGTCAGGTCTCTCATGATATCCTCGAATAGCTGGCGCGATCACTACAGCGATGACGTCCCGAGCGGAACCGCCTTTTCGACATTTCCCGTCACCGGACTGTCAGCACGGCAGCGGCGTCTCGTCGCTGGCCGGTGCGAAACGGCGCCGTGGACGGCCGCGGCCGGATACATCGTATTACGATTTATTTCCACCCAGCGGCGAGCAGAGCGGCCTTCTGAGCCCGACTAGGGTCAGAAGGGTTGATGGTTGCAGCCCTCGCGAATGCCTTCGCCAAACCAGACATCGCCTAGAGGCGCACGCGCCCCCAGCGGTCAGCCTCAACAACACTGCAGGATCATCCACGACTTCGAGAAGTCGCCGCTCCTGGCGTCTTGTTCCCGAACCCAGAAGTAGAGCCGGCCCGTGTCGCCCCACATCATGCTGGGGCCGTCGTCGGTGTCGAGTTGCAACAGCAGACGCCAATCCGCCGCTCCGGCCTCGACCTCGGCGCCCTGCTTTCCACCGAAGATAACCTGGCACTCCCTCTCCATCTCGTCAGCCTGGATCGGTCCGGGATATCCGCCCACCTGATGCGCGGGCTCTGGAGGGGCAAGCGCCTCCAGCGCGGCTTCCAGGGCGCGGTATTCGGCCTTTGAGACCTTGCGCCAGTCGATTTGCAGCCGGCCTTGGTCGGGATAGGAAGGGGCTGCGACGAAGCTTACGGGATAGGCTGGAAATCGGGCGCCGTCTGGCAGATCGGCCGGCTCGAGAGCTGGCGAAGCCGAGCCCGTCTCATGGCGCACCGCAAAGCATCCGGCGTCGCCCGACTCGAGACCCCAGCCGCCATGTTCAAGCTCGTAGAAGAACAGCAGGCGGCCGTCTTGCGGAAGCCAGTCGGGCCCTCCGGCGGCGCACATCGTCGCTGCGTCGAGTTGCGCGACGAAGGACAACGGACGGCCGTGATATCTCGGCCACTCCCCCTTCATATCGGGCGCGCCGCCGAGGCGAGAGCTGCCATCGCCTCCTGGAATCAGCCGCAGGCATGAGGTCGCCCGCGCCTTCGTCTCCTCAATGATCGCGGCCACCCGATCAACACCGGGCGCGCCTGCCGCCGGGCGCCGAGCAAAGCTGTTCAGAAGTTGCGTTAGAAACCGCATCACGTCCCCTTTCCATTGCGCGGCGACGTTATCGTTTCCGTTTTGTTCCATCAACAACTTCGTTATACGAGCGGCAGGTCACGCTAGCAATCCGCGTCAGATTCCGCAGGCCCGAGCAAACAGATCCGGCAGCGCCAGAGAGGTGAGCGGCCGCCCCGGCGTCGCAAGGGCTGCGTTTGCCTCTCGCCCCAAATCGCTGTGTTGAGTCATGAAATGCTGCGCTGAGCTGAATCCCCAAATCGGCTCTTCGTCGGGCCTTGGCTCGCTTCACTTCGCCAGCATCGACGCGCAGTCCTTTGAACGTCGATCCTCCCGCGACCAGGCCTTGCCGGGCGCAGGAACAATCCAATCCCATTCAAGACAGGAGAACACGCGAGCATGCGTGATACGCGCGGCAATGGTTCATCGGCCGGTACAAAGCTCTCCCGACAGCAATATGAGTTGATAAGCGCTCGAGAACGGCAGGCCCGCGAGGCTGCAGAGTCTCAAGAGCGATCCCAGGAGCAGGGTCCACTAGGCCTGCTTCATGATTTCCAGGCGGGCCCCAAGATTGCTCGTCCGAATGCGCTGGAAACGCTCATTCCCGTCATCGGCCCCGGTTGGGAGGCTGCAGCGGATTTGCAGGATGGCGACTATCGTGGAGCAGCTTTGAATGTCGGCCTGGCTGCGCTCGACGTCGTGCCGGCCGCCGTGGCGCTCAAGGGCGTGAACGCTGCCCGTAAAGGCATCGGCATCTGGAAGGCGGGTTCCATTACCGCCAACGCCGCGGCCAAGCAGATGCGTGCGCGAGGTCTCGCGAAGGCTGGGCAAGAAATACACCACAGCGCTGCTCTGAACGGCGCCAGCCGGACGGCCCAGGACTGGCGAAACCATTTCGCGTTCCTGAAACCCCTGCCGAAGGTACAGCATCGCCGCTTGCACGGCAGCTGGGGTGGACTTCCTAGATACGATCCCATCCGCCGCGTTTGGTACGGCACGACGGACTGGCAGAAAGCTTTACCCCTTGGCGTCGCGGACCACGTCGCCTCCGCGTGGGACAATCTCGCACGGCCCTTCGCTCAGTCCGACGATGACAAGTGACCGATCATCCCGTCTGGCGCGGCTGCGGCTGACGACTTGGTGCTTCCGGCGGGAAATTCCTCCGCGTCGGCCAGCGCGGGAAAATAAATGGTCGGAGTGGCAGGATTTGAACCTGCGACCCCCGCGTCCCGAACGCGGTGCTCTACCAGACTGAGCCACACTCCGACTTGGGAGCGGCCTTATAGGGGAGCATCTTGGCCCCTGCAAGGCGGGCGCTTGGCCCTCATCGGGCCGTTGCATCGGCGCATCCTTCGCGCTATCTCGCACGCCTCGCGAGGGGGAGCCCCCTTGGCCGTTCCTGCTGGGGAATGGTGTAATGGTAACACTGCGGTTTTTGGTACCGTCATTCTAGGTTCGAGTCCTAGTTCCCCAGCCATCCTCTCCCCTCCCTGAAAGCGGCGCCTAAAGCGCCACCGCAGCACGCGGCGCGACGGCCGCCGGCGGACTTGCTACCAATCGCCTCAAGCAAGCTTGGGGAGAGGGCGGCATGAGCGCGCAACCGGCGTCACGGGTGGCCATGGTCACCGGCGCGAGCCGCGGGATCGGCAAGGCCATCGCCATCGAACTGGCCGACGCCGGCTTTGATGTCGCCATCACCGCCCGCACCGTGCGCGAGGGCGAGCAGCGCGAGCACTCCTCCACCGTCCGCAAGTCGGACACCTCGCCCCTGCCGGGCAGCCTGGACAGCACCCTGGCCGAGATCGAGAAGCTGGGCGGCCGCGCCCTGCCCCTGGCCGCCGACCTGCTGGAGCACGGGATGCTGGGCGCCGCGACGGCGCGGGTGATCGACCACTTCGGCCGCCTCGATGTGCTCGTGCACTGCGGCCGCTACGTCGGGCCCGGCCACATGGACCTGTTCCTCGACACCCCCATCGACCTCCTGCGCAAGCACATCGAGGCCAACTGCCTTGGGCCCCTGGTGATGAACCAGATCGCCATTCCCCAGATGATCCGCCAGGGCGGCGGGACCATCGTCAACATCACCTCCTCGGCGGGCTTCGACGATCCCAAGCAACCGGCCGGAAAAGGCGGCTGGGGCATGGGCTATGGCATCTCCAAGGCCGCCTTCCACCGCACGGCGGGCGTCCTCAACACCGAGCTCTCCGACCAGGGGATCCGCGTCTTCAACATCCAGCCCGGCTTCGTCGTCACCGAGCGGATGATCCAGGACATGGGCGAGTTCGGCTTCGGGACCACGGGCGCGCCGCCCATCGTCCCGGCCAAGGTCGTCCGCTGGGTCTGCACCGACCCTGGGGCCGACGCCCTGGTGGGCGAGACGATCGCCGCCCAGCCCTTCTGTCTCGAACGCGGCCTGCTGCCGGGCTGGACCGGCCCGGGCTAGGCCGGCTGGCGGGCCAGGCCGGTCTCGCTGGGGTCGGCTTCCCGGATCAGCGGCTCGCCGGCGACGTAGCGGCGCAGGTTCTCCAGGAAGAGCTCGTCCAGCCGGTCCTGGTTGCCGTCGCCCGCGTGCGAGGTGTGGGCGCTGACCCGCACCTTGGGATGGTCCCACAGCCAGTGGTCCTCCGGCAGCGGCTCGATGGCGGTGACGTCCAGCACTGCGCGCCGGGGCTGCTCGCGATCGAGGCCGGCGCGCAGCGCGTCCTCGTCCACCATCGCCCCGCGCGAGATGTTGATCAGCAGGGCGCCCGGGTTCAGCGCCTGGAAGAAGGCCTCGTCGCACATGTTGCGCGTCTGGTCGTTCAGCGCGCAGGCCAGCACCACCACGTCGGCCTGGGCGCTCGCCTTGCGCAAGTCCTCGAAGGGCACGACCTGGTCCACCAGCGGGTCGGGGCTCAGGCTGCGCCGCACCACCGTCAGGTGGGCGCCGAACGCCTTCACCCGCTTGGCGATCTCCTGGCCGATCGCCCCATAGCCGACCATCACCCAGCGGGTGCGGCTGATCTCGTGGTAGCGGGTCTGCTTCCAGGCGTGCGCCTTCTGGGCCGCGGCCTGGGCCTCGATGGGCGCCAGCAGGCTGACGGCGTGGGAGACCACGTACTCGGCGATCGGCGTGGCCTGGGCGCTGGACTTGGTCATCCGCACGCCGCACTCGGCGACCGAGCGGAACACCGGATTGTCCATGCCCGCCGCCTGGACCTGCGCCCAGCGGGTCGCCCCGCCGGCCTTGAAGATGCGCTTGAACAGGGTCGGGTTGGTCGTCGAGGGCCGGCTGTCGAAGCTGAAGAAGACCACCTCCGGCTTGACCTGCTCGGCGGCGATCGGCTGGCCGCGGAATTCGAAGGTCTCGGGCGCGGTCACCGTGACCACCTCGGCGTCGGGGACGATCTTCGCCAGCCGGTCGGCGATCCGCCGGTGCGCCGCGTCAGTCATCAGGATCTGCATGGTCATCGAAGCCCAGTTGGAGAAATCACCGCCGGAACCGGACTGCAAAAAGCCCCTGCGCCAGACGCGCGCCACCCTAGGTAATCGCCCCGCGCCGTCAACCGCGCTCACCGAACGATGGTGGAAATGCCGGCGCGAAGCGTCTAACCCCACACCGCGAACGGTGAACAAACGAGGGAGGGTGCGACCCCATGCGCGTGACCAGCTATGCCTATCCGTGGGACCTGGCGAACCTTGGCGTCGAGCCGACCCTCAAGCGGATGCGCGACGAAGGCTTCGCCGCGGTCGACCTGGCCTCGACCTATCACCCCATCGACTCGGTCTCCCCGCGCGGCGGCGACTTCCGCCTCTTCACCAGCGGGCGCGGCGTGGTGCTCTTCCCCGCACGTGAGGAGCGCTACGGGCGCATCCGCCCGCAGGTCTCCACCCCCGAGGTCTGCGCCGCCTGGCCGGAAGCGGCCCGCGTCGCCAGCAAGATCGGCCTTGGCCTGAACGCCTGGACCATCACCCTCTTCCAGCCCTGGATCCGCGACGTCCACCCCGACACCGCTCGCGTCCTGCCCGGCGGCGATCCCAGCGGCTCGGGCCTGTGCCCCGCCAACGCCGATGTCCGCGAGTACCTGGCCAATCTCTGCGAAGACATCGTCGACCAGTTCGGCGTCGACATCGTGCGCCTGGAGGGCGTCGCCCCGCACACCTACGACCTCGACTGGCTGCGCCCGCGCGCGCTGTTCGCTGTCCCGCCCATGGCGCGCACCCTGCTCAACCTGTGCTTCTGCAAGACCTGCGAGCGACGGGCCACCGCCGCGGGCGTCGACTTCCAGCGCCTGCGCGGAACCGTCAACGGCGCCATCGCCGAGGAGATCGCCGAGGGCCCTGGCGGTCCCGGCGCCGCCGACCGCGCCGCGCGCCTGGGCGCCGATACCGACCTCAAGGCCTTCGCCACCCTCAACATCGAAGGCTCCATCGAGCTCATCCGCATCGTCTCGGCGCGGGTGAAGCAGCGTGCGGCCGCGACGCGGGTCTCCGCCAACGCGATCGTCCCCTATCGCGCCTTCGTCGGCACGGACGGCGTCCGCGACCTGGAGCGCCAATATGTCGAGGCCACCGACCAGCTCGCTGTCCACCCCAGCTCCGTGGAGGCCAACCAGCGCCTCGCCGACATGGCGCGCCAACAGACCCCGCCGCGCGAACTTTCCATGTTGATCGCCCGCGTCCAGGGGCGCGGCGGCGGCGCGCCGCCCTCGCCCGCGGACCCTGAACTGCTGCCCAAGGAGTTGCAGGAGATGGCCAAGGTCGGCTCGACCGAGATCATCCTCTACAACTACAGCATCCTGCCCGAGGACGTGCCGCCCGCCTTCATGGCCCAGGTGCGCAAGGTCTTCCCGCAGTAGGTGCTTGCGCGGGCGCGCCCCTAGACGGCCTTGCGCCGCTGGGTGGCGGCCTCCGCGGCGACCTGTCCCGCGGACTTGGGCACCAGCAGAGCGAGGCGTTGCTCGACCCCCTGCAACAGGTCGGCCGTGCGCGCGACTTCGTCTGGGTCCACCCCGGCCAGGACGTTGGCGCACATCCGCTCGTTCAGGGTCTGCACCCGCCGGTGCATCTTGCGGCCCGCGGGCGTGAGGTAGAGCTGCCAGACCCGCCGGTCGGTCGGGCTATGCCGCCGCTCGATCAGCCCATCCCGCTCCAGGGCGTCCAGGGTGCGGGCCAGGGTGATCGGCTGGATTTCCAGGAGATCGGCCAGGGTGCGCTGCACCGCGCCCTCGTTGTCCGCCAGATAGCTCAGCGCCCGGCTGCCGGCGATGGTCAGCCCCATGTCGCGAAGCTTGCGCCGAAAGAAGCGCCGCAGCAGATGCCCGATGTTCTGCAAGGCGAAATCCAGGCGAATCTGGTCTGCGCTGGGCCGGCTCATGCGCCCTCACATCACGATATCATATGGGTTGCAATTACTATGCCGTCCCCATCTGTGCGGATCGACTAGGCGCTCTGGTTCAGCGCCTAGCCGCCTGAGCCTTCAGTGGAATTCCGGCTCTTCCCAATCGGGGAAGATGTCGGGCAGGCCCTGGGCCACCGAGCCCTTGTAGATCGCCTTGCGCTTCTCGAGGAAGGAGGCGACGCCCTCGTAGACGTCCGGCGTCTTGCCCAGTTGCTCCACGCCCCGGCTGTCGGCGCGGTGGGCCTCCATGGGGTGCTTGGCGCCCTGCATCCGCCACATCATCTGCCGGGTCAGCGCCACCGCCTGCGGGGCGGTGTTCTCGACGATCTCCCGGGCGATTTCGCGGGCCGCCGGCAGCAGCGCCTCGGGCTCGTGGATCGAGCGCACCAGGCCATGCGCCAGGGCTTCCTCGGCGCGCACGAAGCGGCCGGTCAGCGTCCACTCCAGCGCCATCGGCAGGCCGACGATGCGCGGCAGGAACCAGCTCGAGCAGCTTTCCGGCACGATCCCGCGCTGCACGAACGGGTAGAGGAACCGGGCCTTGGTGGAAGCCAGGCGGAAGTCGCAGGCCAGGGGAAAGGTCGCGCCCACGCCGGCCGCCGGACCGTTGATGGCGGCGATCACCGGCTTGTTCATCTGGAACAGGCGAAGCGTCATGTACCCGCCGGAGTCGCGGTAGATCCCCTTCTCCACCAGCTCGTCCCGCACCGAGGTGTAGGAGGCGTAGTCGAAGGCGTGCGGCCCGCGGGAGATGTCCGCGCCGGCGCAGAACGCCTTGCCCGCCCCGGTGACGATCACCGCCCGGACATTGTCGTCCTTGTCGGCCTCGTCGAAGGCCGCCAGCATCTCGCGCATCGCCGGCACCGAGAAGGCGTTGAGCTGCTCGGCCCGGTTCATGGTGATGGTGGCGACGCGATCCTCCACCTCGTAGAGCGTGGTTTCGAGCTTCAAAGCCATGTCGATATCCTTGGCGGCGGCCGCTCCCTGCAGGCGGTGGACGCCGCAGGATCGTGCAGTGAACGAAAGGGCGCGTCGCGACCGGGCCGCTCGCCCCATCCCGCGCGCGACTTCGATCTAACGAAGCGTGGCCAGATGTCCATACGCTCGCACATCATACGCCTTGCATATGACTGGTCGGGGGGCCGGCCGCGCGGGGGCGGCGAGATGACAGGACCCGCCCGGCGGAGTACCAAGGTCGCCCATGTCCGCCCCTGCCGCCGCCTATGAATTGACAGCGCCGTCCTCGGCCGCCGTGCGGCTGCGGCGCATCGCGCGCCTGCGGATCGGCCTGCTGGCCTTCGCCGGAGCGCTCTTCCTGCTAGTGATCGGCTGGACCATCGCCAGCGCCCTGCGCACGCCCCACGACGCCGCCGCGCCGCCGCTGCTCGTGGCGAGCCCGCGCCTGACCGGCGAGGACTCCAAGAACCGGGCCTTCGTCATCACCGCCGCCAAAGCCATCCGCGAGCCGGGGTCCGTGCAGCGGATCGACCTCGACCAGCCCACCCTGGTCCGGGACGAAGGCGGCGCCGACGCCCTGCACGTCACGGCCGCGAAGGGAATGTACGACCAGGCCGCCGGCCGGCTCTACCTCTCCGGCGGCGTGCGCATCGACGGCCAGAGCGGCCATTTCGCCACGCCCTCGACCGTCTACGACACCAAGACCGGCGGCTTGATTGGCGCCGGCGCCGTGCAGGCGCAGAGCGAGGTGGGCAAGCTTCAGGCCCAAAGCTTCTCGGTCAGCGGCAAGGGCAGCTCGGTGATCTACAAGGGCGGCGTGCACGCCCGCATCGAGCGCAAATAGGCCGCTAGCCCTCCACCAGTCGGCGCACCAGGTCGAGGTCGGCGGGCTTGTCCACGTCCACCGCCGCCAGCCCGTAGGGGCTCGTCACCGCCGCCGCGCGCGCGCCGCTCAGCGCCGAGAGCCTGGCCAGCGCCTCCGCCAAGGTGAGCCGGCCCATCAGGTAGCGCGCCAGCACCGATGGCCCCAGCCGCCCGACGATCCGCCAGGGCCGCTTGCGATCGGCCTCCAGGCCCCGCCATAGCCGAATGGCTCCGAGCGCGCGGTCCGTGCGCGCCAGGAACAGGTTGCAGCCCGACCACTCCCCGTCGGCGAATTTCAGATAGGTCCGTCGCGAGCCGGGCGCAGCCAGCTCCACCGCCGACCGCTGCGCCAGCAGCACGCTGATGTCCGCGTCCGCCGGCGCATCGGCCACGAAACGCGTCACCCATTCGGGCCGAAGGAGCGCGTGGTCCGCCGTCGTCACCAGGGCCGGCGCGCCCAGCGTCTCCAGTCCGCGCAGCGCGCTTAGGCTCGGTCCGTCCTGCGCCGCCAGCACCTCGCAGCCCAGCTCCCGGGCGAGCGCCGCCACGGCCTCGTCGGCGGTCGAGACCGCGATGCGCCAGATTCCCGCCGCGCTCAGGGCGTCCACCACCCGGGTCAGCATGGGGGCGCCGCCGATCTCGATCAGCGGCTTGGTGCTCACACCCGCATAGTCGGCCAGCGGGTCTGGGCCCGGCCGCGCGCCGGCCAGCACCAGCGCGCGCTCCAGCTTCATGCCAGGGTCTTCTCGTAGAGGCGGTAGGTCTTGTAGCGCCGCGTCCCGGCCGCTTCGAGAATGCCCCGCATCGGCAGGTTGTCGTCCAGGATCCACGACCCCTCGGCGCTCACATAGCCCAGCTTGCGGGCCTCGGTCTCGGCGGCATGGATCAACAGGAAGGGCAGCACCCGCCCGCGATAGCCCTGGAAGAACTTGCGCTTCACCCCCATCAGCGGGATGCGCGCGCTCTTGAGGCCCTTGACCTTCAGCCGCCACAACAGCTTGGCCCAGCCGAAGGGCAGCAGCTTGCCCTTCAGGTCCGCGATCGCCTCGTTGAGGTTGGGCAGGAAGACGATGAAGCCGGCGGTCTCTCCGTCGATCTCGGCGAACCAGGTCAGCCTTGGGTCCACCACCATCTTCAGCGCCTTGGCGAGCTGGGCGGTCTCCGCCTCGGTGGTCGGGGTGAAGCCCCAGTTCCCCGACCAGGCGTCGTTGAGGATGCCGGTCAGGGTGCGGACCTCCTCGTCGTAGCGCTTCATGTCCAGCATGCGCAGGGTCACGCCCGTGGGCGCCCCGCGACGGACCAGCTTGAGCACCGGCTCGGGCAGGTCGTTGGTGACCGTCATATGGTAGGCGTAGACGTCCTTGATCTGCCGATAGCCCTGGGCCTCGACCTGGGCGCCGGCATAGGGCGGATCATGGCCCATCATCACCATGGGCGGGGTGTCGAACCCCTCGACCAAGAGGCCCACCTCCTCGTTGATCGAGAGGTTGAAGGGCCCCTGTGCGCGCGCACAGCCCCTTGCCTTGAGCCAGTCCTCGGCGGCGGCGAACAGGGCCTTGAAGATCGCCGCATCGTCCTCCGCCGCCACCAGGCCGAAGTGTCCGGCCTTGGGCCCGCCGTCGGAGGGCGCCAGGGCGTCGATCTGGGCGCTGATCCGGCCGACATCGCGCCCCCCGCGCGTGGCCAGGAAGAGCTGCACCTCGGCGTGGGCGAAGAACGGATTGGTCTTGGGCGTCAGCGCCTCCTTCCGCTCCATGATCAGCGGGGCGATGTAGTTGGGATCGCCCGCCATCAGCCGCATCGGCACGCGGACGAAGCGATCGAGCTCCGCCTCCGACGCCACGGGCACGATCGCGATCTCGTCCATCAACCCTCCAGGAACAGCAGCGCGCTGGCGCCCAGCGCCGCGAAGATCGCCGGCGCGGCCCAGGCCGCCAGCACGGCTGGGATTTCGCCGCCCTCGCCAAGCGCGGTGAAAACCCCGTCGGTGACCATGAACACCAGCCCCGCCCCCAGGCACGCCACCAGGGTCGAGGCCCCGCCGCCGCGGAAATTGATCAGCAGCACCGGCCCGATCAGCAGCAGCATCACCAGCGCCGCGGCCGGGGTCGCCCAGCTCCGCTGCAGGGCGGTGCCGTAGAAGGCCGGCGGCCGCGCCGAGGCGCCCCCTGCCAGGGCTCTTAGGGCCGAACCCGGCGCGATCGCCTCGGCGCTGGAGAAGATCGCCCGCACGTCCTGCGGGCGCGGGCCCGGCCGCCAGTCCATCTCGCCGGTGCGGCCCTGTTCCACGAGGGTGGGACCGACCAGGTCGAAGCTCGGCGCGATCAGCCGCCAGCCGCCGTCACGGAAGACTGCCTCGTTGGCCTTCAGCCGCTCGGTCATCTGACCGGCCTCGTCGCGCCGGTAGATGCTGATATTGGCGAGCCGCCGCCCGGAGGGATCGGCCTCGGTGGCCACCACGATGTCGGGGCCGACCCGGAAGCTGCGGGTCACCGCCGCGGCCGGCGTGGCGGACCTGGGCGCGGTGCGGCTCCACCAGGCGTCCAGCGCCTGCTCCGAATGCGGCGAAAGCCACTGGGTGCAGGCCAGGTGCAGGGCCAGCAGGCCCAGCGCGGCCGGCGCCATCATGGCCAGGATCCGATAGGCCGACACGCCCGCCGCGCGCAGCGCCACCACCGCGTTCTCGCGGGCCAACTGGGCGAAGGCGAAGAGTCCGCCCGCCAGCATGGCCAGCGGCGCGGTCTGCTCCACCAGCGAGGGGGTCCGCAGCAGGGCGTAGTGGATCACACCGGCCACGCCCAGCCGGCGCTGGAGGATGTCGGTGGTCACTTCCAGCAGGTCGAGGATCTGCAGGATCGCCACCAGCACCGCCAGCGCGCCCAGCACGCGCACGGCCAACAGGCGCATCAGGTGCCGTTGCAGGATCACGCCCGCGCCTCCGCCCGGCGCGCGCGCTTGGGCGTCAGGCGCGAGAGGCCCTCGGCGATCCGCTCCGAGAGCAGGCTCACCGGGGTCTCGCCGGGGCGCTTGCGGCTGCTCACGAAGGTCGCCACGCAGAGGACCGCGAAGACCGCGAAGGGAATACCCACCGCCGGCAGCGCCTGCGCCCGCCCGCTCGAGGCCAGGCCCTGTCCGAACTGCAGAAGGTGCTGGAAGGCGATCAGCAGCAGGCCTGCGATGATGATGCCCGGCGCCCGGCCGCCCCGCTTTGCGGCCAGGCCCAGCGGCACGGCCAGCAGGGGCAGCAGCGGCAGGGCGAAGGATCGCGCCAGCCGCGCATAGAGCTCGGCCAGCAGGGTCTGTCGGGGGATGTCGGAATGCGGTTGCCGCGCCTGCCGCGCCAGCTCGCCCATGGTCAGCTCCCGCGCATCCCCCCCTCGGCCTCGCAGCAGCTTCTCGGCGCTCGACAGCGGCATGACCAGGCTGGAGCTTTTGAAGCTCAGCACCCGCGCCTGGCCCTTGGTGCTAGTGGAGAACTGCTGGCCGTCGCGCAATTCCAGGGTGACCTGCGCGCCGTTCGGATTGCGCACCAGCCGCCCGGAGCTCGCCGTGGTCACCTGTTCCCGCCCGTCCTTCATCACCTTGCGGATGAAGACGCGGCCCAGCACCTCGCCGGTGGCGTCCACCGTGTCGGCGGTCATGGTCAGGTTCTGGTCTGGGGCGAAGAAGGTCTGCGGCTCGGCCAGGCCGCTCCAGCCGGCGGTCTGGGCGGCGTGAAGCACCGCCCGGTAGCCGTACCGGCTGTAGGGCTGCAGCAGTCCGAACACCACCAGGCTGATCACCATCAGAACGGTCGCCAGCGCCAGGTAGGGCGCCACGATGCGGGTCAGCGACACCCCGCTCGCCAGCAGGGCGTCGATCTCCGAGCCCTCGTTGAGCCGGGCGATCACGATGAACAGGGCGATGAAGAAGGCCGCCGGCAGGGTCAGGCCCAGGTAATGCGGCACCAGGTTCGCCGCCAGTTCGGCGACGAATCCGAACCGGTTGCTGCTCTCCGACAGTTGCTGCAACAGTCGCAGCACGCGCTCGAGGAGGAGCGCCACGAGCGTCACGCCCAGGGCGCCCAGAAGGGGCCACAGCGTGAGCCTGAGTATGTAGCGATCGAAGAGCTTCAAGTTGGCGCCATTCGTCTGGAGCATCCGCCGGAGCCTCGGTCCGGCGCCCGCCGACCGGCCGCCATGTCGCCGGCTAGGCTGGGATAGCCGATTTTGCATGCCGTGGGATTTGTCATGAGGCTTTCGACGGACTCGGGACGCCGCGGGCGTGACAATAGGAAACCGCCGCCGCCGATGAAAGCCGGAACCCTTCCCGCCATCCTCCTCGCCGGTCTCGGCGGGGCCCGCGTCACCGGCCGCCGGCCGCACGCTGCGCGTCAGGATGCGCGACCAGACCAGGCCGGGCTGAGGCTGTAGCGGCCAAGTTCGACGACCTCGCCGGCGCGTCCGCGAACGCCCCTCGCGGTCACCCCCGTCCGCCAGCCCTCGCCCTCCGGAGTCACGGCGATCTCGTGCCAGCGCGCGGCCTCTCCATGGCCCCCGCGCGCCGACGCCGAGGGGATGCCGAGCACGGGGATCGAACCCCGCGGCCCCGCCAGCGTCGCCACCGTCGCCTCGTGCGCATGGCCGTGCAGCACCAGCTCGGCTCCCTCCGCCGCGAGGATGGCGCCAAGCTGCGAGGCCTCGCGCAGCGCCTTGCGATGCGAGACGATCCCCGCGGCCGGCGGATGGTGGATCAGGATCACCCGGAAGAGGCCCGCGGCCCCTGCCTCGCGCAGCAGGGCCGGCAGCCGGGCCAGTTGCGCCGGCTCCAGCACGCCTTGCGCCAGATGCAGCGCCGTGGGCGCCGCCGAGCAGAGATTGACGATGGCCAAGGGACCGCGCCGCCGCACCTGCGGGAAGTCCGCCCCGTCCGCATCGCCCAGCCAGGGCCGCCAGGTCTCGAACCTGGCCTCCGCTCGCACGCCCACCAGGGCGTCGTGATTGCCCGGGCTGACGGTCACGTCCGCAGGCGGCCCCAGGGTCTCCAGCCAGCGGCGGGCGGCGGCGAACTCCTCGCGCGTGGAGAAATTGGTCAGGTCGCCGGTGACGGCGATGTGGTCGGGGCGGGCGGCCCTGATGTCGGCGGCGAGCGCGGCCAGCGCCTCGATGTCGTGCCGGCCGCGCTTGCGGCGCCAGGCGAAGCGGCTCAGCAGGCGTTTGGGCGACAGCTCGCCGGCGCCCATCGGCGGCGGCGGCAGGTGCAGGTCCGACAGATGGGCGAGGCGGAAGGGCGGCAACGGACGGTCTTCTCTGGCGTTCGGCAGGCCAAGCTGGGTATCAACTCCGGCGCGATTGCATAAGGGGCGGCGCATTGGATCTCTTCGGCTGGCGCACGACGCGGAAGGCGACAAGGGCGGCCAGCTTCCCGAAGGCGGCGCCCCGCGCCTGCCCGCGCGGCCGTCTCATGGCGGGTCCGCCCCGGTGACCCGCACCGGCGTCATCCTCAATCCCTGGAGCCGCCGCAACCGCGGGGTGGAGGCGCATCGCGAGGCCCTCCCCGGAGTCCTCACCGCCGCGCCCCGCACCCGCGAGGGCCTGGACGAGGCCCTGGCCGCCTTCGCCGCCGCCCGGCTGGACCTGCTGGCCATCGACGGGGGGGACGGCACCATACGCGATGTCCTGACCCGCGCGGTCGAGCACTTCGGCGATCGCATGCCGCCGATCGCGGTGCTGCCGTCGGGCAAGACCAACGCCCTGGCCCTGGACCTGGGCGCCCGGCTGGACTGGACCCTGGACCAGGCCCTGGACGCCTTCCACGCGGGGCGGATAACGTTCCGCGCGCCCCTGGAGGTGACTCGCCCGGGCGCCGCCGATCCCTTCGTGCGCGGCTTCATCCTGGGCGCCGGGGTCTATGTGATGGCCACCGACCTCGCCCAGCGGGCCCATCACATGGGCGCCTTCAACAGCTTCGCCGTCGCGGTCACCCTGGCGGCGGCGGCCGGCCGCACCCTTCTGGATGGCCCGGGCAGCACTTGGCGGCGCGGGGCGCCCATGCGGGTCGCGGACGCCGAACCCAGGCTTGTCTTCCTGTTCGCCGCCTCCAGCCTAAAGCGCCTGCCGCTCGGCATCCGCCCGTTCGGCCCGCCCTCGGCGGAGTTGCGCACTCTCTTGATCGAGGCCCCGCCTCGCCGGCTGATCCGCGCCCTGCCGCAGCTGTTGCGGGGCTCCGAGGCGCCCTGGCTCGAAGAGTACGGCTATCGGCGGCGCGTGGTGGAGAGATTCGACCTGGCCCTGGACGGGCGCTTCGTCCTCGACGGCGAGGCCTTCCCCGGCGGCGAGCTGCGCGTCACCCGCGGCCCGGAGCTGGCCTTCGTCAAGCCATGAGCCAGGACCTCGCCGCCTTCGTCCGCGCCGAACTCGCCAAGCCCGTGCCGGACGCAGTGCGCGCCTTCGGCGAGGCGCTGGCGCAGGAGAGCCAGGCGCAGGCCGTCCTCTTCTACGGCTCGATCCTGCGCACTGGCGATCTGACCGGCGTGCTCGACTTCTACATCCTCACCCGCCGCCCGCCGGAGGGGCTGCTGGAGCGTTGGCTCTGGCCGCGCGTGGGATTTCGCCAGATCGACGCGGAGGGGACGCCCCTTCGCGCCAAGGTCGCCACCTTGTCGCTGGCCGCCTTCCGCCGCGCGGCCCGTGGCGAGGCGCTCGACACCACCATCTGGGCCCGCTTCGTCCAGCCTGCGGCCCTGGTCTTCGCCCGCGATGAAGAGGCCAAGGACGCGGTCGTCGGCGCCATCGCCGCCGCCGCCGAGACCGCCGCCCGCTACGCCGCGGTGCTGGGGCCCGCCTCTGGCCCGGCCGACGCCTTCTGGAAGAGCCTCTTCCGCCGCACCTATCGCGCGGAATTCCGCGTCGAAAAGCCAGGTCGCGAGGGTGAGATCGTCGGCTTCCACCGCGCCCGCTACGCGGCCCTGCTGCCGCTGGCCTGGCGCAGCGCCGGACTGCCGTTCTCTCAGGATGGGTCGGCGTTCACCCCCGGCCTGACGCCGGTCGAGCGCCGACGCCTCCGCCGCGCCTGGCGGCGGCGCCAGCGGGCCGGAAAGCCCCTCAACCTCGCAAGGCTGATGAAGGCCGCCTTCACCTTCGACGGCGCGGCGCGCTATGCGGCTTGGAAGATCGAGCGCCATACCGGCGTCGCCGTGCCGGTGACGCCGTTCCGCGAGCGCCACCCGATCCTGGCGGCGCCCGGCGTGCTGATCCGGCTCTGGCGGGCGAAAAGCCCGCCCTCTCGCTGAGGCTTAGCCCGAGGCCCTTTGGCTGACCCTTGGCAGGGCGCCCAGTTGGCGGCCGACGAACTCGAACACCGACAGCACCTCGTCGATCTGCTCGGGCGTGTGGGCGGCGCTGACGCTGGTGCGCAGCAAGGGGCGGTTGTCCGGGGTGGCCGGCGGTAGGGCCAGGTTCAGATAGACCCCGCCAGCGAGCAGGGCGTTCCACATGCCCAGCGCCGTGGCCATGTCGGGCATCACCACGGCGACGATGGGGCTGACCTTCGGGCCGGTCGTGAAGCCCAGCGCGTTCAGGCCGTCGTACAGCCGCTGCGCATTGGCCTGCAGCCGCGGGCGCAGCTCCCGGTCGGTCTCCGCCAGGTCCAGCGCCTTGAGCGTGGAGGCCACCACCGCCGGCGGCAGGGAGGCGGTGAACATGTAGGGCCGGCTGACCACCCGCAGGATGTCGAAGTCGTCGGCGTCGGAGACGCAGAAGCCGCCGATGGCGCCCAGGCTCTTGGAGAAGGTGCCGACGATGAAGTCCACGTCGCCCTCGACGTCGGCCTGCTCGGCCAGGCCGCGGCCGCGCTCGCCCAGCACGCCCATGGAGTGGGCCTCGTCCACCAGCAGGTAGGCGCCGGTCTGGCGCTTGACCTCGACGATCTCCTTCAAGGGGGCGGTGTCGCCCATCATCGAATAGATGCCCTCGACGACGATCAGCTTGTCGCCGGGCACGTCCCGCAGGCGGCGCAGGCGCTTGTAGAGGTCGTCGGGATCGTTGTGCCGGAAGCGGATCACCTCGGCGTGGCCCAGGCGCGCGCCGTCGTAGATCGAGGCGTGGCTGTCGGCGTCCAGGATCAGGTGGTCGCCCCGGCCGGCGAGCGCGGAGAGCACGCCCAGGTTGGCCTGGTAGCCGGTGGTGAAGACCATCGCGTGCTTGCGCCCGTAGAAGCGCGCCAGCTCCTTCTCCATCGTCACGTGGCCGCCGAAGCTGCCGTTGGCGATGCGGGACCCGGTGGTCCCCGTGCCCCAGCGGCGCACCGCCTCGACCGAGGCTTCCACGCAGTCGTGGTCGAAGGTGAGGCCCAGGTAGTTGTTGGTGCCCAGCAGGATGACGCGGCGGCCCTCGAGCTGCGCCTCGGTGGGCGACAGCACCGCGTCGAACCGGACGGCGAAGGGATCGGCGCCAATCTGGCGGATGCCGGAATAGGCCTGCGACTGGGCGAGGTGTTTCTGCAACAGGCTCAAGGCTCAGACCTTCGCACGCAATTCGTCGATGAGGCGGGCGAGGTCGCCCACGGTTTGGACGTCGGCCATCCGATCAAGTGGGATCGACAGGTCAAACTTGTCCTCAAGCTCCATCACGATGTTCATCAGGGCCAGTGAGTCCACGGAAAGGTCGCGGGCGATGTCCGTCGCTTCGGTGACCGAAACCGGCTGCCCAAGCACCGCTTCGGCCGCGCGTCCGATTTCGCGCACCGTCAAATCCACCACGAGTTCGGCCATTTAACCCCCCCGAGTCTCGCGTCCCTCCCGACACAGCTAACCATGCTGGGTGGGGAATGCCATAGTTCCGTGCGGAATCTGCAAGAAAACCTTCATACCACGAGACCTTGGGTTGCGCGCCACCACTGGACGGTGTGGCCAAATCCCTCAGCCAGGGAATAGGCCGCAGGCGGAGCATCCGTCCAGCGCTCCTCGGGGGCGAGGCTCCAGTCCGGCCAGCGCAATTCCCGCGATTTCCCCAGGGTGAGCATGGGTCGCGCCCCCAGGGCCTGGGCCAGCGAACCGGCCGCGCCGAGACCCGCCAGAAGGGCGCCCGGGAGAGGGACCAACCGCCCCCGCCGCCCCACCGCGATGGCGGCGGTCTGCACGATCTCGCGCCAGCCATAGCCTTCAGGACGCGCATCCGAGAGCGCGACGCACCCCTGTCCGGGCGCTTTGAGCGCCGCCGCCGCGATCTGGCGAGCCGCGTCCTCCACGTGGATGAGGGCGATTCGCGCCCGCGCGTCGAACACCGGCAGCAGGGGGCTGGCCGCCGCGAAGCGGAAGATCTGCAGCGTCTCGAGATCGCCCGGGCCATAGATCGCCGGCGGGCGGACGATCGACAGGCCCTCGCCCAGAACCTCTGCGGCGGCCCGCTCCCCGGCCCGCTTGCTGGCCGCATAGTACGAGAGCTGGGGCTCGCGCGCCGCCAGGCTGGAGACCAGCACCATCCGCGCGTTCGCGGCCTTCGCCGCCAGGGCCGCCAGCCGCGCCCCCTCGGCGTTCACCGCCGCGAACTCGCCCGCGCTGCGCGCCTTCACCAGGCCGGCCAGATTGATCAGGACATCGGCCCCGCGGCAAAGCTCGCTCAGGGCCTGCGCGTTCAGCCCGCCCACCACCACCTCGGTCGGGGTCTCGCCGAACGCCGTGATCGGGTCTCGCCGGGCCAGCACCCGCACCCGGAACCCCTGCTCCGCCAGGGCCCGCACCAGATGGCGGCCGAGGAAGCCGGTGGCTCCGGTGACGGCGCAGGTCCGCGCCACTCAGGTGGCCACGAGGTCGAAGGCTCCGCTTTCGTAGAGCGCGCGCGCCTTGGAGCGGCTGAGCTTGCCCGAGGAGGTCTGCGGCAGGGCGTGGGGGCCCACCAGGCGCACCTGGGCGTCCACGCCGTGGCGCGCGCGCATCAGGGCGGCGACGTCCTCGGCGATGCGGGCGCGGACCTCGCGGTCGCTGGAGCGGCATTGCACCAGCAACACCACCTGCTCGTCGTCGGAGGAGTTGAACGCCGCCACATCCCCGCTGCGCAGGCCTTCGACCCCGGCCTCGGCGGTCCACTCCAGGTCCTGCGGCCAGACGTTGCGGCCGTTCAGCAGGATGAGGTCCTTGGAGCGCCCGGTGGGCGTGATCTCGCCGTCCGCCAGGTAGCCCAGGTCCCCGGTGTCCAGCCAGCCGTCGGCCGAGAGCACCGCGGCGGTGGCCTCGGGCTGGCGGAAGTATTCGCGCATCAGGCTGGGCCCCCGGACGAAGATCCGGCCCACGCGCCGCTCCGGCAGCGCCCGCCCGGCCTCGTCGCGGACCTCCAGCTCGTGGCCCGGCATGATCGGGCCGCAGCGGACGAAGCTGCGCGCCCGGCCCGACGCGGCGGGCGCGTCGGCCTGCGCGTCGCGCTCCATCACATCGACGTCCACCATGTCTGCGAGCACGCCGCGCCCGAGCGGGGAGAAGGTCAGGCCCAGGGTCGCCTCGGCCATGCCGTAGCTGGGCATCAGGACCTCCCGGCGGAAGCCGGCCTCGGCGAAGCGGTCGGCGAAGGCGTTGAGCGGACCTGGCCGCACCATGTCGCCGCCAATCCCCGCCACCCGCCAGCTGGACAGGTCCGGCAGGCTGGTCGCGGTGTCGGCCCTGCGGGTGCAGAGCTCATAGCCGAAGGTGGGGCTGTAGGAGATCGTGCCCCCGTGCCGCGCGATCAGGTCAAGCCACAGCAGGGGGCGGCGCACGAAGGCGGCGGTCGGCAGCAGGTCCGCCGACATCTGGGCCGTCGCCGGGCCCAGCAGGAAGCCGATCAGGCCCATGTCGTGATAGAGCGGCAGCCAGGAGACCGCCCGGTCCTCGGCGCGCACGTCCAGGCCGTCGCGCAGGAACCCCTGGGCGTTGGCCATCAGGGCCCGGTGCGTGACCACCACGCCGGCGGGGTTGCGCGTGCTGCCCGACGAGAACTGCAGGTAGGACGTCAGGTCCGGCGTGATCTTGGGCAAGGCCTGCCCGTCGGCCGCCGGCAAGGCCTCCAGGCTCAGGGTGCGCAGGCCGCCGGCCGCCACGGCCGCGTCCGCCACCCAGCCTTCGTAGATCGCCGGCGCGATCACCGCCGCGGCCGCCGCCGCGCTGAGCATCCGCCCGATATGTTCGACATAGGCCGCCCGGCCGCCGAGGGGCGCGGGCAGCGGCAGGGGCACGGCCACCAGGCCCGCGTATTGGCAGGCGAAGAAGCTCTCGACGAATTCGGGCGTGGTGTCGGCGATTAGCCCAACCCGGTCGCCCGCCTCCAGTCCCGCCGCCAGCAGCCGGCCGGCCAGCACCGCCGCGGCCGCCCTCAGCTCGGCGTAGGGCATGGCCCGCAGGAGCCCGCCGCGGAGGTCGTGGAAGTTGAAGCCCGTCTCGCCGGTCGCGGCGTAATCGATCGCCTCCGTCAGCGTGGCGAAGTCGGCGCGGCGCAGGGCGCGGTGGGGTGCGGTCGGCGTTACGGTCACAACGCCTGTTTCAGCGACCCCTGGCCGGTTTATCAAGTCCCCAAATCCGCACGCGCCTCGCCAAGGCCCGTCTTGGCCGCCCGCCGGGCGCGCGACAGGAGCCGGCCAAGAGCCGGGACGAAGCCCCGCTGGTGGGCTCCGTGATAGGCGGAGGAGGCCGGCAGGGCGGCGGCGAGCCGCCGGTGCGCCTCGCCCAGGTTGTGGTAGGGCAGCTTGGGAAGCAGGTGGTGCAGGGCGTGGTAGCGCAGGCCCACCGGCGCCCACAGCGCCGGCAGCCAGCCCGGCGGGGGCACGTTCACCGAGTCGAGATATTGCTCGGTCACGCCCATCGGCGCGCCCTCGCTGGTCCAGGCGTGCGCCACCAGGGTGCGGCACTGGTTGATCACCGTCACCACCGTCATCATCGCAAAGCCCGCAAGGACGTAGCGGGCGGCCAGGCCGTCGCGCAGCGCCAGGGCCAGCAGCGTCCAGCACCACAACCACGCGGCGATCTCCTGCGCCCGCCAGGCTGGCGTCCGCGCCCGCTCGGCGTCCTCCCGACGAAAGGCCGGGTTGACGCACATGGCGCTGAAGCGGCTCACCACCGCCGCTCGCAGCCTGGGCGACAGCAAGGACAGCGGCGTCAGCACGCCGAACCGGATCACGGCGCCCAGAGGCCCGAGCGCCGCCACCGCCACGAAGGCGACCGATGTGCGCGGCGGCCGATTCGCCAGCGGCAGATATTCCGGGTCCGCCGCCGTCCCATAGCGGGGCGGGCCGTGGTGCAGGTTGTGCACCCCTTCATAGAGCAGCGAAGGGACCAGGAAGGGCACGCCCACCAGGGTGTTCCAGGCCAAGCTGAAGCCCGGGACCTCGCTGGCGCGGACATGGGTCAGTTCGTGGATGAAGCTCACCGCGCGGTAGAGCGCCAGCACCCCGGCGAGGGCGCCCGCGACCCGCAAGGCGCCGTGGCCCTGCGCCACGGCGGCCAGGCCGGCCCACACCACGGCCACGGTCAGGATCAGGTCGCTCCAGTAGACGGCCGGACGCGCGCGGGCCAGATCGCCGGTCAGGCGGCTGGCCTCCCGGGCGAGCTCGGGCGCGGCGGGCGAATGGGCGGTCCTTGGCACGGCGTGCTTGATCCTCTCGTCCCGCTATCTACCCGCCCGCCGGCCCAGGCCCAAGCGGCGCCGGCGCCGCGGCGTGCGAAGACCGTCAGGGACGGCGCCGCGGCGCCTTTCCGGCGCGCCCAATGTGTGCGACAGCCGGCCCGTCGGGCCGCCTTTCGCGGGCCCTTGCGGGACGCCTGATGAAGCAGTTCCTGATCACCGCGGCCGGGGTCTTCGCCGGCTTGATGATCTTCCTTGTCGGCGTGCCCATCGTCCTGGTGGCCATGGCCGCCAGCGCGACCGGTCCGGAGGCGACGCCCGCCCGCGCGGTGCTGACCCTGGACCTGCGCGACCCCCTCACCGATCAGTCGCCGGCCAACCCCCTCGCCGGCATCGGCCACCGCGCCAGTTCGGTGATGAACATCATCGAGACCCTGCATCGCGCCGAACGCGACGACCGGGTGCGCGGCCTCTTCATACGCCTGCCGGAAGGCGGGATGGAGCCGGGCGCCGCCGACGAGCTGCGCCTTGCGATCCGCCGCTTCCGCGCCGCCGGCAAGCCGGTCTTCGCCCACAGCCAGGGGATCTATCCCTCGGGCGTGGTCACCGCGACCTACATGGTGGGCGCCGCCGCCGACGAGCTGTGGATGCAGCCCGCCGCCTCCTTCCAGGTCACGGGCCTGGCCAACGAGGACGTCTTCTTCAAGCGGTTCTTCGACAAGTACGCCATCAAGCCCGACTTCGAGCAGCGCTACGAGTACAAGAACGCGGTCAATCCCTACCTGCAGGACGACTACACCCCCGCCCACCGCGAGGCGGAGCTGTCCTGGATGGGCTCGGTCTACGCCTCCGAGATCGCCGCCGCCGCCGCCGACCGTCGCCTCGACCCGGCCCTGGTGAGGCGCACCCTGGAGGCGGGCCCCTACCTCGCCGAACAGGCCAAGGCCCTGCGCCTGGTGGACAAGGTCGGCCAGGTGCGCGAGGCCGAGCAGGCCGCCCTCGCCCGCGCCGGTTCCGGCGCCCAGACGGTGGACTTCGACGACTACAGCCGCGGGCGCCGGCGCGAAGCCCCCGCCGTCGGCTCAGCCATCGCCGTCATCGAGGCCGAGGGCGCCATCGTCACGGGCAAGGATGGGACCAGCAATCCCTTCGCCGGCGGCTCCAACATCTATTCCGACGATGTCGCCGAGGCCTTCCGCGACGCCACCAAGGCCCGCGACGTCAAGGCCATCGTCTTCCGCCTCAATTCGCCGGGCGGGTCGGACACGGCCTCCGAACAGATCCTCGACGCCATCCGAGTCGCCCGCGCGGCCGGAAAGCCCGTGGTCGTCTCCATGGGGACCTATGGCGCGTCCGGCGGCTATTGGGTCGCCTCGGAGGCCTCGGCCATCATCGCCGAGCCCACCACGCTCACCGGCTCCATCGGCGTCTTCGGCGGCAAGTTCGCGCTCGGCCCGGCCCTGGCCCGCTTCGGCGTCGACATGCGCCAGCTCGGCGTCGGCAGCTCCTACGCCGGCGCCTTCGGCTCCAGCCGCGAATTCACGCCCCAGGAGCGCGCAGCCTTCTCCCGCTGGATGGACCAGATCTACGCCAACTTCGTCGCCCGCGTCGCCAAGGGCCGCAACCTGCCGGTCGCCCGCGTCCAGCAGATCGCCCGCGGCCACGTCTGGACCGGCGCCCAGGCCCGCGATCTGGGTCTCGTCGACCAGGTCGGCGGCTTCTACGAGGCCGTCGCCAAGGCCCAGCAACTGGCCGGCCTGACGGGCGAGCCGCGCCTCAAGCGCATCAATCCCAACGCCTCGGCGGTGGAGGCCATCCAGAAGCTGCTGGGCGTCCAGGCGGCCTCGGCCAAGACCCTGGCCGCCGCGGCCTGGGTGCTCGCCGACCCTCGCGCCGAAAGCCTCATCGACCAGGCCGCCCAGGCCAGGCTCCGCGATCACGGCGCCATGGTGCTGGCGCCCGAGCGGCTGCGCTAGCCTCGGGTCCGCTTGGGCCAGAGGGTCAGCTCCTTGCGGCCGTAGTCGAAGGCGATCCGCTTGAAGCGGCGGAGCAGGTCGACC
>Ga0075364_10000048_pt1 | contig 43021 bp, 39 predicted proteins | sample EndMetdeltDD1764_FD_71517 | JGI IMG/M metagenome (GOLD analysis project Ga0075364, IMG submission 71517) | Populus endosphere microbial communities from Tennessee, USA - Endosphere MetaG P. deltoides DD176-4 | ecosystem: Host-associated > Plants > Roots > Endosphere | place: USA: Tennessee... | reverse complement strand
TTTCTCAAAAACACCTCCCAAAACTCCACCTCACACATAAGTCTCTCAACTTCGATTATCTGCACAGTAAGAAGTTCATAAACTTTTTCAAAGTTTTTAACTCACCGTTATCACTTCTTTACCTACCGGCAGATAATCACCACAAAAACAAAAACCACCAAAAAAACAAAAAGTTGACTGCTGGTTAGGTGACCTTGCAAAACAAAAATCACCACCGAGCCGTTTACGCGGTAAGGAAAAAATAAAAAAGGGTGACCCTGGCCAATAACTGGGGTACACTAGCAAGCAAGATGCACCAAGAAACACCTTTACATATACCAGTACTGCTTACGCAGGTGCTAACGTATCTAGACCCAAGGGAAGGGGAGTCATACCTCGACCTTACCGGCGGATATGGTGGCCATGCCAGCGCGGTCCTGGAACGAACGCATAATCCGGCAGGGATGACCCTTGTTGATCGTGACCATAATGCCATCGCGGCATTGCAGGAGCGTTTCAAAGGGCAGCCTGTAGATATCCGGCAGGCGGACTTTTTGTCTGCAAGCAGGGAACTGCAAGCCGAAAAAAAGCAGTTCGATATGATTTTGGCGGACCTGGGCGTATCGTCACCGCACCTTAACCAAGCGAGTCGTGGCTTTTCGATTAAAGCTGATGGCCCCTTAGACATGCGCATGGATCAACATCAAAGTCTGACTGCAGAGCAGGTGGTTAACACCTACAGCGCAGCAGAACTGGAAGACATCCTCAAGCGTTATGGCGAAGAGCCTAAAGCCCGGCAGATTGCTTCACTTATAGTGAGCAACCGGCCGATCACTACCACAAGCGTACTCGCACAAACCGTTGCCAAGGCATGGCCAGGCTACAGTAAAGTTCATCCCGCAACCCGGACGTTTCAAGCGCTTCGGATTGCAGTCAACGACGAGCTCGAGCTCTTACGGCTCAGTTTGCCAGTCTGGATGGATGATTTGCTTGCGCCAGGTGGCCGGATCGCCGTCATAAGTTTCCATAGCCTGGAAGACCGTTTGGTCAAACAGGCATTCGCCGAGAAGGCGGGGGATCGATATGATGCGCAGCTCCGACTGCTTACCAAAAAACCAGCCGTAGGTGACGAGTCTGAATTAGTTTCCAATCCGCGAGCAAGGAGCGCAAAGCTTCGAGCCGCATCGAAACAAAAATAACAAAAGAAAGGGTAGATTACATGCAAATCAGCGTAGTTAACCTTACCCCTCGTGCTAAAAAGGTCCGCGTTACCGTAGCCTAGTTAGCCCGTGGGTCGGGGATGGCACCAGCTCAAAATTAGCTGGTGCCTCCCAGGCCCAAACCAAACATCCAAAAACAAAAAACAAAGACAAAACGAGCCCTATGTACATAGGCGAAAGACAAAAATAATGACATATTCGAGTTCGCTCGCTCTACAGCGCAAAAACACCTTCGCAACACGTAACCAAAATGCAGTTAGTTTTAGAGTTCGTGAGCGCAGCCTGGGCCCGATTAGTAACACGATTATTCTGATTGTGTTGGCTTGTTTGCTTGGACTTTTGTACCTCACCCAGGTGACAAAGACGAATGCCCACGGATACAAGATCAACAGTCTATTGCAGCAGCAGGAAGAATTGAAGCAGGAGCGTGACGACCTGGAAGTCGCTTCAGCCCGCCTACAGTCACTCGACCGCGTCCAGAACAGCGATGTGGCCAAGGCACTGGTGTCAGTCGCTCCCGCTGCTACAGTTCAGCAATAAACCATAATTGCACAATCGTGTAATTCCTTATAATAGAAAGCATGCCACCATATAATCACGGGCAAACAACCATAAGGCCAGCAAATAGTGTTGTCCGCACCAGAATCTGGTACGGCGTCATCATGGTTATTTTTGGCATTATTTTAGTGCGGCTATTTTATTTGCAAATCATCCGCCATGACTACTATAAGCAGTCGGCTACTGTAGGCCACCTTAAAGAATACGAGATTACCGCCAAACGTGGTGTTATCAAAGCACATAGTGGTAGCTCACTGGTGCCGATCACCCTCAATCAGACGCTATTTACAGTCTATGCTGACCCAACGCTTGTTAAGGAACACGGCAAGGTTGCTGAAAGCCTTGCGGCTGTCCTGAAGGGCTCCACGGCGGAATACGAAGCCAAGCTTCGGACCAAGGATACACGGTATATTGTGCTTGCGCACAAGGTTACTCAAGAGCAAAAGGAAGCTATCTTAAAGAAGAAATATCCAGGGGTTGGAGCGCAGGAACAGCAGTACCGCACCTATCCGAACGGCAATCTTGGTGCCCAGCTGTTGGGGTTTGTAAATGCCGAGGGTGAGGGAGTATACGGCATCGAGCAGGCATTGAATGATAGCCTGGCCGGAAGGCCAGGGCAACTCCGGGCGGTAACTGACGTGCATGGCGTGCCGCTGGCCGCCAACACCGACAACATTTTGGTGGAGCCTCAGGCAGGCAAGGACGTGGTGCTTACTATCGACGTCGCCATGCAAAAGCAGTTAGAGGATATTTTGCGCGCGGGCTTGCAGCGAGCCCGATCTAATTCAGGCAGCGCGCTCATCATAGAAGCAAATACTGGGGCGGTAAAAGCGATGGCCAACTGGCCGAGTTATAATCCGGCAAAATATGCCGAAGTTAAGGACGCAGCCGTGTTCACCAACGCTGCGGTTAGTGATCCGTTAGAGGTAGGCTCGGTAATGAAGCCGCTGACGGCCGCCGCGGCGTTACAGGAAGGCGTAGTCGAACCCACCACTTCATACTACGATCCATCGTTCTATAAAATAGACGGTTTTACCGTAAAGAACATTGAGGAGGACGGCGGACCGGGGACCAAGGATGTCGCGGATATACTTAATATGTCGCTCAACACGGGTGCCACCTGGCTTTTGATGCGGATGGGCAACCATAACGATGAGATTACACGCCAGGGTAGGGAAGTTTGGTACCGCTACATGACCGAGCGCTATCGTTTCGGTGAAAAAACAGGTATAGAACAGGGGTACGAAAATGGCGGGACAGTGCCTGACCCTGTCGACGGCTACGCCCGCGACCTGGTCTACGCCAATACCAGCTTTGGGCAGGCTATGACAGCAACGCCCCTACAAATGGCAGCGGCATATGCGGCGATGCTTAACGGCGGCACGTACTACCAGCCACAGCTTGTCGATTACTTGGTGCGGCCAGATGGAACCAAAGAAGATAAGAAGCCTAAAGTTGTCCGCACCGGTGTGGTATCGCAAAAAGTCAGCAACGAAATGCAGCCTTTACTGGAATACGTCGTAGACAACCACTACTTTGTCCGTTCCTTCGACCAAAATACGTATAGTGTGGGCGGCAAGACCGGTACTGCCGAAATTGCTGGCCCGGATGGTAAGTATCTGGAAAACGACTTCAACGGTACATACTTGGGCTTTGTCGGGGGTGACTCACCGCAATACGTCATATCAGTACGGGTTAATAAGCCTCAAATCGCTGGGTATGCGGGCAGCCAGGCGGCTCAGCCGCTATTTGGTGATCTCGCCCATATGCTGATAGATAAATTTAACGTCACACCACGGAGGTAGCGTATAATGAAGGATAACGAATTATTGCTATCAACAGGGGAGAGACAGGGCTGATGGGGGCAGTTACACGGCGACATCCGTCTTATCTGGAGAATCGCGGGCAGACACGTCGTCACCGCCCGGATTACTGGCTGCTCATTTTAACTGTCGCGCTGGCCGCCATTGGCATCATTGTCGTCTTTTCTATAAGTCCGGCCCTTGAAGTAGAGAAGGGGGTTGATGGCAACCAGTATGTCTTGCGACAGCTCATCGCCGTCGGCCTAGGTGTTGTTATTTTTATTGCGGCTGCTGCAGTCCCGATGCGTAACTGGCAGAAGCTGTACATGCCGCTTCTGATTATGGCGGCGGTGTTTACATTGGTGACTCTGGTGCTTCCGGTGAACGAACAATACCCAGCCCATCGCTGGATCCGTTTGGGCGGATTTTCTTTCCAATCGGTCGAGCTGCTCAAGTTTGCGCTCATCCTGTGGCTTGCCAGCTTCCTGACATGGCGTATACAGAATAACCTCATGAAAGATATAACAAAGACACTCAAGCCGCTGTTCTTTGCTTTGGTGGGAATTGGTATCGTGGTGGCTGGTCTGCAAAGCGACCTTGGATCGTTCGGTGTGCTGGTGGCGATTATGATTGTCATGGCTTTCGTTGCCGGCTTGCCGCTGAAACGCATCCTGATCATCGGATCGATCATTCTTGTGGGAGCAACTATCGCAATCGCCTCGACCCCGTACCGGCGCGACCGCCTAGCAACTTTCTTAAACCCGGAGAGTGACTGCCTGGTATCGGGCTACCAAGCCTGTCAGGCGCTCATAGCGGTAGGCTCAGGAGGTTTTATCGGCTTGGGGCTGGGACGCAGCGTGCAGGCATATGGATACCTCCCAGAAGCCGAGAATGATTCAATCTTTGCCATCTATGCCGAGAAATTCGGCTTCTTGGGTGTGATTGTGCTGCTGGGCCTTTTTGCCGCCTTCTTTACACGCATTAAAAAGATCGCAGAGCGGGCGCCTGATGATTTCAGCAGGTTGGTGGTGGTGGGTATCTTAGTGTGGCTGAGTGCTCAAACTATCGTAAATATCGGAGCAATGGTAGGGCTTCTGCCGCTGAAAGGGATCACGCTGCCGCTGGTCAGCTATGGGGGCAGCAGCGTCCTGATGGTTATGGCAGCCCTGGGCGTGGTATTCCAGGTATCACGTCATACGTTGTATAGTATTCCAGAAGAAGCAACTAATGGAGGTGCCGGTTATGACAATAGTCGTAACGGGCGGCGGGTCAGGGGGGCATATCACCCCGCTCCTGGCCGTCGCGCATGAATTAAAGAAACAGCGTCCTGACTTACGCATTATTTATATTGGCCAGAAGGGTGATGGTTTGAGTGATATACCCGCCCAAGACCCCAGTATTGATGAAGTGCGGTTAATTCGCGCCGGCAAGCTGCGCCGCTACCATGGCGAGGGCTGGCGCCAGCTCCTGGATATTGCCACGATGGCAAAAAATCTTCGAGACATAGCATATACGGTCATCGGCTTATGGCAGAGCTTTAAGCTACTCCGGGAAATCAAACCTGAAGTGATTTTTGTAAAAGGTGGTTTTGTGGGTGTTCCCGTCGGCTTGGCCGCAGCAGCCCAGCACATTCCATATATCACGCACGACTCTGACGCGCTGCCGGGGCTGGCCAACCGTATCATTGCGCCATGGGCACGCATGCACGCAGTAGCGTTACCTAAGGAAGTGTATTCCTATCCTGCGGATAAGACAGAGACCGTCGGCGTACCGCTTGCGCATCACTACAAGCCATTCTCGCAACAGGAAATCCGGGAAGCCCGCAAGCAGATTGGCGTAGCAGCAGACTGCAAGCTAGTGCTAGTTACGGGTGGTGGCCTGGGCGCACATCGGCTTAACCAGGCGGTAGCTGTTTGTCTCGAGGAATTGATGGAGCGATATCCTGACCTGATCGTAGTCCAGATTGCTGGCCGCAACCACGAAGCTGGCTTACGCCAACAGTATAAAAAGGAGCTGTCCACATCGCTGCAGAAACGAGTTATCGTTAAAGGTTTTATCACCAACATGCATGTGTACAGCGGTGCTGCTGATGTAGTGGTGACCCGCGCCGGTGCCACCAGTATGGCTGAGCTCGCCGCTCAGAAAAAAGCCTGTATTGTAGTGCCCAACCCACTACTTACCGGGGGTCATCAGCTCAAAAACGCCGAAGTATTGGCCGATAGGAAGGCCTGTATTTTAGTGAGTGAGGCGAAGCTCAAACAAGATAGTCGGGCTTTAATGCCGGCCCTTGTTACTTTGCTTGATGATCCGGAACGCGCCCAGCAACTCGGTGAGCGCCTGGGTAGTTTGGAGGCTCGCGATTCAGCCAAGCGCCTGGCAGTGCTATTATTAGAAGAAGCAGATTCGCACTAGAGCAATTGCCAACCAACAAAAATGTTTAAGAAAAAACAGCCTCCCGCTACCACTGGACGCAGGGTGACGCAGCCTACACAGCGCGGCCCTGTATTTTCGTATGCCAACAGCCGGTCGGTCCGTGATGACCCCATCCGACGCTCGGGTGGCGAGCAGGCTGAGCAGCCCAAACGACCTCCACGGTTCGCCTGGCGTAAACGGTTGCCAACGCTGGCCGTCATGCTAGCGATTGTAATCCTGGCCGTGAGTATTTTGCAGGTAGGCAATACCCCCACATTGGTGATAGTCGGCGACTCCGAGAACGAAGTATTTTTGCGTGACAAGAAGACCTACGAGCAAGCCGCGAGTTCACTTTTCGCACCCTTTCTGAACCGCAACAAGCTTACAGTAGACACCGCCGGGATCACTGCCGAGATGCAACGAAAATTCCCGGAACTTTCGGTCGTGTCGGTGTCACTGCCTGTCGCCGGCAGCCAGCCTACGGTGTATATACAGCCCGCCAGCCCTGCTCTTATCCTTGTCTCAAACGATGGAATGTATCTCCTGGATGGTAACGGACGTGCGCTGGTCACCGCAAATCAGGTTGCTGACCTAAAGAAGCTGCACGTGCCTGTCGTCCAGGACGAGAGCGGACTCCCTGTTCAGCTCGGTAAGATCGTTCTCCCCAGGCAAACAGTCTCATTTATACGAGAGGTTGCTGAGCAGTTGCGCGCCAAGAAACTGTCGGCTACGGCCATGACCCTCCCAGCAGGGGCGAATGAAATGCGTGTCAGACTGAAAGGGGTAGGGTACTTTATTAAATTTAACCTCTATGGCAATGCCAGGGAAGAGGCTGGAGCCTTCCTGGCGGTAAAGAAGTATACAGAGAGTCACGGCATCCGGCCAGGGCAGTACATCGACGTACGAGTAGAGAACAAGGCTTACTACAAATAGCCCTACCGCTCTTCCCTTATAGTTCGTATTTTGTTCAGTAATGATGTACAGTACCTTGTTTGAAAAAACATATAAAAGTATCAAAAACGTCAAAAGTCAAAAAAAGTAGGAGAGGAGAGGGGTAGAGGGGAATATATAAAACAATATCAAAACGACCAAAAAGCAAATACTTTCACGACATAACTGTGGAAAAGTCAAATCTACGACATTTCACGGAAGAAAATGCAAATGCGACATACAATTGAGTGCCATGAACACCAGAGCGCTGTATAGGCTTTGTTCAGGTTTTAAGGGGCTATACGTCATCCCACGAGAGTAAACGCCATATATATGTACAACTAATTTGCAATGTTAAACCAAATGTATAACCGACCGTGCATAATTGCAGAATTAGACTCCCCTGCGAGGGGTATAGTTAATCGTCTTATCACCCTATATTAGAGTCGCAAAATATACATTGTGCGACATCTAAAGTACCACTCGTTTGCACATAACCGCACCATTGCTTTGACCTGCATTTTGACTTTGCTGCCCTAACTTTTAGCAATTTGTATTGCCCTAGCCTATATGTGCCATGCTTTCGCTTCTGGCGCCGTAGACCGACAGCCTAATTATCGATAGCTCCACACAGCCAGCCCATATGACTTAACCTGTTCGTCTTTTGTACTTAAATACGAACAAGATGATCATTACGTTCGCTATTTGTTTAAATCACTTGTTGCCTATGTGTCGCTATCGTCCGGGCTCATAGTACTTACCAGACGGTTGATCGCGACGACCATACTATCTTCTGAATTCGCCCGATCATTATGGTATTGGGCACTTGCCCTGCAGAGGGCCTGCTCTGCCCCGGAGAGCAGTGTGTTGGTAATCATGGAATGCGGGGCTTCGGGTAGGCGTTCGTGCCATTTCTTCAGGCGGTCTACGTAAAACTGCATATATCTCGGATTTTTAGGTGTGCTGGACAGAATGGCATCGGTGTCCACGATATAGTTCTGATGCCCCTCGGTCATCAGTTGCTTGGAATTGAAGACATCTGACAGTATCTCAGGCTGTCCTGTGGCGATAACCCAGCGAAGGTATCGGGTCAGCCCGTAGACTGCCGGGGCAATTTCCGGAACCTCAGCCTGTGAGGTATAGGAGATACCCTCAATCTTTTGAACAGTGGTTATGATAGCGAGCTTGCCAGGGTCGCGAGGGTTTGGAGCCACAAATGAACGGTGTGAAGGCACTTCTAAGACACCGCCTGAGGTCGTACAGATGGCCTGGAAGTGTCGCTGTGCCCTTACAATGTGATCTTCAATGGCTTCCCGGGTGGTGGGAATTAACCCCAGCATGCTAGGGTCCCTGGGGTGCCATCGAATAAAACTACCCGGATGTCCGGGTAGTTCAGCTATTGCCTTTTCTTCAATGATGAGGTGTTCTGTGGGGTCGAACCCATCTAACTCCTCAGGTCCTGGGAGCATGTGAGCTCTCGGACCAAAATCAAATACACGTATGCCCATCCGTCAGTAGCCTAGTGGGCTGAATTATTCAGCAGTTTCGGTTAGCTCGTAGGTTGCTTTTGCAACACGACGGAATTGGTCCTTACCTTGGAGGTTAAGGAGAATAGTAGTTTCTTTGACGAAGCGGCTCTTGAGCACGCGCTTGACAATCTCGTCGCGGTGCAGGGGCTCCCCTGCCTCACGAAGTACTTCAGCGATGATGTCGGCCACGGTGCCGCGCTTGTAGCCCCACTCGCGTAGTGCGTAAATGCCACGGCCAATCAATACGAAGCGCTTGTCTTTAATAAGTTCGTTGTGGATAGCCTGGGTGGTAACATCTTTGCGCTTAAAATCAGACTGCTTGATGGCATCAGCGATCTCGTTGAAGTGCATGTGCTTCCCCTGCTCTTTCAGGATAACGTAGATCTTGTCGCGGATGTTCTTAGGGTTGACCATAGGCCACTTTACGAGGCCCCAGCGACCGTTAAGGGTTGCAAGGCTCTTAGAGATGCTTGTCAGGGCTTGTGCCTGGTCAGCTTGGTCGATACCAGCAGCTTTGGCGATATCACTGACAAGACTAGGCTCACCCATTTTCTTGATGGCGTCTACTAGCTTGGCAATATCTGCTTTCATGGTCTTTTCGTCGCGGGTCGCGCGAATACCTACGGCGTGGTAGTAGTGATCGTTATCTTCGATAGTAACGAGGCTCGGACACAGGGCTGCCAGAAAAGCTATGCGGGATTGGTCGGTACGGCTGTTTTCGGCCGTTACACGGGCGCCTAAGTCGCTAACACGTGCTGCTTCGCCTGATTGACGCAGCTGGCTGAGCAAAGCGGCCTCAACGTCTTGTATGTGGGTCAGCTGGCCTTGCTCCGACAGGGCTTTGAGCCGGGCGACAACTGATTTTTCCAACTGGCGGACACGCTCGCGTGTAATACCGAGAAGTTCACCGATTTGTTCGAGAGTTTCCTTGCGGTCAAATAGACCAAAGCGGCGGGCGATGATCTCGCGCTCTCGCTCACGATCAATGCTACTGAGGATATCCTGGACGAACTGTTCAGTGTCAAGTAATGCTGGTTTTGTAGTCTGGCTCTCTGCCATTTGCACGTTTCCCTGTCTGTTAACTACTTAACTTTTCCATAATTATAAAACTAATTATTGTATAAGTCAAGCACACTGTCTAATAAGGTTTATTGTAGCACGGAATGGACGGGTGAATCGTATATCTGGTGTAGTAAATATTCCTATAAAACATCTTGCTTAAGATACAAGTATGTGGAAAAACATTGTTAAAAAGAATTAGCTATTTCTTTTTTGTGCCGCGGCGGGCAAACCGCTTGCGTGCAGGAGCTTCATCGAGGAGTTTTTTGCATTCTTCTTCGGTGAGCTTGGCAGGTTCGACGTCTTTGGGTATTTTTGCATTCTTCTTGCCGTCGGTGATGTAAGGGCCATATGGACCGTTTACTACCTTGATGCCACTCTTGAATTCCTGGATGTATTTGTTGGCGTCTTTTTCGAGTTTGGCTTTGTATAGTTCACGCGCCTCGGCCTCGGTAATTGCGAAAGGATCCTTGGGTTTAATAGAGACAAACACTTTGCCTACCTGGATGTAGGGGCCAAAGCGTCCGATGTTGGCCTTAATCTCCTGACCATCCTCACTGGTGCCGACGGTTCGGGGTAGCTGGAACATTGTGAGCGCTTGTTCGAGTGTTACGCCTTCGAGTGTGGTGCCTGCAGGCAATGGAGCGAAGTCGGGTTTTTCCTCGTCTTCGGTAGCGCCCTTTTGGAGCATAGGGCCATAACGGCCGAAGCGCGCCAGGACGGGCTTGCCACTCTTGGGATCAATGCCAAGTTCTCGAGCTTGGGAAACTTCAGTGCGTGAAATATCAGCTGCCGCAGTGACGAGTGGATGGAAGTCTTTGTAGAAGCCGGAAATCATTTTGGGCCAGCTTTCTTTGCCTTCGGCTACGCGGTCGAAGTCACCTTCAACGGTAGCGGTAAAGTCAAAGTCAACCACGCTCGGGAAGTGTTTAACAAGGAAATCAGTGGTTACCTCGGCTACGGGCGTAGGAATAAGTTTGCTCCTGTCGGCCCCTGTTATCTCGGTTACGGTCTCTTCGGTAACAGCGCCGGCAGCCAGATGCAATGTCTGCACCTTGCGCTCGACTCCTTCAAGATCTTTCCGTTCGACGTATTCGCGTGCCTGAATGGTAGAAATAGTAGGCGCATAGGTACTCGGGCGGCCAATGCCTAATTCTTCAAGCTTTTTCACCAAAGCCGCTTCTGAATAGCGGGCGGGCGGGCGGCTGAAGGTCTCAGTAGCGTCCATGACACTGAGGTCAAGATGCTGGCCTTTAGATACGGGTGGCAGGATAGTGTCGTCCTTAACACCGCCGTAAACCTTCATGAAACCATCGAATTTAAGCACCTCACCCTTGCCAATTAGCTTCTCTGACCGGTTGGAGAGCGCTATAGTTACCTCTGTTTTTTCGGTTTGTGCTGGGGCCATCTGACTGGCTAGGGCGCGCTGCCAGATCAACTGGTAAAGTTTTTGCTGCTGTGGGTCGCCCCCAGCTTGAGCGGTGGCGAAGTTGGTAGGCCGGATAGCTTCGTGGGCTTCCTGAGCGCTTTCGTTCTTAGTCTTGAATTGACGTCGCTGGTGGTACTGCTCACCGTATTCCTTGCGGATAAATTCTTCGGCGGCATTGATTGCGAGGCCTGACAGAATGGTGCTGTCGGTACGCATATAGGTAATCTGACCACTTTCATACAAACGCTGCGCTAGTGTCATGGTCTGCTTAACGCTGTAGCCGAGACGGCGGGCAGCCTCTTGCTGGAGCGTGCTGGTCGTGAAAGGCGCGCCTGGGTTGCGGCTACCGGGTTTGGTGGCAATGTCTTCGACGGTGAAGATAGCCTGTGCAGCTGCCTCCAAAAAGGCTTTGGCGTCATCTTTGACGGGCAGTTTGGTGGCTAGCTCAGCTTTAAGCTCCTGGCCATCGATGGTGAAGATGGCAACGACCCTAAAGCTGCTTTCTGCAGCGAAGTCACGGATTTCGCGTTCTCGTTCGACAATAAGACGAACCGCTACGGATTGAACGCGGCCGGCGCTCAGGCCTGTGCGGACCTTTTTCCAGAGTACGGGGCTGAGTTCGTAGCCGACTAGACGGTCGAGGACGCGGCGCGCCTGCTGTGCATCTACCAGGTTAAGATCAACGGTACGGGGTGTTTTTATCGCGTTTTCGATTGCAGTCTTGGTAATTTCGTGGAAGACGATCCGCTTGGTCTTTTTCGGATCCAGCTTGAGCGCCTGCGTCAAATGCCAGGCAATAGCCTCTCCTTCGCGGTCTTCATCGCTTGCCAGCCAGACGTCTTCGGCTTCTTTGGCGGCTTTGCGGAGTTCACTGACTACTTTTTTCTTGTCTGGGTTGATCTCGTACGATGGCGCGAAGTTATTTTCGATATCAATATTAAGACCCTTTTTGGGTAGATCACGAATATGACCAAAGCTACTCTTGACGGTGTAGTCTTTGCCCAAGTACTTTTCGATGGTCTTGGCCTTTGCAGGGCTCTCTACTATTACTAAATTCTTTGCGCTCATGTTTTATTGTACGTTTAGCTTACCACGCAGGTGCCTATAATACGCAAATCAAGTTTACAATTGCAAATCTTTTTATAAACTGTTGTTAAAATAAAGTGATTGACATCACTTTTAAATGGGTGTAAAAGTAAAAAGTAAAACTAACGAAGTTAAGGCAAGACGCCCCGACTACTGAGGCCGCTACCTATGTTTAGGGAACGGTTTTTTTATTTTCGAGGTTTTTGCCTAAGGAGCTATTTTATGGCAAGCGCAGAAGCACCATTTGGTTGTTCAGTTGCTGACGTTCAACCAGGCAACACTAACGAATACGTTGCAGGTATGGTTGAAACCTACCGCGAACTGGGTCTTATCCCTCAGGTCGTAGCTGGTGGCAACTTGGCAACTGGCAACGCAGCCGAAGTCAACTTGGCATCTGTTGAAGCAGCTCAATAGGCTCTTTTTCGGTTTGCGTGTAAAAACAGCCCGTCAGATCGGGCTGTTTTTTATTGCACCAATCCCCACGTATTGTTGCCTAATGGACGGATATGACCGCGTATCTCAAGCATAGTAAGAGCTTGGTTGAATGCTGGCATGTTGAGCTTGCTTAGGGCTAATAGCGTATCACCGTCCTGGTTGCTCTTCGACAGGAGTCCGATCAGACACTGCTCTGCTGGTGTTTCTCCGGCTGGTGCCGGTTTGGCCGCTGTAGGTTGTATGCCCAGCACATGAAATATATCCGCTGCCGAAGTAACGGGTACGGCGCCTGACTTAATAAGGTTGTTAGTGCCCACCGACGTAGGACTGGTTATGCTGCCAGGCACTGCGCATACTGTCTTCCCCTGCTCCAGACCAAAACGTGCGGTATGCAGGCTGCCGCTTTTTTGAGCTGCCTCCGTTATGAGTATGGCGTCGCCGATGCCAGCGGCAATGCGATTGCGCGCCACAAAGTTAGCCGGGTACGGGATGGTGCCTGCCGGATACTCGCTCAGGAGTGCCCCGCCCTGCTCTAGGATGCGCTGTGCTAACTGCCGATGGCTGGATGGATAAATGCGTTCAATGCTGCCTGGCAGCACGGCTACTGTAAGACCCCCTGCTTCAAGCGCGGCCCGGTGAGCGACGGCGTCAACACCAAAAGCTAAGCCACTGACAACCACCACCCCTGCCCTAGCCAATGCATTGACCAGCGAAGCCGTCACTTCGCGCCCGTACGCAGAGACTTTGCGGCTTCCCACTACTGTTACACAAGGTCTTTTTAGGAGTTCGTGTAATGATGCTCCTGTGGTAAATAGCGTGTCTATTACAGGGGTGAGATGTTGGAGGCGATCGGGAATAACAGATGAGGTAAGCGTAAGCATATTGACATAAACGTTAAAAGATTAGAAAAAGTATTGACACAAACACACATAGCTGTTAGAATAGCAACCTGTAAACGTCTTAGGACATTTACGCACCTTATATATCCCCCATTCTAACAAATTGTTAGATTGTTTTAGAGCGTGCCATAAGAGAGTTGTTACCCTCCACTTATCTTACCGGCGCTTGCCCCTCGGGGCTGATAAGCGCTCTAAAACATACTAACCCCTTTAAGCGCCCCGTTGTTTACCTTCGGGTAAGTAATAGGGCCCTGGTGGTCCTCAAAGAGCGAGTCCGCAAAGATGGTCAATCGACCGGCACATCACATTTGATTATATAGTGCATGATGCTTCGCTGGGTGGGCTTAAAGGGTTGAATCCTTCGGGATTCTGTTGGGGAGGTTATCTCGGTAACGTCCCCAGGAATAGGCCTCCAGCGGTGCCCACCCCCTCTGGAGGCCTATTTCTTACCTTAAAGTGCTTATGACTATGTCAGCAAATGCCACTATTTTACCTGTTGAGCGTTGGATGTCCGACGGAATCGGCGGAGATGTCAAACTACACAGTGCCACCACTGGTGTTTTTTTGGGAGACATGCGGACCGGTGAGAATGAGCATGTCCCTGACTATTTGGCTGCTGACCCCCGGTATGCTCCCGGATATGAATTCTGGAAGCAGCGTGGAGCACCCGAGATGCAGCAGCGTCTTGGCGAGCTGACAGTTTGTCTATACTTGACCGATCCGAATGATCCGGAAGGCCTAGGTGACTTGCGTGACCTGGAATACCTTCTTGGCCGTTCAGATATGGTCGGCTATGCGTTGGGCCGCGGCGTCAATGCACGCTTGACTGATAATAAGCGTGTTGCCCGCGTGCCGGGCTTGGTTATACCCGACCCTGCCTATGAGCGCAAGCTAAATGATGCATTGTATGAGCTCGACGCCTTTGATTTTGATGTTACCGGTAAGGTGCCGGAGATATCCGAGATGGAAAAAGCAGTCTTTGAGTTGGCTGAGCGCCAAGGTGACCCCACTAATCCTACGTTAGCCACTCTGATTGCCGACATGGTATACCGTAACCCTGTCCAGTGGGCAATGGCTGGTGCCGCCGGTGTTGAGCCTGGTAAGCAGCCTGCCCGCGCCAAAAATATGCTGTTATTGGCTAGCCCCGAAGATGCTGGTCTGGCGCGTAAAATATCACTACTGGGTAATGTGACGGTAGAGACGATCTGCGCCACTCCTGACATCGAGGAAGATACCATTGCCGCAATGTATAATCAGGCCATCGCAACCGGTATCTTACCTGGTGAATATATAGGTTAAACGATAAAGCTACGGGTTTCAGCAGCGAGCTGCCCGCCGTACACGAACTCACTCAGGATGGCGCTTGCCTCCCGGGTGAGATTTTTTAATTGGTCTTGCTGCTCTGTTGAGAACTTGGCTAATACAAAGTCGGAGCTGTCTTGCTGCTCATGCACTTTAGGCCCTATGCCTACGCGTACCCGGCCGTACTGCTCGCCAATGTGCTGGCTGACGGATTTGATACCATTGTGCCCTGCTGGACTGCCGCCCATGCGGGTACGGATTTGTCCGAAAGCGATATCTATTTCATCATGTACCACCACGGTCATGGCCGGATCGACTTTGTAAAAATGCAATACGGCCTGCACCGCTTCACCACTGTTGTTCATGAAGGTCGTAGGCTTGATGCAAATGACTTTGGTTTCGCCCAGCTGGTGCATGGTAATTAAAGACTTGAGATCTTTTTTTTCTATCCAGGCTGGAAAGTCGTGGTCGTGGACAAAGCGGTCGAGGGCCTCGAAGCCGATATTGTGGCGCGTGCCAGTGTACTCTTTACCGGGGTTGCCAAGACCAACAATCAGGACGGTTTTATTCTGTCCGATGGTGAAATACGGGATGCTGGTGCCGAGTTGGGGTTTCTTTTGGAAGAATGCCATATATGAAGAGTATACCTCTTGATGGGTAGTGAGGCTACTCCTCTATCGGCAGCAGGTGGTTAATCCACTGTCGTGCCTGGCGAAGCATACCTACTGCGCCCCGGGCGGTCTCTTCGCGCCATGCCTGGGCTTCTGCTTCGTCGCCAGGGTGCATAAACACGGAGTTTTCTGGCAGCGGGGCTATTTGCGTAGTATCTCCACCGGCCAATTGCCGGTCTATGTCGCGTATCAGGGTATCGCGTACCTGACGCGTGAATCTGGAATTGGGTGCGTTATCACGCAGGTGTTGCAGGAACTTGTAAGTGGGATCCCAGTCACGTGGCATGCTCAGACGATCTACGCCGATTGCATCAGTATCTACTGTCGCGACAACCCCCAGGTCGTAGGCCGCGGCAAATTCGCTTACCAAACCCTCTTCGTGTGCGGCAGCCAGCATGTTGAGAGCATCTACTGTGGCCTGGTGCGTACCAAGTCGTTCAGACTCGGTTGCCAGAGCTGCTGCATGCCCGGCCAGTGTATTGATAACGGCTTGCTGAGCAACGGTATAATTTTCGTCTGGCATCCGCAGGGCGACTGTTACATAGCTGCCTATCGGCATGTGCCCGTCGTAGATGTCTTGTATCACTCCGGCATTTTGGCGAATGTAGGCATGCGCCAGGCTTGCGACGGCTTCCGCGTTGGCATGGGTGAGCAAGCTCGCCTGGGCATGCTGCTCATCGGTATTTTCGGGGCGTTGCAGCCCTTGGAGGCCGGCGGTATATGCGCCAGGGTCGGTTACTACGACCCCGGGGACACCCAGGATATTATCAAGGTGAACTCCTGCTAAGCCAAGGTGGCGCATGTCATCAAGCGGTATCTTGGCGGTACCTCCTTCGCGCATGGCCTGAACAGCGACTCGGCATATATAGCCCAGCGATTCAGCGTGCGGATTAGCAGGCTCGCCAGTTTCTCCGGTGGGTGCTTCTACTTGCATGGGCCCGCCTATGGTGACGCCGTGCATGGTTTCGATTATTTTGCGTAAATTATCAAGTAGCGGATCAGGTTCCGATCCAGGGTCGGATGGTGGTTTTTCCATCGGACTATAGTAGCAGTTCGCGGTTAGAAACGCTACTGTTTAGCGGCCGTCGCGGTTGCCGTTGTTGCGGCGTTCGGGCTTGGTAGGGCTGTGGCCGTGACGGTGTCCTTCGTGCTTCTCGATGAACCACAACTGTACGGCGGTGCCTTCAAAATTGTATTTTTCGCGCAGGTTGCGCTCGAGGTAACGCTTGTAACTCCAGTGGAGGAATTTGGTTTGGGAGCCGAAAATTTTGAATGCGGGAATCGGATTGTCGTCTTCCTGGGTCATGTAATTCAACTTGGGGTTGCGGTTTTTGAGCCCGGCTGGCGGATGCTTGTCGATCATTTGGCGCAGCCAGCGGTTCAGCTCGCTGGTAGTGATGCGGGTGGCGCGGTGCTTGTCGATTTCCAGAGCTAATTCGAAAATTTTCGTAACGTTCTGGCCGGTTACGGAGCTCGTAAAGATTAGTGGTGCCCACGGCACAAAATCGTAGGCGTTGCCGATCTCGGGCGCAATAGCGTCGCGAGTGAAGGCGTCGCGGCCTTCCACGGCATCCCATTTGCTGACGACTAGCACCAGGCCCTTGCCTGCTTCTTTAATCATGCCGGCAATCTTTTGGTCGAGGGCAGTGTTGAGCTCGTTGGCATCCATGAGCAATAGACAGATGTCTGCCTGTTCGATGGCGCTCAGGCTACGGACGACGCTGAAGTGCTCGATCCCCTGCCCGATCTTGCCGGGTCGGCGAATACCAGCGGTATCCATGAGTTCAATTTCGCGGCCTTCGTAACGGATGGTCGCGCGGTTGATGTCACGGGTAGTCCCGGCGACGTCGGCAACGATAGCCTGCTGTTTCTTGGCTAAGGTGTTAAACAGGTATGATTTGCCAACGTTCGGACGGCCCAATAAGGCGATGTGCAAACGGTCGTCATCTTCTTTGAGGTTGGCTTTGGGAATCTGGTCGATAAGGGTATCGAGCAGCTCGCCGATGCCGCGGTGCTGAGTGGTGCTGGTGTGGACAATGGGCTTGATACCCAGGCGCTGAAAGGCATCCAGGTCGGCATTCCTTGCCTTGTCTACTTTATTGATGACCAGAAAGACTGGCTTGCGGCTTTTGAGGGCCATTTTGGCAACCCGGCGGTCTTCCTCGGTAATCGCGATATTTGCTTCGACTACTACCCAGATAACATCAGCGCTGTCGGCTGCCTGCGTGATCTGTTCCTGGATAGTGAACTCAAATTCGTCTTCGGCATCCTTCATACCCGCGGTATCGACCATCCAAAAATCTTGCCCGCGCCAGGTAGCTTTGGCTGTAACGCTGTCGCGTGTGGTGCCTGCTTCCTTGGCTACGATGGCTTCGCGGCGCTCAAGGATGGCATTAAATAGGCTGGATTTGCCAACGTTGGCACGCCCAACAATTGCCACAATTGGTAATTTTTTACGAGTCATTGTCTTATATTATACCAGAACAGAGGTAGAAGCGCCACTGGCAATTACCTACACCGGCGCTTCATCTACTCAAATCATTTTGACTCAAATTGTGCGCTCTAGAGCAGCATCTAATGCCGATGCTATCGTAGCACTTGGAAGCGCTTCCAACTTCTACCTATCAAATACAAAGGAGTTGGAATGCCAGAACGTTATCCTGGGAGCCAGCCGGACCCTATGCTGCCGGCCTTATATGATATTGCCCGCACTTTGGGCGGTGACGCACAGCAGTACCCTATTCATGAGCATGAGGCATACGGTTTGCCTCTGCCCGGCGAAGGACAGTCATATGTAACCGACCCTGAAATGGTGGAACTGCTTGAACAGTCGAGCCAGATAGTCGGGCCTGACGTGTTGAACAGACTGCTCGAAGTCAACGACCCGTTTAACCGCACGGTCATTATCCATGACGAGTATGGCAATGAAACACCTGATAATTATTATGGGCACCGGCGCTTTTTGCGCGAGATACCACGGTACGCCGAGACTGCCCGCCAGGCGGGCCTTTCCCTGTCGCAGGCAGAGGAAATGATGACGCATTTGCTGAGATCCGACAGGCACCCTGACATCCCATCTGGTCACAGCCAGGCGATATTTCTGACCCGGGCACTGGAGGCATCGGTAGCCGCGGAAGAACAACTAACCCCTGAAGATCTTGACCGGCTGCGGTCGTTAATAACTCATGCGGCCGCAGATGATGTCAGTGAGCGGGGGCTTGTCACCTATGCTGCGGGGCGAGAAGCTGGCCTGGGGCTAGACGCTAGCGTCCAGATTATAGAGGGGTATCTCGCCACCGCAAATTACCGCCAAATTGGGTACGAAATGTGGAGATTTACAGAGGCACTGCAAGCATTGAATGTGGCGCAGGTGGACCCCTCTCTTACCGAGGAAGTGTTCAACGCTCTAAATCGTGAGCACCCTGAATACCGGAAAGATTCGTACAGTCATCTTAAAGATACATTGGAAATTCTCTGCCCCGTCCAAGGCTTAACGCCCAGTGACCTTATGCAGAATCTGGTAAACAATTTGCGCGCCGGGCTTGGTTTCGACGATGCCCTGGGGCGCATCATCGACGAAAGCCCTGCCCTGCCAGCATCGGGTGACCATGTGACTGTCGTGGTGCCTGCCGAAGAGCGGAACAGGTATTTCCCCGCACAACAAGGGGCGCTGAAACATGCGGTGTTGCCATACCAGACCCAGCGGCCGCTGAATGAGGGGCTGCGCGACTTGGAGGAGCTGACTATGGCAAACTCCCAGCGGGGCGATGTGGTGTCAGAAGGCCGCTGGGCTTTTGACCGGGATACTAATACCTGGTATTCCCTGGGCGGCTCGACCACCTATATCCCTTCGGGCGCCCGGCACACCGCCATCGCATATGACTTAAGCAAATTGAGTGACCGACCGAACATCTTCCATATTCACCCGAATGAATTTGCAATTAGCGCTGACAAATATGGGTTTGTGTTCCCCAGTAACTCTGATTACCGCTCGATGGCAACGATACTGACTGACGCTGAGCGGCCGATCAGTCCCCGGTCGTTTATTTCTCATCCAATGGGTGTAACTGAGTTCGTATTCCCTGATGACCCGGCCCGGATTCAGGAAGTGGCTGAAGGGTTCCAGGAAATGCGCGACGCACTATTTAACCGATTCGGGCGCGACAGTCGTGACATCCAAGACGCTGCCCTGCGTATGGGCGAACAGGCATTTGTGGAGATGATGGTACGTGACGTGAATGCGCGGCTGCCTGCTGGATTTGCGATTAAGCTGCATCCACATGGTGTTGACCTGGAACGGCTTATGAACGAGGAGTGATCATGTGCCACGCCCCAGCGGCAAGATCGTTGAGGTGGTAGTTACCGAAACTAATGCGGTGCAGGCCGGTGACTGAATAGCCGAGTGCGCTGAAGGTACGGCGAATCTGCCGGTTACGGCCTTCGTGCATAGTAACGATCCACTGGGTGTCATCGCCATCATGCAGGCGGTCCAGCTGCAAGCGGCTGGGGCCGTCATCAAGCCGCAGGCCGTGCTCGCTGATCATTTGCCGGTGCAATGGCTGCAATGGCTGGTCCAGTGCTACCTCGTAGATTTTGACTTTTTGGAAGCTAGGATGAGTCAACTCATGAGCCAACTCACCGTCATCAGTGAGAAGCAGCAGGCCGCTGGAGTCTTTGTCGAGCCGTCCGATGGGCTTGAGGCGGTGCAGTTCTGCGGGCAGTAGCTCATAGACTGTTTTGCTGCCCTGCCCGTCTCGGCTTACCACATACCCAACCGGTTTGTTGAGCAGTACGGTTTGGTGGTCTTGCACATACGTGATGGTCTTGTTGTCGAGCGTGACGATATCTTCCGGTTGTACGGTATCGCTTGGCTGGGCGCGCGTGCCATTAAGAGTTACCCTGCCCTCCTGGACAGTGGTGTCGGCTGCTCGCCGGCTCATACCGGTTGCACCTGCTACGAACTTATTGATACGCATGACGTATATTATCTGCTAACTGGTATTGGATAGCTAGAGGGAGATGCTACTGGGGTCAACGCCACCATTTTGTTGCTGGCTGTTTGGAGATATCACGTGCCCAGGGGGGTGAGGAGTTGTAGGAAGCCCTGTTGGTGCCGACGGTAGTGGCGCGGATGGGTGCGGTGGCGTCTGTGTCTGAGCCGGAGCATCATCGTCGACGTTGGTAATACCCTCTTTTGCGAGCAATTCATTCAGGTCGGGCTGAGCCGGAGCTGACCCATCGGTAATTGGGCTGATAATCTTTTTGTGGGTTGGCGAACCGTTGTCGTCTCCATCGTCAGGCTCATCTTTTTTGGGATCGGAGCTGGGCGCTGGTGCAGGAGCAGTGCCTCCGGCTTGAGTGCCAAGTGGACTGATTACTTTTTCGCCCGCTGGCTTTACTGGAGTGGGGCCGCTGTCATCGGCATCTGATACCAGGCCTTTTATAGCATCAGCCATCATGGAATCGGTACCGTTTTCGTCTGGTGCAGAACCGGCCTTGACCTCACCCTCGGGTACGGGCGCAGGGCTTGCCCCCGGCGCTGTTTGATTATTCTGTTTAACGAAGTTTTCGATCTGGGCTTTTATCGTTGCCTGTTCGTCCGAAGTCGACTGTGTTGGAGGAGTATCTGGTGTTGGGGCTGGCTCCGCCTGTGCATCCTCAGCTGGTGCCGGGGGCACAATGGTTTCCTCTTCGGGCGCGGGTGCCTCTACAACGGGTGTCTCGGGAGCCGGGGTTAGCTCTGGCGGCGCTGTGGGCTCCGCTGGTGCTGGAGTTGGAGTATCAAGCGCAGGTGGAGATCCGGGCATGGGCAGGTCTGGTACTGCTGGAGCAGCAGAAGTGGTGCTAGCCTCTGGTTCTGTCGTCGGCGTGGCCGGAGCAGCGGTTGGCGTAGGAGCATCCAGGACGGGCATGGGGGTTTCTGCTGGACCCGATTCCGGAGCTGGCACGGCTGGGGCTGGAGGAGTCGTCTGGTTGTCGCTTGGCGTGGGAGCGGGAGCTGGTGCTGCGGGTTCAGGAGGCACTACGGGCGTGGTAGCCGGTACCGGAACAACTGGTGCTACAGCTGGGGCTGGAGGAGTCGGGCTGGCCGGAGCTGGCGCGGTTGGTGGCATTGGAGGAGTTGGCGTAGGTACCACAGGCGCTGGTGCCGGAGCTGGCGGTTCTGGTGCGGGCACAGGACTGGGCGCTGGTGCTACGGCCGGTGCCGCAGGCGCTGCAGGAGCCGGAGTGGGTGCCGCGGCCGGAGTGGGGGGTTCAGGCGTAACGGGGACGGCTGGTGCTGCTACTTCGGGAGCAGCTGGCTCTGGAGCTGCTTCACCGCCGCCAAGCAGCTCCTGGGCTGACTTGACGATGTCTTCCAGTGTTACCTGTGACTTGACGAGATAACGGTCTGCGCCCAATGAGTCTGCCCGCGTCTTATCTTCGGCTTGTCCGAGCGCGGTAAGCATAATAACCCTGACGTCTTTGAGGCCGTCGGTGTTGCGCAGGATATCAAGCATTTCAAAGCCACTAATACGCGGCATCATAACGTCGGAAATAACCAGATCGGGTTTTTCTTTTTTGGCAACGACCAATGCTTCTTCGCCATCCATGGCGGAAACAATCTCGTATCCTTCTGCCTGCAAGCGCGCCTCGTAAATTTCACGCAAGTTATTATCGTCTTCGACCAGCAGGATCTTTGCCATGTTATCGTTGTCCTTTTATCTTAATTGTCAAGCTTATGGTTAGCCCTATTGTATCATGATTTAACTGCGGCTGTAGGTGCTGGTGCTGCCGTAGCCGGCGCTGGAGCGCTGGCCTGTTGAGGGATGGCTGGGGGCCGGGCGGCTGCGCTGGCTTGCTCTGCGGAGGCGGCTGCTTGGAGCTCGGCTACTTTCTGTGAAGACAGGCGCGGAAGATTGATAAAGAAGGTACTACCCTTACCCACCTGGCTTTCTACCCATATGCGGCCTTTGTACAATTCCACGATCTTGCGGCAGATGAACAGCCCAAGGCCGGTGCCCCCGATGGTACGCGTTGCCGAGTTGTCTACGCGGTAGAACTTCTGGAACAGGTGCGGGATATCTTCTGCAGGGATACCGGAACCGGTGTCACGGATGTAAATTTGGACTACGTCATTGTTGCCAGTGAGGCCCAGTGATATTTTGCCTGAGTCGGTGTACTTGGTAGCGTTGTCAAAGAGGTTAGTGACGACTTCACGCATACGTTCAGGGTCCACGTTGACGTAATACAGCGGTTTGACGAGGCCGTGCTCGCCGACGTCCTTTGTGGTGGCATCAATGGTGTCGTTGGCACCGCCGATAACAAATTCGGCCAATAGCCCCTTCTTTTCTGCTGAGAACTTGAGGTCATCGCTGAGCTGCTGCATGAAGGCACCCATTTCTACTGGTGCCGGGTGGCTGCTCAGGCGCCCATCTTCGGCCTTGGAGGACGTCAGGAGGTCCTGGAAGAGCTTGCCAAGGTGCTGGGTAGAAGATTGTGCCTTGGACAGAAATGAACGGGCGCGGGCGTCTATGGTGCTCACTTTGTCGTTAAGCGCTAGCTCCAAGTAGCCTTCGATGGCGGCAACGGGCGTGCGCATTTCGTGGCTAGCGGTACTGATGAACTCGGCCCGCTGTTTTTCTGCGGCCCGTTCCTGGCTGATGTCACGCATGATGGCGATGGCGCCAGCTGGCTCACCTTGCGGCGGCAGCAGTACGGGCGAGATTATCAATGAGATTGTACGTTTACTGCTGTCGTCCCGGCTGGTGACCTGCGCCACCTGGCTAATATGTTTCATTTGTTTCAGCACCAAGGCAAAGGGGTTGTCCTCCTTTTTGATTTCCTGCCCGCTCTCGGTGCTTAATTTGACGACTAATTCCGCGTCTACGCCGGTTGCATCGGCAATTGACCAGCCTGCCATCAGGGAGGCAGACATGTTCATGAGTGTAATTTTTCCCTGGGTGTTAATGGCTATCACGCCGTCGGCAATGGATTGAATCAGCATGGCTGACTGCTGCTGGTTGCTTTTGACAATGCCTGACATCTGGCTCAACTGCTGGTTAGCCAGGCTGACAAAGCGGTTCCTCCAGAAGAAGAATGCCGCGCCAGACAGCGCTGCGGCGCCACAAACGAGCACCAGGCCTGGCATGCTTACTGGATTGCTGTAGAAGTCGCTGCGCATAGAGATATATATTGCCGAGAGGAACACACCGCCAATAAGCAGCGGCAGCCCGAATGCCCCGCTCAAAAATATAGAGAGCAGCAATGGAAAGACGTATAGGTATGCCCCGACCCCGCCACCGGTATGCCACATTGCGCCGAGGGCCATGATGGTAAAGATCATAGAACCGATAAGCGTGGCGAACGGTATGCTGTACTTGCTAACAAGCCAGTACGCCAAGCCAAGATAGATGACATTGGTAATGGCTACCGACAACGTGAACGTGTTCAGGGCGAAATTATCTTCAAAGTGTGCCAAGCTTTCAACCGACGAGGTGAGTACGGCAAGGACTACGATCAGCAAACTGAAGCCGAGCATGAACGCCCAGTACAGCCGGTACCAGACCTTATTCACTTGGAATTGAAAGTAATCCATGGCCATTTGCCTACTAGTGTACCGCTTATGCTTGTTTGTGCCAACGAGGAGTTGAAAGTTCTCCCCTGTTATGGTAGTATTTTGGGAGCGTTTTTGGCGCTTTGGCCTCATATGCGTTCCGCATATGCCGGCCTCGTTCGGAAAATGACTGTCCAAGCCAGCTTGTCCCGTCAATTTCCTCACTCGGCCTCATCGTCTAGCGGTTAGGACACTGGGTTCTCATCCCAGCAACCGGAGTTCGATTCTCCGTGAGGTCACCAAAGTAAAAAGCTCACCGTTTGGTGGGCTTTTTACTTTGTGCTTTTACGCAGTAAAAGTCGAACTCCGGTTGCTGGGGCGGTGAACGCAATGCGCATGTTAATCTAATATATAGTGGAAGACTTGCAACAACCGGAGCGAAATCATTATCTGTCAATCGATGCATTGCTGGGTGCCATTGAGGGCCCGAATGGTGAAGCATGTCGAAGATTATATGATACCTATCGTCATCGTTTTGAAGCTTCTCCTGGCTCTTCGCATAACCATCAGGCCTGGCCGGGCGGTTATCTCGACCATGTTGTGGATGCAATGAACATTGGTGGCAGCGTGTACGATTTGTATGACTCTCTGCGCCCATTGCCCTTTTCTAAGTCGGATGTTTACCTTATTGTTTTTTTGCACGACCTCGAAAAACCATTCCGCTATACGGCCGAGGACGGTACCCTCGTTCCGGAGCCGCCGCGTGTTGAAAAAGCAGAGCTTGAAGCTTTTAAACGTGATCTCATTGCAGAGTCTGGTATTGAACTAACATCGCAGCAAGCAAACGCCTTGGAGTTTGTTGAGGGAATTCGTGACGACAAATATCGTAAAGACGCCCGCGTAATGGGTGAGTTGGCGGTTGTGTGCCACATCGCCGACCTCACTAGCGCGCGGCTGTGGTACAACCACCCCTTGCCCGCCAATGGTGATCCATGGCAGGGCGCGCAACGCCTCAGCCCTGCCGCAGGTGATATTGTGCTGCCGAGCGAGCAGTAGCCCTGGTCTAAACCAGCTGTGGATCATTCTTCTGGCTGTTGCGGCCAATTTTTATATATGGTTTCGGTTGCTGCGTGGTAGCCCACGGCGGCTATTAGTGTCGTTAGATTGAGGTATTCGGTACGCGCCAGGCCTTCTTGGCCAAGCTTCAAAAGCAACTCGCGGGGAGGAACGACAAAATCCCCTTCCCTGACGATGCGCATATCGATGTGACAATGCCCTGGGTTAACTGCTCTGCCATCTTCGCCCCTACCAGGCAAGGCGCCTGCCTTTTCGAGATTATTCCTGACGACGGGATTTTCTGCCAGTGCCGAAAACGCCCGGGCATTTTCGGGTGTTGGGTCACGCTGCCAGGCGCTATACAGAGATTGCGGCGTAGGCACGTCCCTATGGTGTTCGTTCACCCCTGTTTCCGGATCGTAAGCGGCGAGTGGCCCCAGAATGGGCGCGCTTACACCAACACCTGTGCTGGTAAGCCTCCCCAGATATGGTAGCCGTTCGCGGGCCAAAGCAGCAGCGTTAGCTCCGGTATGGTCTACATCCTGGCCGAATACTAGAAACTCATTCGGCACTTCACTCGCCATATTTATGCTGTAGGCACCCGTAATATCTTCGATGGTATCTGTTTCGGTGGCTGGTATCTGCCAATCTAAGTCTTTACCTCGTCGGTGGCGGTATTCCAGCCAGTTGATTACGGCTTGGCGAAAGAGCGGCCAACGTCGGTTGCCTGCCTCTGCTAGAGCTTTGGCTACGGGGTCCTCTCGCGCAACCTCTCTCACGATATCCGTAAACCAGTGATTCATCGTCGATACAAAATCTTGCAGTGAGGCCGAACGTGTGGGATGCTCGCGGTCGGCTGGAATGACAACCGAGCCATGGGCATCGAGATGGTCAGACAGGCGCTGGGTAGCAAGCGCCATGGCTTTTTCTCCTAAAACAGCACCAACCATCTGCCGCCGAGTGCGCTCGGAATGGTAGCGCCAGGTTGCAAGTGCTTCTCCCTTTGCATTTGGGGGTGGAGCGAAGGAATTGTCGATGATGTCATAGGCCTCGTCGGCAGAGGTAACGCCAAGCAAGATCCCTATCCGTTCTTCTACTTGTGCGCGGTGAGAAGTACCGGCGGTCTCCCTGTTTGCCGGGGAGTCCGGCGGAGGTGTGGGGTTGCCCTCGCCCATTGTTTCGATAATCTGGTTGATAATGTGCGTAGTGGGGTCAAATGGGAGGTCTGGGGGCGCGTTTTCGGGCATGTTTTTTAAAAATCCTTTGCGAGAGTATACCACGAGGAGTAACGCTCCAATTTATTGTCTGAAGTTTTTTATTTTATACTTAAAACCATGTGTCGCAATATCAAACCTTTATTTAACTTTGACCCGCCCGCTACGGACGAAGAAGTGCGGGATGCTGCGCTGCAGTTCGTGCGCAAGCTTTCAGGATATACGCACCCGTCAATGGCAAACGAAGCCGCCTTTAATAGTGGCGTCGATGAAGTGGCTGCGGCTGCGCACAAGCTGCTCGACAGCCTGGTGACTGACGCGCCCCACAAGGACCGCGAAGTCGAGGCCGCCAAAGCCAAAGAGCGTATCCTGAAACGTTTTGGCCCTCAGTAGCTGGTACGCCTTGCTATACTGGTCATATGATTATTAGTTCAACTCAAATTATCCAAGGTAAAGAAATTAGTGAATATCACGGTCTTGTGACTGGCGAAGCAATTCTGGGCGCCAACATTGTGCGTGATTTTTTTGCGGGCGTACGTGATATCGTCGGCGGCCGCTCTGAGGCTTACGAAAAAGAACTGACCAAAGCCCGCGAAATCGCCATGCAGGAAATGACTGAACGCGCCGAAGCGCTGGGTGCTGACGCCATCGTGGGCGTCGATTTGGATTACGAAACTATTGGCGCGGGCAGCATGCTGATGGTTGCCGTTAGCGGTACTGCCGTTACTTTCCAGAAGTAGCTACAGGTATTTTAGTAGTGCCATTCCCCGCCCTGGCGGTACTTGACGACTTTGGGCTCGTAGGTGCCGTCGGCATCGTTGAATACTGGCATACGGGCAACGTAGTCAAACTCAACGTCGATGAAGTAGCAGGTGCCTGCACCGTTGCTGTTGGGAAAATCGAGCGCTGAGCCGTATTTGTACAGGCCGTTGCGGCGGTCGAGGATAGGCTCGTCTTTTAGGGCATACAGCGGCGGGTTTGCAAGCTCGGCACCAAAGAATGAGCCGCCTGTGTAGACATAGTGTGCTTTGCCGTCGTCGGATGTGTCACAAGGAAAGAACACTGCTGCGATATACCGCTGATTTTGCTTGATAAGGGGCTGGTCGGCACTGGCAAATGGTATGGTAACGAAACCGATCGCATCACTGTCGGTTACAGTGTAATCCTGCTGCGCAAGTAGCTCTGCGGTTCCCCAGCTGTAGAGTGCTCCGACAAGCGTCTGGCCGTCGTAGTTGCGGTTCCCCAGGTAAAATCGGATGCCGCGGAGTACCCCTTCTTTGTCACTTCGCCAGGCAGTACCGAGCGTGACGCCGGGAGAGCCTTCGACATTGTTGACGTCGGTATTAACTGGTATTTGGCTAGTAAAAATATGGAGCGGCATAGCTAATCGATCCTGTAAATATGAGTGGTATACCCGTTAGCGAATGTATCGGTGAAGCTGCCGGCTACGATTGGTATGGTGCGACTCTCGAAGAGTACTGTGGCGGTCGTGCCCACCCCGTTTGGGATTGTGAAGACTGGCACAAGCCCTGTGGCATCGCTTTCGCGTGAGCTGGCAAAGATATAAAACTTGTCGTTGTGGTACTTGACCATGTGATCAATACCGGTAGTGAGCTCTGGCTCCAGCGAGACGCTGGCAAAATTGATCGCGAAATTGTCATTCAGGACGGCTGCCAGACTTTGGATTTGCCCGTTAATTTCCTTGGCAGCTAACTGTATGTCGGCGTAGGCTGCATTACGGAAGTTGTGTTGGTCCTGGTTGGGCCCGCCGAAAGTGTGGTTGAAATAAATGATGCCCCGCGCACCGCCGATGACCATATGCCATACGGCTGACTGCATCCCTTCAGGTGTGATGTAATCTGCGAGCGTCGTATTGCTTGAGAACGGGCCGCCATTTTCTACGAATCCCCAGACCGGCTGGCCGCGGTAGGGGTATATGTATTCACGTATAAAGCGCACCACATCACCATAGCGACAGCCACGCTTGGCTTCGTCCTCGGTGAGGTTGCGATTGAGCATATCGTAGAATTGGCCTCCCTGATTCCATGGAGACGGTGCAGCGCTCCAGATATCCTGATCGGTGTACCAGTAGAAATCGGCACTGACAGTTTGCTGGAAATTAGTGTTCAGGTAGACGTCAGTACCCAAGGGTCGCCCCCAGGTGGGCAGCAAAATCCCCTTTCCGTAATTTACAAAACGGATCCGTCCGTCATCAGGCATGCTATCGGCTAGGCCCTGTACGAAGGTGTAGCCACCGTCTGGGTTCCAGGTGTACGGATACTGCATGTCGGGTTCATCTGTTAAAAGATATCCGATGGTTTCAGATCCGTAGCCGGTAAACGGCCCGCCGGTCAGTGCGTACATCCCGTTGCTGCGGATGAGCGGCATGTCGCTGTTGGTGGTCAGCTCCAGGTAGGTGTTGAGACCTGTATCTTTATCTTTGTCGATATCACCTTGGCTCAAGACGCTTTCAAACCATACGGCTATCGGGAAAAAATCCGGATCATCCAGAACGGGCGAAGTAACATGGTAGCCTTTGTTGGCATAGTAGTTAGGCCCGCCGTCGGCTGCCTGTAGTAGCACGCCAGAAAGCGTAGGGTGTGGGACCAGGCCCATCTGCATCCACTTCCATTGGCCGTTTACTCGTACTTTTAGCTTGGTCATACGGATGTATCAATCCAAATATCGCCATCCTGCGCGTCCGCAGCGGGGTCGGTACTTTGGACGAATATCTGGGGGCCAGAGCTGCTTGGTGCGGCCCAGGTCATGTTGCCGCCGCTGTAGCTCAGGTACTGACCTCCGGCCGGACTGTTGCTGGTGGCGAGTTTAGCTGCCGTAACTGCGTCGTCTTGGATTTGGGATATAGTAACACTATTGTCTTTGAGCGTTCCGTCGGCTTTGTGGCTCTGTAATAAAAACGCATTGAGCAGGTCGCCCCACTCATTTTCGTCAGAACCAGGATTAGGCAATCGCGCCACGTGCTATTCCTTCCAATATATAAATGAAGTGTAGCAAAGAGCGTAAGCGCTTTGCAATTCGAGCCTGACGATCTGGCTCGCGGCCCCTGTCAAGGAACTAATGTCCGACGGACATCATGGCTAAGCGCGGTAAGTAGGTTGTAGTTGAACAGGCCATGCTCGCCAGCAACGGTGTCTATGGCGTTGGGGTCTGCGGAGTTGTTGCTGTAGACTACGACTTCATCCCCTACCCTGACGGTAAGGCCGTCCAGGCTGATCATGGTGTGGTTCATGCAGATGCGGCCTACGATTGGTGCTGGCTTGCCATTGATGGTCACGGTTCCGGCATTGCTGAGTGCGCGGTGTACTCCTTCGTAGTAGCCGAGCGGCAATACCCCGATGGTCATATCTTTGGGGGCGGTAAAGGTGTAGTTGTAACTCACCTTGTCACCTTTTTTGAGTGAAATGACTTTGGTGACAGTGCTTATTAGCCGCATAGCTGGCCGGAGGTCCTTCAATTGGCTGTGCAGCTTGTGCTCATGGGGAAAAGGATTGATCCCGTACAGGCCGACACCGAGCCGGAAGGCGTTTGCATATCGTGACTGGGCCCGTAGGCTGCCAGCACTTTGCGCAATGTGGAACAGCGTGGGTTGGGCGCCCGCTGCCCGCACTGCTTCGACGCTGGTGTCGTACTGTTCTACGGCGGCCTGCACCGTTGCAGGATCATCGCCATCACTATCTGCGAGATGGCTCATTACCCCTTCTAATACAAGATTTTTATAGCCGAGTATGAGCCGGGTGAGTGCTGCTATATTATCGGGCTGTGCCCCGTAACGGTTCATGCCCGTATTAGCTTCCAGGTGCACTTTGACATGCTTGCCGGTATTCCCTAGGGCACGGATGCTGGCCTCGTCGTGGACTACGAAAGCAAAGTTGTCATAGTGCAAATGCGCGTAATTTTCTGGCAGGATGGCGCCCATAATCAGGATGGGCTGCCGGCTTACCTCCCGGATCCGCAGGGCTTCAAAATAGCCATCAACGGCTATATACGGGAATGCATGTCCCCGCAGGGCTTTGGCAACAAGCGTTACGCCATGCCCGTAGGCATTTCCTTTAAGCACAGGGATCGCTGGCTTCCCACTGAGCTGCTCAAAGAGGCTGGCATTGTGCAGCAGCGCGCTTTGAGAAACTTCGATGCGGTTGTGTGTGACGTAGTCTTTCTCTAATTTGCGTAAAAATGCATCGATATTTGTTCGAAGTGACATGCTCCTGCTCTAACTCTGCCGGCTGGCCTCTACGAAAGCGTCGAAGAGTTTTTGCCACCGCGGTTCGACTTTGGTGAGTGATTCAGGATGAGCCTGGACGCCAATGGCAAAGGGGTAATCGTGAAGCTCGATCGCCTCGATAATATCATCGCTAGTCCAGGCAGTTGCCACTATGCCCTTGCCGAGTTTGTCCATGGCTTGGTGGTGGTGCGCGTTCGCGCCAAGCTGTTCGGGGCCGACTATGCTGGCAAACAAGGATTGAGTTTCAATGTGTAACGTGTGTGAGGTATCGACGAGCGTCTTCATTTTATTAGATACATCATGATCCAGGGCATCCGGACGCGCACTGGGAATATCCTGAATGAGATCGCCGCCGAAGTGCACGTTGAGCAGTTGCATGCCACGGCAGATGCCGAGAATAGGTTTGCCGGCTTCCAAAGCCAGGGTAAGCAACACTTGCTCGGTGCTGTCGCGCAGGATCGAAAAATCGACGGTGGTGCTTTCCGGCTTCTGGCCATACAGCGACGGATGCAGGTCGTTGCCGCCCGCTAGATACAGCCCATCAATCATAGCGATGAGCTGTTGCAATGTAGCCTCGTCGTCAGTAAGCGGCAGCAGCAAGGGAATGCCCCCGGCATCTAAGATGCTTTGTATATAGGTTTGGCTTTGCCCAATAACCACAGACACCCACGGCTCGTTCTTGTTATATACTTCACCGCAGGTAATGCCGATTATAGGTTTGTTTACGGGTGTCATTTTTCTACTCTACCATGAATTCCTGTATCTTAGCGGGAGGCTTCCCTTGCTTCCATGAGCGCCAAAATTTTGGTGGATGTATTCCAATTGCGTATAGTCATATCTTTATATATTGGCGTGCCGATAATTTTATTGAGATGTGTCTTGGTGAGCTGGGCGGTTAAACGGCGGAAATACAATACGCCTTCGCCTGCTGATGCCGCATCCACCCCTTCCCTGACGGAAAAGTATCGCATGGCTTCACTGGCGGGTACGCCTTCCTTCAGGAAGATAACGTCATATTTGTAGGCGGCTGGTTCGCTGCCGAAGCCCTTGGGTGCATGCAAAATGATGTGCTTCATTTCTTGTAGTGATTTGACCACCACCACGACGGTGCAGCCAAACTCTTTGGTGATGATGCCTTGCAGATGCCTGCTCAGCCAATCTGGCGTCCGGCTGCTGCTGAACAGAATATTGCCGCTCTGAATGTAGGTGGTCACATCCGGGAAGCCGCTGTCCTGCAGACATGTTTTTAAATCAGCCATCTTGATAAGGTTATTGCCGCCGACATTGATGCCGCGCAGCAGGGCTACGTAGTGGGTGGACCGCATACTTGCAGTATACCAAAGGTGTCGGGGCATAAAAAAAGACCCTTCGGGGTCATATGGTGCTGTAGTCGGGGTGTTGCGTGGGAGAGATGCTGGCGACGATGTCGCGGGTGTGGCGTGGTTGCGCCAGCATCTCTCCCGCTCGATGCGGATAAGACTATTTAGTTATGTAGTGGGGTTGGTGGGGTTAGAGCCCGCCGCGGGGACGGTATCCGCCGTAGGGCCCGGGGTCGTCCATCTCGGTGAACATGTTGGCCATGACAAGACCGCCGAGCACGTCAGTGATCCGCAGGCGCCGAACGTCTTCTGGCTTGGTCGGGGTAGTGCCGAACAGGTGGTAAACGGCCATGGCCGACAGTGCATCGCGCAGGTTGCGCTCGATGCCCAGGAGAGCGAGGATCGCCAGGGCATCCTTGGACTGGATCTGGCCGTCGTCGGTGAGGTCGAAGTAGTTGATGTGACCCGTCGACTGGGTGATCCGGAGTTTTTGCTCTGTCGGCTGGATGGTGATCGAGAACGACTCATGGCCCAGGATCTTGAACTGCGTCCAGTTGTTGATGAGCGGGGACTCGAAGTGGGTCAGCTCCATGCCCGTCAGTCGACCGAACTGCGTCGTTGCCATGAGTGTGATGGGCAACGTGGACTTGGCCCGGCTGTGCGCCTCCCTGCTCCTCTCGAGCTGGTAGTTGAGGCTCTTGATCTCGGCCGCGTCCTCCCTGGTTTGGGCGGTCAGGCGCACGACCTCGTCGTCGAGCTCCTTGTTGCGGCCCTTGGCTTCGGCGAGCTCCTGCTCCGTGGCTGCGAGCCGTGCGGCCAGCTCCTCGTGATCCGGAACCATCTGCCCGAGTACCTCGGCCAGCAACGCACGCCGGCGCTTGTAGTCCCGCTCCTCGGCGTTGAGTGCACCTCGCTTGCCCTTGCGGTCGAGCGGGGGCATGATCTCGTCGAGAGCGGGAACCCTGCGAACCGGAGCGGCATCCGTTGCGGCGTCGTCGCCGTTGGAGCCGTTCGCGGAAGCGATCAGAGCTCCGAAGCCGGTGCCCGATACGTCGGCGCGAGGGCCGTTGGCCTTCAGCGCGTCGGCGAGTGCAGCTTCGTCACCGGTGGCGACGAAGCGGTCGCCTGTGTCTTGTGACACGATAACCTCCTGCTAGTAGTTTCACCAACGTTCCGTACATAACGGTACGTTATCCACATGTCAATGTACTTGCGGATCTCCGGTGTGGAGGGTGAGCTGTGAAGGGCTGGCCTACGGCCGCTCGCAGCTCACTCCCATACGTGCAGAGTTCAACGCAATGACGCCGTGTTACTGTGCACGGTCGAACAAGCTATTTTAGAATATTTTATGGTTTTTTACAATAGCCACTCACTACTTGTGGTAAGGCAATCCGGCGGTAATGGTGCTGGCGCGATAGAGTGCTTCGAGCAGTATGACCATTGCCAGATCGTGTGGGAATGTCAACTTGGATAAGCCGAGACGCAGGTCTGCATGCTGGATGACCGCTTCGGGCAGACCCTCTGGGCCGCCAATGATACAGCACACTTCCCTGGCCTCCAGTGCGCGCTGTTCCAACATGGCAGCCAATGCCGGGCTGGAGAGCTGCGGTCCGTCTATCACTAGGGCGATGCTGTATGCGTTGCCGATGGTTTGCTGGATGTGATCAGCATCGTATGCCCACTTATCTGGAATGTGGGTGACGCGTACGGTATGGTAGTGTTTGAGCCGCTTGAGGTATTCTTCCCAGCCTGCTTTGGCGTAACTAAGCTTGGGCTCGCCTACGGTTATGAGATGTAGTTTCATACTTCTATGATGGCGATATTTTGCTCGGCGCGCAAGCTGGCGACTTGTTTATGCTGTAAAAAATCTTTGAGTGCACGTTCGACGCCCGGCAGTGTTTCGCGCTGGTAATCGTCTACCAGGATTTTGCCGCCTGGGCTCATATGCGGCCAGACCAGCCGCAGTGAGCTGATAATAGAGTCGTAGAAATCGCCATCCAGGAAAGCGAACGCGATGGGGGTGGGCACGTCGGTGGGCTGCAGCTGGTCGAACCAACCTTTATGAATAACCGGTAATTGCAGCTTGGCTTGTTTGAACTGCTGCAGGAACTCTTTTTTACTGACAGCCAGCTTGCCTGCGGTAAAATCGACGCCCGCAGCGCTGGTATCATGGTTGTTCTTGGGTGGTAGCCCCTCGAACGAATCATACACATGGAACGGCCGTTCCGCAGACTGTCCTGTCTCGTCCAGGAGCCGGCGGATAAATAAGCTGGTCGTGCCTACGTAGCAGCCGAACTCTACTACAGCGCCCGGGATACCCTGTTCCAATGTTTGCTGTAGGTTGCGATACACTACCCCGATGCCTTCACGGGTAATTTGGTCGGAGACAATCGGGTGGCCGTTGAACCAATTGCGCGGGTCCTGCTTACGGACGGTATGTTCGGCGTACGAATCTTTCATGCTGTTTGATTATACGATACGCGCTTCCGGCAGTTCGTCCCATTTGCTGACAAAGCGGGGTGAGCGGATCTGGTGTTTGGGCTGCCAGCGGTCGCTCAGGCGTTCGGCTGCATAGTACAGTTTGCCTCTTCCCCATTTGGCGTTGACCTGGTCGAGCGCCTGCATACGGGCTTGCGCCCGGTCGTGGTGCGCGGTGTCTACGTACCCCAAAAGATCGGTTTGTAATTCGGATTGCGGTACGAGGTCGTACAAAAATACGCCCAACTGGTGGTAGTGCTGTGCACTGCTGACAAACTCATCCAGTTCGTCCACGAGTGTACTAATAATGTACCCGGAGTCGTTAGTTGGTGTGTTCAGCTTGATCTCCCGCACCCACCGCTGGTAGCCGGGCTTGTTCCGGTTCGTGTTGGTGAACAGGCCGATCCGGCGGGCTAGCAATTCGTCCTTGCGCAGCGAGAAGGCAGCCCGCGCTCCCAATGTGGCTACGGCTGCCTCAAGCACATGCACCTGGGACGTGTCCTCACCAAAAGTACGGGATCGCAGGATGCTTTTGGCTGGTGCGTGCTCCGGGGTAAAACTAAGGCATGCTGTGCCGTTCAGCTCGGAGACCATCTGCCTGCCGTGGACGCCCATAAGCTGCTGGGCGTGCCTGGGCAGCATGCGGGACAGCGCCAGTGCGTTACTTATGCCACTGGAGCGCAGCTTAGGCGCCAGGCGGCGTCCGACTCCCCATATTTCCTCCACACGCATGGAGCCAAGCGCTGCTTCGCGACGATGTTCGGCTAGATCGATAAAACTGAAGGCTCCCCGATAGCCGGTGTGTTGCTTGGCTATTTCCGCGGCGAGCTTAGCGAGTGTTTTACTGCCGGCAACACCAATCGACACAGGAATGCCAATGTCTTTCATGATGGCAGCTCTGACCTTCCGCCCCCAGGCTTCGTAATCCTGGATGGGCAGTTCAGTGAGGTCGAGAAATGATTCGTCTACTGAATAGATCTCGATCCGGGGCGTGATAGTAGCCAGCAACGCGGTTATGCGTTTGCTGATGTCGCCATACAGCTCGAAGTTAGCCGAGAATTTAACGATATGGTGCTTCTCGAATAATTCCCGGTGTTTGAAAACGGGGGCGCCCATGGGCACTCCAAGCGCTTTTGCTTCATTGCTTCGGGCTACAGCACAGCCGTCTCCGCTGGACAGCACGACCACTGGCTTAGTTTCGAGGTCAGGGCGAAACAGGCGTTCACAGCTGACAAAGAAATTGTTGCAGTCGATAAGCGCGAACACTTTACTCATGATTGATCTTCCGGAATTGGTGGATGGTCGAACTGATAACGCCCCAGAGTGTCGCGCCCGCTGGCATGCTCCGGTACGGAGAGATTGCAAAGCTGTCCTGGTGTTCGTCCCACCATATGACTGTGTCGTTTTTGCGCGGATCAAGCGAGCGGTCCACGATGGCGATGTCGCCATCGAATACCCCGTCGTTCTGCCACTGGTCGCCGCGTACTCTAAAGAAATAAGTACTGGCGCTATGCTGAATAAGCAGCTGGTTTAAATCCAGGCTGCGTAGGCTGGTGTCCGTGGCCGGATTAGGGAACCCGGTATGCACCGAAATGCCGTCGGGCTGCTTCTCCTCTTTCATAGCTTATCTATTGTACTCCATCTGATAGCTTCATCTGTACATACGGCCAAAGCTAAATCCGATGGAGCGCAATGATGGCCGCAACAAATAGCTCCAGCAGTAATTGATACCAGTAACACGTATCAATGGATGCTGGAGCTATTTGTTGCTCGCATGAGCGGCTCCGTACCTGTTATTGTAGGCGGACAAGCCAAGAGCTATTTGATGCTGTTGACGAATTCGACGAGTTCGCGGGGGGTGATCTCGGCTTTCACGAGGTAGCCATCTGCCCGGTTTTCGATATCTGCCCGGATGTCGTCGCGCTGTTCGAGATTGGTAGTAATGATGATCTTGGAACGCAGCTGAGGTGTTTCCTGCGGGTCGCGAAGGTGGCGCAGCATTTCTATACCGGTCATCGTCGGAACCATCAGGTCGAGTAGGATAACATCGAATTGATTGCTTTTGGCAAGCTCCAAGGCCAGCCCACCATCGACTTCGACGGTAACTTCGTAGCCTGCCTTGGTGAGAGCGCGAACGTACAGCTCGCTGATGAAGTGCTCATCTTCGACGCAAAGAATTTTTTTGCCGATTGGGTTTGGTGATGTGAATACTTGAGCCATGTGGCATTACCTCCGGTACATCGAGTGGTTTTTGATCCAGCCATGCGCAGTGCGCGTAACGTCTGCATTATCGCCTTTTTTCTGGCCATCAGCAAGCTTGGCATACGGCACGAGCGTGAAGCCAAAGGTCGTCCCCTGTCCTTCTTTGGAGCGTACCCAGATATTGCCTCCATGGGCGGTAACGATAGCTTTGCTAATGTACAGCCCCATACCTGTTCCGCCCACTTTGTCGCGGTTGTGATAGTCTCGATAGAACTTATCAAACAGGTTGCCCATGGCACTTTCGGGGATACCGGTACCGAAGTCCTGGACAGTGGTCTCTATCAAGCCGTCTTTGGTGAGGTACGATCGCACGATGATTTCCTTGCTCTTACCGCTGTACTTGATCGCGTTATCCAGCAGATTTACGATGACCTCGTATACGCTGACTGCGTCAGCTCCCACTGCTGGTAGGGCGTCGTCGACCTTGAGGGTTACCTTTACACCCCGGACGCCTGCCCGTAATTGCATATCGTTAACAGCCGATTCAAGTAGCGGCCCCCACTTCTCTTCTTGTAGGCTCAGTACCAACTGGTCATTTTCAAAGCGGGATACATTCAGGACATTGGTGGTGAAGGCCGCCAGCTGTTGGGCGGCTGCTTTCATTTTCCGCATGAAGCCAGCCATCTCGTCGTCCAGTTTGCCATCCAGTTCTTCTTCGAAGACATCGATGTAGCCACGTAGTAGTGTTAATGGCGTGCGCAGCTCGTGCACTGCTAGTGCTACAAAGCTCATGGCCTGGTCGTCCTGGGAATACTGGCGTGTGCGGTCGAACAGTACCAGCATAATTTCAAATCCTTCGGGGTTGTTCTTGTTGTAATAGGCCACCAGGTCAAATAGGCGGGGGTGGTTGCTCTCAGGAACATTTAACCTAACCCGCTCCCATAGGTGGCTGGAGGTAATTTTGTCCGCCCGGGCCTTTTCGAGCCAGCGGTCAAAGGTGTGCTCATTGGTAAACGACATGTCCAGTACGCTGTAGACATTCTGGCCTGCAGTGTCGGCATCGGCCCTCCCGGTGTATTTGAGCAAGGCGTTGTTGACGAATAGGATATTCATATCCTTGTCGAGCACGGCCAGCGGCAATGGCAAACTGTTCGCTACGAAATCGGTGTGCAGATCATGGTGCTTCTCGCCGGCGGTCTTTTCTACGGCGTCGACGACGTTGGCCATCTGGTAGACATGGCTAACGAGTGCGGTTACTAATTCACGGCCGAACAACACATGCTTCAGGTTGGGTGCGGGAGTGTTGGCTGTTTCCGGGCTGACGTGCAGGATACTTTGCCAGATATATGTTATTGGTTGGATGAGGTATTTTGCACTCAGCCACCCCAGGATAGCGATCGAGATAATAGACACCGAAATAAGGAACGCCAGCATAAGCTCGGGCTCGGCGATCAGAAAACTGTCTGCAATCCACCAGGCTCCCAGGATAAACATACTGTTCGTGAACAGTATTAAGAACATCCTGGTGCGGAATTGGGCGGCGAATTTCTGCAGGTGGTCCATAGTGCTACGGCTTGTAAGTTACGCGATCTGCTGAGCCAACGACGGTGATCCAGGTTTGGCCCCGGTTGAGCTTAATAGTATTACCCTGTCCGTCGACGAATACGAATTGGCTCTTGGCGCTGCCTTTTTTCCAGGTTCCGAGGACGACATTACCGTCCTGGAAAATGTAGGCTTTGCCGCTGCCGATAGTATCGTAGGTGGTGTAGATTCCGTTATTACCCTGCGGCATGACCAGACCCACGACAACCTTAGGTGCGAGCTGCTTTTTGCTTTTCGCGTCTGTGTGTATTTCCCCGCCCTCGGAGCGCTTATAACTGTTAGTCGAAGGGCTGTAGTCGTAGTGGGCATTGAAGGCCGCACCAGAAATAGTGAAGTCGATTGTTTTGGCGGTTGGTTTGGCGCTGGGTGACGTATCCTTACGCGAGAACCCCTGGTACGTACTCTTAGTGAAGCCCATAGTGCGTTCAACTTCCCGCAGTTTGGACATGCTGGTGTACATATTGTGGGGTGCAAACCGTTCGTTGATCCGCCAATAGGCAGAAGGATTATGGAATTGGTCGAGATCTTTGATGCCCAGGCTGCGGACCATGGCCAGGCCGTCGACGCTTCCACCGACGTGTGCTACACCGGCGTCAAAGCCCGCCAGCCACTGCACGTAGTAAGGGCGTACGCTGCGCACCGGACCGATGTACTCTGACTCGGTATCCTGCCACAGGGTTAGGAACCGGGTGATTCCCCCTTCTGCGACTGCCTCGAAGATAATACCCGCTTTGTTAAGCCCAGACTGCGGCCGCGCGTAGGTACTGTTTTCGATCATAATGGCCGTAACCGGACGGCTATTGATGGCTTTATCTTTGATGGGCAAACCAGTGAGTTTTGAGTAAAGCGGTACTGGCTTTGCGTCAGGCTCCGGTTCATCCTGCTCGTTGGCTACTGGTTCGGGTGATTCTTTGCCGAATAGCTGGATAGCGGCTAGCGTACCGCCTCCGAGCAGCAGTACCGCGATGATACCGATGATAATCCATTGTTTCTTGCTCAAGCTTTTGAGTTTTTCTTTAAGACTTTTCTTTGGTTTGGGGTGATGCCCGATGATCGGACCGGCAGTGGTCGTATCGGCATGCTGCTCTTCCTGGGCAGCGATAGCCTCGGGGGTGCGGAAAGCATGAGGATTAGGATTAATTGTATTGGACCGGGGTGGCAGCGGTTGCTGCGGGCCATAAGAATGGCCATTAGTACGTAGAGGTCCCCGGCGGGGTGTAAAGTCACTATTCATACACGCTATTGTAACAGCGCTTATGCTTACTATCTAGAGGCTATGCAGCATTGCGTCAATACGGCGAAGACTTACTTCTTTGCCAAGGACAGCAAGCGTGTCCGCAAGTCCGGGGCTGGCAGGTGCCTGAGTGGTGGCAATTCGGACTAAACTGAACAGGACGGCAGGCTTTTGGCCAGATGTCGCGAGTAGCGTGTTAAGGCAGTCGGTGAGCTGTTGGACGCTGAAGTCGGTGCCGGCAATCGCTTCCCTGGCCTGTGATAACAATTGTTTGATCTCAGTTGCATCAAGTTTTTTGAGTTGCTTATGAGTGCTGATCAGCTCCGGGTTAATTGGCAGATCGGTAAAGAAAAAGTCGGTCAGCTGCGGCAGTTCGCTGAAATACTTCAGACGTTCCTGCACTAGCCTGAGTACAGCTTTGCGATACCCATCTTCGTACGGCGCTGCCTCGGCAGGCCAGAATTCTGCAACGCGGCTCACCAGTTCATCAAGGGGCAGTTCACGGATGTAGTGGCCGTTCATCCAAGAAAGACGCTGTTCGTCGAAACGTGCGCCACTGCGTTGGACGCGGTCCAAGCTGAATTTTTCAATTAGTTCCTGCTGCGTGTAAATTTCCTGCTCGGTACCGTCGTTCCAGCCCATGGTTGCGATGAAGCTTACGAGTGCTTCGGGCATGAAGCCGTCACGTATATAATCCAGGACATCTTTGGCACCGTCACGCTTGGACAGTTTTTTCTTGCCGTCAGGGCCCAGAATATGAGGCATGGTTGCAATTGCCGGGCGCTCAATGCCAAGTGCCTCGTAAAGATTCAGGTAGTTGGGGACGCTTGCCAGAAATTCCTGGCCGCGGATAACGTGCGTGATGTGCATTTCGGCATCGTCCACGATATGTGCGAAGTTGTATGTTGGATAGCCATCAGACTTGATCAAGATGAAGTCGTCGACTACTTCCGGGCCGGTACTGATATCGCCCATGACTTCATCATGCCAGGTGTATGCTTTGGGCTCAGCCTTGAAACGAAGCGGGCGGCTGCCGTCCCATGCCGGTGGGTTTTCGGGACGATGGTTGCGGTACAGGAAGGGCCGCTTTTCTTTTTGGGCTTGCTCACGGAACGCCTGCACTTCTTCGGGGGTGTAAGGGTCGGCATAGGCGCGCCCGCTGTCGATAAGTTTCTGTGCCCACTGTTTGTAGCTATCAAGGCGTTCGCTCTGGGTATAGGGCGCGTAGGGTCCGCCTACATCCGGGCCTTCGTCGTAGAGCAGGTTAAGCGCGCGTAGGCTGGCGATCAAGTGGTCGCGTGCGCCTACGACTTCCCTTTTTTTATCGGTGTCTTCAAAACGTAAGATGAATTGGCCACCAGTTTGACGAGCTACAAGCCAGGCAAAAAGTGCCGTGCGGATACCGCCGACATGCAAAAATCCGGTGGGGCTGGGTGCGAAACGGGTACGTGCTTTCATATGTCGCCTATTATAACACCTTAGACAGCTCCCATGTATCCTGCAGACGCTCAAAATTATCTTTCGCGATCCGGTCGATGTATTCCTTGGCGAGTAAGGGTTCATCCTGGTCTCCGGCATTGATGAGCGATTCTGACAGGTAGGTAATCTCGTAGGTAGGTACGTTTGCCTGCCTTAAAATGGCGAGGAGCTGCTTTGCGGTGCTGATTGCCCGTAGACTATCGCGCTCGGCAAGTGCTTCGTACGCCATCTGCAGCCGCTTGTAGTTGTGTGCGTAATTGCCCTCCAGAACAGTATGAGCATACGCGAGTGTTATGCCTTCGAGCACCGATGTATCGCCTGCGAGTTTGGCCTCAGCGAGTGTAAAATGGCGGTCCAGGCCCGGGTTAAGCTCCATTGTTAAATCATCAAGCCTGACAGTAGCGACGTCATCCGTGCTCTTAACTTTGTCCAGACATCCATCGAGTGCGCTCGTTAACTCATTTTCACGCATTATATGAGATAAGAGCAGGTTTGCCGCCCCAAAGTTTTCCTGCTCGGCGAAATGTTGTGCGCAAGCGGATAACAGGTTGTCCCGCGTCCGCTCCACGTATTCGCGGTTACGCATGAGGTTTTGGCCCAAACCGCCTTGCCGGTCGGGAATGTCTGCGGCCAGCAGGCTGCTTGTCTGGAGGTCGATGAGATCAATGACGTCCTGGGGCGATGCCCCGTGATACAAGGCAAGTTTTGTACGCCAGAACAGCTGCTTACTGACGACGTCAAATAGGGGCATGCCCTTTTCTAACAGTTTTTGGCCGCATGCCTCGATGGTTCTGTCGAAGTAGCCAACGGTGCGCTGATTTGCTAGCCCAGGGTCGTCAAGGACTGCAATTCCCACCCAGTTCAGAGCATCGAAAGTGTAGGCATTCAAAAAGACGGTGTCGCCGCTCTTCATAAACCCGTCCAGCAGCCGGGTGCGAATCTCAGGGTCCCGCACCAGTACAAGCGCGTACCAGACTTGTTCGAATACAAAGCTTGCCGGGAATGCCTTCTTTTCCAGTAGCCGGTCCATATGGGAATCAAGCTGCGCCTGGTAGTGCGGCCTGTTTTCTTCGTCCGCTTTCCGAATAAGCTTCAAATAGTATGCCGAGCGGAGCGTAAACCTATGTTTTGCGTCAATGCCGTAGTCTTCCATCCAGCTATCTGGAGGCTCATCGTTGTCGGCACAGTAATCCACCACCCTGTCCAGAAGTGTGGATATTGGTTTCCCTCTGCGGTCTTTTTCGCGCAGCTTTTCCGCCTCTAAGGCACTGTGCAACGTGTGGAATGACCGCTGGTCGTTGAGACGCAGGCCCGCAAAACAGGCATAGGCGAGTGTGGTTGGCGAAAGCCCAGGTAGCTTAAGTAAAGTATCCAGGTGGAGAGCAAATGTGTCATGATCCCCCGCTTCGGCAGCGGATTGCGCCAGGTCCAACACGGCTCCACTGAATTTGGATGCTGCTTCATCAAGGGGTAGACCGCTATCTAGTCGCTTTCGTATATCCGCCAACCCCTGCCCCACTTCCTGAATGCATCGCGCTTTGACTGCCGCAGCTCCGGTGAGCTGTTCAGCACCGCTTGCGGGTGCAGCAGCCGCCTCGGCGGAATCTTCATGGGTAGAGCCCAGCGAATCTATAAGGTTCTGGAGCGGGTGCAAGGTGGGGTCGTTCTCCGCCCCGTAGTTAACTCCCTCGGACATAGTTTCCCAAGGATATAGTTAATACGCGTATTTTACAATTACCGATTCTAGAGACTGGTTGCGACTGAGACAAGCTCGTCTGCGTCAAGTGCGTTATTACCATGAATTTGATAGCGCACACCACCGTTAACCCAGCTGGCACTGTTCTCGTCGTAGATGTAAATAATGCGTCCCTTGCTTTGGATGGTCTGCGTGGGGTCTCCGTGCTGAACGGACTCCTGGTCAAGCAATGTGGCACTGTTCCAATCCGATTGCTCCTGGGTAACGAGGTACGAGCTGCTGCCCGAGGTGTACTTCATGCTGATTTGGCCATTACTGCTTTTAATGCCTCCGTCTAAGGCATACCCGGTGGGGCTGTAGCCAGGAAGCTCAGCGTGGAATCCGGCACGCATAGAGGCGACCTGCAATTCGATAGCAGGCATATTCAGATAGGCCAAGAAACCACCGAGGACCAGAAAGGCACCAATGCCGGCAAGTACGTTGACGAGGCGCCGGTGGCTCCGCGAATGCTTAACGTGTTGTTGGGGCATTTGCTCGTGGCTGACCGCATGGGCCAAGGCTGCCTCAAAGATATCAACCTTATGTTGCTGACTAGCGAGCTGTTGCTTGGTCTGTGCCAGGACGGGGCTGTGGGATGCGTTTTTTACTGTC